>Ga0193751_1000690_pt1 | contig 24763 bp, 24 predicted proteins | sample L1c2metaG_FD_143050 | JGI IMG/M metagenome (GOLD analysis project Ga0193751, IMG submission 143050) | Soil microbial communities from a riparian zone of the East river system, Colorado, United States - L1c2 | ecosystem: Environmental > Terrestrial > Soil > Riparian zone | place: USA: East River... | reverse complement strand
CAATTTCCCCCAAACTATTCAATACAAAGGAGTTACTTCCATCATCTACAAAACTAAGGACTTAGCTCCAAGACTTCAAAGCTTGGATTGACTTGCCATAACGCGCTCCCGCACTGAGGCCGTCACCATTGTCGCGCATGGCTGATTGTGTGTCTGTGATGGACTTCACACCTGTTTGTGATGGAAAAAGGCGGCACGGAGAAGCGCCGAATTTCAGTGACGGCTTTCGCCAACTGAGGGTTGTTGGTGAAGGGGCGATGTTTCGCCAACAATCCAGCCATCGGCCAGTTTGGCGCATTCTATTGGCGCAACTAGAGGCTGGGGGTATCCTAGCGGCGATACTGCTATGCAAGGTCAGAAGACAGAAAGCGAATCAACCTGGGGTGAGGAAATCATGATTAGATTTGGAATGGTAACTTCCAGAGCAATGTTTGGCGCAGTGGTGTTGAGTTCCCTCCTTGTTGCGTCGTGCGAATACAAGCGCGCCGTCAATATGCCAATGCGAGCCAAACTCACAACCTCACTAGAGTCCCCGGCTCCTGACCGCATCGACCATTTACTTAGCGAAGGGGCTGGCCGTCAAGATAGTCACGCGCTCTTGAAACTCGTGGCAGAGCAAACGGAAGCGACCACAGAAAGCCGCAAGATCGTGCGGAACGGATCTCTCGAACTGTTGGTCAGCGATGTAGGGCAAGCGGCTGGCAAGGTTCGCGCTATCACAGAGGGCTTGAGGGGGTTCGTCGAGAAGTCGACACAGACCAATATCGGCGGCCACGCGGCCGTGATAACGGTGCGAGTTCCATCTAGCAGTCTGGACCGAGCCATCACAGAGATCGAGCACATGGCCCTAAGCGTCGACCGGGAGAATGTCGAGGCGCGCGATGTCACTCGCGATTACGTGGATCTTGATGCTCGACTGCGGAATGCTCAGGCTGAAGAGGAGCGGTACCTGGAAATCCTAAAGCGCGCCACGACGGTCAAAGACACACTCGATGGCGCAGAAAAACTCAGCGGAGTTCGAGGTCAAATCGAGCAACTCCAGGGCGAGATGAAATACCTGACGACCCAAATCGATATGTCATCTCTGGAAATCTCGCTGCGCGGCGAGGCGGAGGCAACTGTGCTTGGCATTCAGTGGCGGCCGCTCCGTCAAGCCAAGGTCGCCTTGGGTGAAATGATTTCGGGACTAGCAGACTGGGCTGATTCTGTCATCGCATTCTTCATCAATCTGCCTCTGATCGTGGTTTGGGTTATCACAATCATTATCCTGGTTGCGATCGCCGTGCGTATACTGCGCTTCTGTTGGAAGAAGCTGTGGCCCAAAACTGCTTGGCGGCTGCCTTGGTCGCGTCTGCGCTCCAACGAACAAGCGAGCCAGGAATAGTGGCGAAATCGTTCCTCGATTAAAAAGTCACTGTGATTAGGCGGGGTGGGCCACATCAAAGTGGAGAGTCTAAACGCCGGTTGCCTTTGATCGTTGGGACTAACCAGCTGGGGGTGCGCCACTTCTCACGCTTTTTGAGAAGTGGCCCGCGATGCTGTCGCCACAAGGCGCGGTTTCGGTTTTCCGCAGGCCACTTCTCAAAAGCGAGAAGTGGCGCACCCGGCAGGGATGGCTTGGAATCTCCATACATTTCATATCTATTAACCAGTTAGTACTGGAACCCCCTCCCCCCCGAGGCAATAATTTACTTGACTCACACTCGCGTTTGGGTGCCCCATTCAGAGCTGTGTCAGTTCAAGCTGAGGACGAAGCCGATTAGGCCCTGCAAACCGTACCTCTAAGCACACTTTTACTGAAGGAATGCTCACGAAATTCCCGTTGATGCGGTCGGAACAGGTAACCTGCACATGGAAGCGAAGGACTGGCTCGTTCATTAGCGCTGCATCAAATTTCTGCCATGGAATATCCGCGTCAGGCTTTAGGTTCGGAATGACTTGGCGTGTATCGCGCTGAATGAAGAAGATATTCAGCGGCCTTTCGGATCGTGGGTGCAATTCGACTTTGTCGTCTCCCCAATTAAGGATTAGATTCCTGTCTATAGCGGCCTCTTCCCATTGACTCTGTCCGATTCTCTTTTCTATTTTTTGCAAATAGCCGACGCATTCGTAAACAGGGGACTCGGTTAGGCATTCCGGCATGAGTTGAACAAAAACTCGATGGTCAAACACCGAACCTCCGAGCGTAACCGGAGTATCTTGAAAACGTGTTCCGACAATTCGTAGCTTAGGGATGAGCCTTACGTGATCTGCACGCCAGACGTAATATCCTGCAAAGAAAAGTGCCACAATGCAGGCAGTCAGCTTCACAGGGTAAGGCCAGTCGGATGTTATAAAGCGCCATCCGAACGCTACTGCTAACACGCTCCCACCCCACAACGCGGCTTGCCAGCGCGTGAAGAGGAGGGGAAAGTATTGTTCGAGTAAATCCAGCTCTTTGAATCGACGCTTAAACCACTTAGACATTTGTGAAACCATATCCACCTGTGCGCTCAATAGTACGCCGCACAAGTGGGTGAGGTAAGTAATTCAGCGCCCCCGGTCTCCTGGAATCATAGAGTTGGCGGGAATTTTGGTAGTGGGCTAATTCTGTGTTGCTGATTCATTTTCCATCGCCGATTTCAAAGATGCTTAGCCTTCCACCTTGGAACTTCATGCTGAGGCAGGCATGTCCGCCAAGAGCAATGGCCTCTTGCTTTTCTTGCTCTGTTTTGTCCAAGTCTTTGGCTTCGAAGTACTCATAACTAGCGAAGATGTCGGTATCAAGAATCAGGACCATATTCCGAGGGTTTATTGGGTTGTCGGCAATCAGAAGTTTATTGGATTGCTCATCCGGTATCCCCATTACAAGGCCGGTGACCTTTACAGCGTGTCGCACATTACCGCCTGGATCAGAAGACTCCAGCATTGCAAGCACCGGACTACATTCTTTCATCCATTTTCTGAGTATGTCCAATGCGTCGGAGCCGGATATGGTCATGTTCCTTCTCTATGCGATGGAGTTCGGTGCAGAACGGGCAAGATTCTACGCCCATGAGCACGGTTTATCTATCTCTGGATCAGTTTTTGAATCGACCACGCGTGATCCGTTAACCCAACGGCCATTGCCGGGGTAGATTTCAGCGTCTGGTGGACACGACAGAAGTTGTAGAACGCGACGTATAGAGTTACGGCAGATTGCAAGTTTGACAGTTTCTTACTAAAAGCGTTAGTTTGGGTCTAGATGTGGGCTCATCCCCGCGTCTGGATTAGCCCCGGCCTCCGTTGCCACGAAAGCCGGGGCGCTGTGTGTTAGCGATTATCTAGGGTGGTGGCTGGACCGTGATCTCTACGGTCTGACCGACAGCAAAAGTGATCTTGATTCTAATGACCATGCTGTTTTCATCCTTCCTGAAAGCCCCGTTCCTGCGGGACTTTCGTATTTAACGCATAATTTCGGTTTTCTTGATCTTCCGGCGAGGGCGGTCAGCCCGAATGTAAACAGTCACGCCCTCCTCATCATCCATTGTTTTCAGTTCTCCCATTTCGACCATACGGCGAAGTGTCGTCGAAATCGAAGAAAGCGGGTTGGAAGTGTAAGCACTGAAATCGAATCCAGCCTCAAGGAGCATCCCGCGAATGGTGCCAGCCGTGAAGCCGTAATTAGGGTGATCGTCAAATACACGGCGCACGGAGTCGGCCAAGGAAGCAGAACTAGAGACCATTTTTTGGACGGCATTCCCAATTTCTGTTTCCCATTTAACCCTCTCTTTGTCTGGCACCATGTGGACGGTGGCGTACATGAACTGCCTGAGCTTCACCAGTTCAATATCGATTTCCTCGCGCTGCTGGTAAAGATCGCGGAAGCGCTGGAGGGAATTTCTGATAATCTCTTCGTATTGAGACTCAGTCATAGACGGAGTATGCGACAATGTCTAACATTCGTCAAGTACCAAGCAAGATACCAAACAAAAAGCGAAAAGGGTGGGATGAGGGCACTTTAACGGCGAAGCATGACGCGAGTATGTTTTTCAACGTCGACCAAAATAACTGGGGGTGCGCTACTTCTCGCTCTTCGAGAAGTGGCCTGCCACGGCGCCGACTCCAGAGTGGCCTCCCTCTCGCGCGGCGTGCCATCGATCTTCACCTTGAGAACTTACTGCGAGGTCTCACTTCCTCCCAATCTGACGCCTAACTTTTTTTGTCACAACCATCCGTGACCGAAATAAATTGACTTAAGACCCACCGTGCGCGAAAATAGAAATCTGATTGGGGCAGTTTCGAAGTCCGTCCACCAAGACGGCCCTCGAAACTGCCCCAAAGCCGTTTCAGCGCTCTTTTAGGAGCTAAGTCCTTATTCCGCAATACTTTGATATAAGTCCTTAAGAATCAAAGACCAAGTCCGAAAATTCCCGCTAACTCTATGATTCCAGGAGACCAGGGGGGAGGGGGGTGGGGTACTAAACTGGTAAACACCTCCAAATATCCACTAGGCGGGCGGATGGGTGATGGGATCATCGATTCGCACTATGAACGAGGCGTCGAACGAGTCAGCGAGAAATCCTACGCGGGGGACGATCGTGGAATTCTACCCTTCAAAAACTAAGGGTGGGGCACTCGGCCGCCGAAGATGCAATGCTGCCCGCCCCCGCCCCTTGCAAAAATCGCAAGGAGCGGGCAACCCCCGGTTAGTTAACTGCCAAAACCTACCCCGGTGCGTTGATCTTTGATTGACGCAACGGGGACTGACGCAATGGGCTCGCGGATTTCCTGAATCGGAGATGTGATAATCGCCGTGCTGTAGGCGGGGTGATGAAACTCCAGGTGCATACCGCGACCGATGAAGCGCATCTTGAGCATGGAACCGCCCCAGGTCGAGCCGGCGATGGTCACCTGAACCGGTTGCGGACAGTATTGCGGATGTCCTGAGATCAGCACCGAACCCTCGCCTAGAAGCAGTACGGTGTAGAAGTGGTGCTGAGTTCGAATCTGCAGCACGGTGTCCGGCGGCAGCCCCTCAAGGAATACGCCTCCCTCGATTTCGGACTGGATGACATTCCGATTCACTTCATCGCTGAGGCTGGGATGAGGCGTGAACATGATTCACTGTACCGAAGTTTTGGCCTCCAGTCACAACATTAATAGTCGCTGGCCGGAGGCGCTCTGTCCACTGTACTTTCGATAGCATGCTCGTCGTAATTGACAGCAGGCAGCATGGTACACCCGCTGTCCGCTCAGATTGACCGAAAAATGGAGAAGCGGTTGGAATTAGAGGTCGGAATAGAGGCAGGCACCCGCCTCTTGCAAAAATCGCAAGGAGCGGGTACCCCCGGCGCTCATTAGGTCGGACCTACTGATTGATATCCTGCTTCGCCTCCAGTCGCTTGACTAATCCGTCCACATAGCTCTTCTGGTTGTCCGGAGCGCCTGCCAGCGCCAGCTTCATTTCTTTTGCAGCGTCGTCGAATTTGCCTTGCGAGCAGTACATGCGAGCCAGGCCGGAGTGGACGAACCATTGGTCGGGATGTTTCTTCGCGTTTTCGCGGAAGATGGCGAACGCTTCTTCATTGTGCTTTTCGCCCTGCAGTCCGCGAGCGAATAAATGGATCTGCAGCGGAGTGGCCATATCGAGCGCTTTCTTCTGCGCGGTTGCGGCCTCGTCCTTGCGATTGAGCGCGGTCAGGACTTTCGACTTGGTTAACTCGTTATCGTAGCGGTCTTCATTTTCGATGGATTTGTTTACAAACGTCAGCGCCTCATCCGGAGCGATCTTTTCCGTGAGCAAATAATTCGCTGCGTCGTCCCAGCTCATCCACGTGTACTGGGAAAGGTTACGAAGCTGTTTCTTCAGACTGGCCTGCACGACATCGTGCACATCGACTGAGACCTTGAAGGGGACCGCGATCTTCTCCCACTCCAACTCAGCCACTGCCGAGTTTGGCTGCAGTTGATCGAAGTCGTAGGTCAAGGCGTTGTGCATGTCCGCAGCCTTGGGCTTCACTGTCACGCGGAGCGCGTCTTCCGCCTGGTCGTAGGTGAAAGCGCCCCAAGAGGTCGAGTTCTTCGAAAAGATAATCGTCCATTCATCGGCGGCCGGGATCATGTGCAATCCGTAAGTCCCCTTGTCGAGCGGCTTGCCTTCGATCTGGACGGGATCGCTGAACGTGATCGTCGTGTTTTCGTTGGCGCCCGCGCGCCACACCTTGCCGTAGGGAACCAGGGCATCCCAAACTTTGCGATCGTTTACCAGCGGCCGGTGATACGAGATCGTGATGTCGGTGATGCCGATGCGTTGTGAAATCTGCGCCCGCTGGCTTTGCAGGGGCAGATCTAGTACGAACGATTGCGCCGGGCTTACGCCCGACAAGGCTGCCATCAGCAGGCAGAACAGGAATGCTCGTAAAGCTCGTCTAAACATGGGGAATGCCTCCTTCATATGTGCACGCGCGGCAAATTTTGGTAAAGCGGGCCGCGGATTGCGGTCCCTGGTCGGCTATCTTAGACGTGCTCCCCTGCTGGCGGTGAGCAGGAGTACAGAGTTTAAATCGAGAGCGCCTTTGTGCTTGCTTAGGCATAGAGGCCGTTTGCCGCGCCTGAGACGCGGCAAGCCGCGTCTCTACGGGAGGTCTCACACCTTGCTCTTGTGCTATATTTCTCCCAAACTGTAGGAGGATTTATGCGCCCACTTGGTGTCACTTTGGTCGGCTGCTATCAGATTCTGCGCGGTGTAATCGGGCTGGTGTTCGGACTCTCCATTCTGCTGGTCGCCGGACTGGCCGCGAAACTTGCTTCCTTAGCCGCGGAAGGTAATGCCATCGGAAATATTTTGCATAGATTCGGCCACTTGGCTGGCCTTGGCATCATCGTGTTTGCGGTTGTGCACATGATCGCGGGTTACGGCGTCCTGCAAATGCAGAACTGGGGACGTCTGCTCACGCTTCTGTTTTCCGCGATCGGGCTCGTGTTGGTTCTCCCCGGCGTCTTCGTGGCGAATATTTTTTGCTTGCTGTTCGGGGCGATTAACGCGGCGTGCATCTTCTATCTGGCCATGCCTCCGATCAAGCGCGCCTTCCACGCTGAAGACAGCGCGGTGCGAGTGGCAGCCTAAGCAAGCGAATCTTTGGCAGCTGTTGATCCTTGAGCCTTCAGTCGAAGAAACGCGGCTTGCCGCGTTCGCTCCGCTACCTGAGTGTCCGTCCGCGAACAAATCGAGCAGGAAATTCGCCAATGCGGCCCGATGCCGTTCTCGCGCTACATGGAGATCTGCCTTTACGATCCCTCCGGAGGATACTATTCGCGCAACGCCGAACAATTCGGCAAAGCCGGAGACTTCTATACTTCGAGCGACGTTCACGCCGTCTTCGGACGCCTGCTTGCGCGGCAGTGTGACCAGATGTGGCAAGGGCTTGACCGGCCTCCTAAAATCGAAATCCTCGAACTCGGCCCGGGCCGCGGTCTGTTCGCCCGCGATGTGCTCGATTGGTCCAACAAGAAATTCCCTGACTTCTTCGCCAGCCTCACGTACACCTTGCAGGAATCGTCGCCCGCTCTACGCGCAAAACTGCAAGATACTCTCGAGAATCGCCTCGCTAGCGGCAAAGCGATCATCCCGGTGGAATCGCCGGAGGAACGGCCCACGATTCATCGCAGCCTCCCACCCGACGCGCCCCTGATTGTCTTCGCCAACGAATTCTTCGACGCCCTACCGGTGGAAATTCTCGGAACTGCCGGCAAACTGCACATCGCGCTCGAAAACAATCGGTTGCACGAAACCTGGCTCCCGCCGCTTGACCAAGAACTGGAATTCCTCGACCGCTACGGCGTTCATCCTGAAGCCGGCGAGCGCATCGAAGTCTCCATCCCGGCGCAGAGTTGGATCTGGAAAATCGCGCGCGCAATCGCACACGGATTCCTGTTGATTATCGACTACGGCTACACGCGCAACGAACAACTCGCGGGTCGACACCGCGGAACTCTCATGGCGTACCGCCATCACTCCGCCAGCCCCGACCCTTACCAGGCTCCCGGCGAACAAGACCTCACCGCCCACGTCAATTTCACCGCGCTGGCCGCTGCGTGCGAACAAGCCGGGATGCAGGTCGAGAAGCTGCTCACGCAATCACAATTCCTGATGGGCATTGGCGAGAGAAATGAGTTTGCCGACGCCTTCGAAGACTGCCGCGTCCCGCAGGAACGGATGAAGGTGACTCTCCAGCTCAAACATCTGGTTACGCCTGTCGGCATGGGAGAGAATTTTCAAGTGCTGATGGCGAGCCGAGGATAGTTCTCAGTTCGCGGTTCTCAGTTCTCAGTGAAGCGATTGTGCGGATGCTTAAGACGTTGGTCGCTGAGAACTGAGAACCGAGAACTGAGAACTGGGGTCCGCACCAAAGGACCGGGTACCAAAGATGTGCACCATTTTTGTTGCTATTTAACGCTCCTGAAATATCTTTGCAGTAGACTACAAATGATGAGCATGCCTCGGATCCCTCGCTCCGCGCTGCCCCTGCAGGTCGCCGCCGTCTGTTACCGGCGTGTGAATTCGCACGCCGAGTTTCTGTTGGTCAATACCAACGGCGGCAACAAGTGGACGTTTCCCAAGGGAGCCCCCGAACCTCGCCTCTCGCACAGCCAGGCCGCCGAACGCGAAGCCAAAGAAGAAGCAGGCGCCATCGGAATCATCGAGCCCCGCCATTTCCACATCTATGTGCACTCCAAGGGGGTCTTCTGGCAGCCCGGAGGGGTGCAGGAATACGTGGTCAAAGCTTTCTTGATGGAAGTCCGCCAAACCCGACGCCCGGAGGAAGACTTCCGCAATCCCACCTGGTTCGACGCAGAAAAGGCGCGCGCTATCCTGGCCAAGGGTCGCGAAGTCAAATACGCCCACGAACTCCAGACCGTGATCGACCGGGCACTGGAGCATCTCGGTGTCGCGCGGATGGCTGCGGCTCGGTGAAACAAGTTCCCCGCATCGCGTAGGTACAGCCGCCCTCGGCTGTCGGTCGAGCTAAGCGAGGCGCCTATTACTTAAAGATGACAACTGAGCGCTGACACCTGCCGCCCGCTCTCCTCCGCTATATTTAAATAGAGACAACCATGATCCAACTCTCCGGCGCCGGCAAACGGTACGGCCACAAGCTCTTGTTTGAGAACGCCGACTGGCTGATCACGCCGGAATCCCGCATCGGTCTGGTTGGAGCGAACGGCACCGGCAAATCCACCGTCATGAAAATCCTTGCCGGGAGCGAGACGCTCGACTATGGCACCATCTCGCGCGCCAAAGGCATCTCCACCGGATACCTTCCGCAGGACGGCCTCACCATGACCGGCCGCACGATTTTCGCCGAGTGCTTGTCCGTGTTTGCCGAACTTGATGCCATCGAGAAAGAAATGGAGGCGCTCACCCGCAGCATGTCTGAACTCGATCACGCGGGCCCCGAGTACTCGAACGTGGCCGACCGTTATCAGAAGCTCGAACACGAATTCGTTGCGCGCGACGGCTACACGCTCGAAGCCCAGGTCGGTCAGGTTCTCACGGGTCTCGGCTTCCATCGCGACGACTGGACGCGCCTGACCGAAGAATTCTCCGGCGGCTGGCAGATGCGTATCGCCCTCGCCAAACTTCTGCTCCAGAAGCCTAACCTGTTACTTCTCGACGAGCCTACCAACCATCTCGATCTCGAAGCTCGCAACTGGCTTGAAGAGTACCTGACCACTTATCCGTATGCTTTCGTCCTCATTTCGCACGACCGCTACTTCCTCGATATCACCGTGAAACGCATCGTGGAAATCTGGAACAAGCAGATGCACTTCTATGCCGGCAACTACGATCAGTATCTCGCCGGCAAGACCACACGCAAGGAGCAGCTCGAATCCGCTTACAAGACGCAGCACGACCGCATCGAGCAGCTTGAAGTTTTCATCAACCGTTTCCGCTACACGGCAACGAAGGCCAAGCAGGTCCAGAGCCGTATTAAAGAGCTCGAAAAAATGGAGCGGATCCAAATTCCGGAAGAAGAGAAGACTGTCCACTTCACTTTTCCGCAGCCGAAGCCGAGCGGCCGCATCGTCGCCGAGTTCGCGAACGTCGCTAAGAGTTACGGTGAACGGGGTGCTGGCGAGCACAAGGTATTCGAGAACGTCAGCTTCATGATTGAGCGCGGCGAGCGCATCGCATTAGTCGGAGTCAACGGGGCAGGGAAGTCCACTCTCATTAAACTGCTGGCCAACCAGGAGCCGCTGAGCGCTGGCGAATACAAGCTCGGCCACAACGTCGAACCCGACTATTTCGCGCAGGACCAATATAAAGAACTCGATCCTCAAGCTCGCATCCTTGACGACCTTGGCGAACTGTCGGCCGCCTCTACGCAAACCCAGCTGCGCAGCCTGCTCGGCTGTTTTCTTTTCTCGGGCGACGATGTGTTTAAGCGCATCGGCGTCCTTTCCGGAGGCGAGCGCAATCGCTACGCGCTACTCAAAATGCTGCTGCATCCTGCCAACTTCCTGCTGCTCGATGAGCCTACCAACCACCTCGACTTGCGGGCGAAAGACGTGCTACTCGAAGCCCTGATGAAATACACCGGCACCGTCGTCTTCGTTTCGCACGACCGCTATTTCATCGACAAGCTAGCGACGCGAGTGTTCGAGATCGGCGACGGCAAGGTGGAAATCTATCCGGGAAATTACGAAGACTATCTCTGGCGGAAGCAGGGAAGGGCGGCGGTTGCTGTCGAAACGCCGAAGCCGCCCGCTATTTCACCAACGTCTTCATCTGTGCCTGTTAATGGAGACGGCGCGCCCGCCGCCGATGCAGCCGAACCCAAAGGCAAGCGCCTGAATCCGATCAAGCGCCAGCAGATGGAAGATCGCCTGCACGAAATTGAAGAAGAGATTGCGCGGGCCGAAGCGGCGATTGCCCTGTGTGAAACGCAGATGCTCACTTTTGTGAGCGCAGAAGAAACTCAGCAGCAGACCCAGGAGCGCGCCCGCCGGAAGGCCGACTTGCAGAGCCTGATGATGGAGTGGGAAGAACTGTCAGGAGCGCTGCAGTGAGAAACGATTGTGACCCCAGAGTTGCTGCGGCCGCGGCAGCTGCCGAACTGCGCTCGGCTTGAACAGCCGAGGGCGGCTGTCCCTACGCAAACCCGGACGGGCGAGGGCGCCCGTCCCCACACGAGCGCAAGATAGTGAGAGCTGATAGCTGCCCTACCCGCCTTGCTTCAGCTCCGTGAGCACTTGCTTTGCGATTTCCTTGAGCGTCTCGAACACGCCCACGCCCTGGAAGGCTACAGCCTCCACCACCGATTCGTTCTTCTTGCGCAGTTCTTTGGAGAGAGCATCCACCGGCAGCACATTCGGCAGGTCGCGCTTATTCAGTTGCAGGACGTAAGGAATCTTGTTGAAGTCGTAGCTGTGTTCTTTCAGGTTGGCCATCAGGTTGTCGAGCGCCTCGACGTTGGCGTCCATGCGCTCCTGCTGGGAGTCGGCCACGAACACGATGCCGTCCACTCCGCGCAGAATCAGCTTACGGCTGGCGTCGTAAAAGACCTGTCCCGGGACCGTGTACAGGTGAATGCGCGTCTTGAAGCCTCGCACTGAACCCAGATCCAGCGGCAGGAAATCGAAGAACAGGGTTCGATCGGTCTCCGTGGCCAGCGAGATCATCTTACCCTTCTGCTGTTCAGCTGTTTTCTGGAAGATGAACTGCAGATTCGTCGTCTTACCGCCCAACCCGGCGCCGTAGTAGACGATCTTGCAGTTGATCTCGCGTGCTGCGAAGTTGATGAAACTCAAAAGGTTTCCTCAGAAGCTCCTGCGAAAAAGACCTCGCGAACCACTCCCTCAACGCGCCAGCCTCTCGCTACAAATCCACCTGACTACAGTATCGGATACTGGTGGTTTTTATACCACACCGGAAGGCTCTGGCGCTGGTTACCCACGTTTACTAAACCATCGCGAGCTCAAATGCTTGGCAGCTCCGCCCGCTATCGCGGCGTCGGTAGAGGATAATATCCGCGCTTCGCATACACCTTCACGTCCGGACGTCGCACCGTGACTTCAATCTCGCGGTAACCTCCGATGCCAGACTTGGGCGAATAACCCAGGGTGTATTGGTTGCGTGCGTCTCCGATCGCCCGGGCGTAAGCGCGCTCAATGTCGGCCTGCGCCAACTCGGCGTACATCGTGCCTCCTCCAGTCGCGTTGACGTATTTCGGCAGAATGTCGCTATAGCCCAGTGCCGTCCCCGTCTTCGGCAGGTGGATTCGCTGCAGCCGGTCGTATATCGGGATGGCCGCGCCTTCCACTCCCACCGCGTACACGGTGATGTTCTGCGTCAGCAGCACCTTCAGCGTATCTTTGTAGCTGGCGGTCGAGCCCTGCTCCCGTCCGTCGCTGATAATGAAGATGATCTTCCGACGCGCCCGGTCGCGCTTCGAAAGATCGCGCGCCGCCAACAGAATCGCGTCATTCATTACGCGCGCGACCTTGGGCGGCGTGGAAATTGGAGTCACCGGGATATCCAGCGGATGCCCATTGATCATCGGACCCTGAGGACCGAGCGGCCCGCTCGTCACCGGAGGTCCGTTATTTGCTCCGCTGTACCCCTTGACCTGGTTCAGAGTCGCCGTCAACTGCTTGCCCACGCCGGTGAAGTCTGCCACCCGGCCCACGGTACTACTGTAGGTGTAGATCCCAACTTCATCGAACTGGCTGAACGCCCCCTGCAACGCCGACAGCGTCTCCTGCACCTTCTTCAACCCTACGTCAGGCATACCAGTGTCGATGACCACCGCCGCCGACAGCGCAAACGGATCGCTGGTGAAAAACTCCAACTTTTGCTTCTGGCCACTTTCCAGAACTGAAAAATCTTTGGGCAGCAAGCCGCCGACCAACCGTCCCTGGTTGTCCGCTACCGTAACGGGAACCAGCACCAAATTTTTGGTCACTGTGATCGTGTAGAGATCTTGCCCGGTTTCTGAATCCTTCGGGACGCTGCCTGCGGGGACCGTCCTGACCGGAGGCATGGGCGGCGGGGCCGGCTTGTCTTCTGTCTTGTCACCTGCTTTCTCACTCGCCGAATCCGGAGCGCTCCGGGGGAGTTCCTTCGACCCGGTGGTCACCCCCGCACCGGAATTGTCCGCTGGCGGCGCATCTGGCTGGGTCTCGTCATCCGCGCCGGGCCGCGGACTGGGTGGCTCCGGCGGCGGTATCGGACGCGTCGCCGAGGGAGCGTCCGGGATGTCCTCGGGCTTTTGCTGCGCCGCCATGGCGCCCGCCAGCGACAATGTCAGCCCTAGAATCAGTACTGCGCTAATTTTCGTGGCCATCCCCGGAATCCTCGATCTTTCTTCTTTCGACTGCCTTTTTTCGACTGCGTTTCTTCGACCACTTTTTCATCAATTCAGATGCCTAACCGTGCCCCTTTGGTGCATCTAACCGGTCACAGGTCCTTACAGGCTCCATACAGGATAGACTAGCAAAGTCTCGGGATAAATACGCTGATGCCTAAATTACATTGCAAACCGTGCCTGGCTGCGGTTTTCGCTCTTGTCATGTTCGCCCTGATGACGCTTGCTCTCATGACGACCCTGTCGCTTCCCGCAGCCGCGCAGAATGCGCCGATTCCACCTCCTCCGGCGCCCCCTGCCGTCTCTTCGACCGGCCCTACTTCCAACACCAATTCCGCTCCCCACACCCGTTCCGCTTCGGACGACCAGTCGCAAGACCAGTCGGTCGAGACCCTGAAGGTCAACGTCGAAGTCGTCCAGCTGTTTTTCAACGTTAAGGACAAGCATGGCGCGCTGATCCCCAACCTGAACAAGGACAACTTCGACCTCTTCGAGGACGGCCAGCTCCAGACCATCAAATATTTCAAGGCTGAATCCGACCTGCCGCTGACCCTCGGCATTCTTCTTGATACGAGCGGCAGCCAGTTGCGCGTCCTCGATATGGAAAAGGAAGTTGGAGGTTCATTTCTCGAGAGCACGCTGCGCCCTAAAGACGAGGCCTTCGTCATCAGCTTCGGCACCGACATCGAGCTCTTGCAGGATTTCACCAGCTCGGTCAGCAGGCTCAGACATGCACTCAACGACGCGAAAATGAACAGCGGCGGAGTTAGCTGCTCCGGAGGTCCGATTGGCCCGCAAGGCCCGATCCCGTGTCCTTCGACCGGACCACGCGGCACCGCGCTCTATGACGCCGTCTATCTGGCTTCGCATGACGAATTAGCCCACGAAGTCGGGCGCAAGGCGATGATCCTGCTCACCGACGGAGAAGACGAGGGCAGCCGACTCAAGATCAAGGACGCCATCGAAGCCGCGCAGAAGGCCGATGCCATCTGCTACGTGCTGCTCATCGCCGATCGCGGCTTCTACGGCTTCGGCGGCTTTCACGGCGATTTCGAAATGAAAAAGCTCACGCAGGAAACCGGCGGCCGCGTGATCGAAGTCGGAAACAAGATCGAAAAACTTCGCCAGGCCTTCGATCAGATTTCGCAGGAACTCCGCAGCCAGTACAACGCTGGTTATGTGCCCACGAACACCATGCGCGACGGCTCTTTCCGTAAAGTCGAGATCAAGCCCAAGCAGGGGGATTACAAAATCCAAGCCCGCAGCGGCTACTACGCCACCCCGAGGCACGAAGACTAGAGCTTGTGTGGGGACGGGCGCCCCGCCGTGCAAGCCGAGCGAAGCTCGGCAGCGGCCTTAGTATTTCCACACCGCCCCCTCTCGCGCAAGCGCACCCACTCGGACTTCCCTCAGAAAAAGCAGATCTAGGAGAGAGCTGTCACAACGGTCGACCCTTAGGTTGTGCAACTCAAAATACGATTCATAAGGAGAAGACATGACCCGAATGATTAGAGTTCTTTGCCTTGCATTGCTGACGATCAGCTTGGTGGGCCCGTGCCTGCCAGCACGGGCGGACGACAGAGACGAGAGACACGAGAAATGTGAAAAGCGTATTCACCAGGCTGAGGATAAGCTGCGCGATGCGGTGCAGCGTCACGGCGAGGACAGCAGACAAGCGCGCAAGCGTCGCGAAGAACTTGAAGAAGCGAAGCGGCGCTCCATCTAGACCACGAACTCCATTTCGATTGCTACGATTTTGCGTGATCACTTTCAGCAGGCGACGCCCGCTCACCGCGCCTGCGAAAAATCCTCCACCGCGAACAGTTGCCCGCCCTGCTCCACGACACCCACTCCAGTCGAATCCATGTCCCGGTCCAGAATGTTCGCGCGATGTGGGGGCGACTTCATAAACTGGGTGTGGATGAACATCGGCGACGGTCCTTGCGTTACGTTCTCCGAGAGCCAAGTGAAATGCGCGCCCGCTTGCTTGACCCGCACCGACAGGCTCGGCTCACCCGCAAACCCATGCTGCGCCGATCCATGTTCGGCCATCGCCTCCGCGTGACGCCGCGCCGCTTTCGCCAGCGATTCATCCCATCGCAGAGGAGGCAGCCCCTGCGCCAGCCGCGCCTGGTTTACGGAAGCGAACAGTTCCCGCTCCGCCCGCAACGTTGCTGTCTGGCCGTGTGCCGGCCAACAAACCATAATTCCCAGTATCGTTACCGCCACCAGCCGGGCCCTGATTCGCATAGTCGTTTCCCCCGCGTTATTTCTTGACTATGAATAGAACCCGCCCCGCACCGTCTCAGCAAGTTACTAACGTCGCAGAGTTACTGACATGTTACTGACGTATTGAAGTTAACGACGGCTCTTAACGCCGGTCCCAATAATAATCGCGGCGCTCCCGGTTCAAGTCGCGGTAATCACGATCCAAGTCGCGATATTCGCGGCGCAACTCTCGTCGCTCGTGCTCGGCAGCCGCGTAATTCCCGTAGTAGAGAGCGCGCCGCAGTTCCCAGCGGTCATGCGCAATCTTCGCCTCATCGCGGCGAATGTCGCGCTCCCGCCGGTAGCCATCTTCGGCAAACAGCGTTCCCGCACCCAGTCCGATCAGCAATAGAACCCCCGCTATCATGCGTTTCATATTCCGTTCTCCTTTCTCTTTGCAATCCCGGGTCTAGCTGCCCGGGGACCGTGTCTACTGGATGCAAACCCGTCTCCGGTACCCAAGTTGCGCGGTGTGGATTCTCGAAAACTGTTCGTTGGGCGGGCAACCATTTTTTATGAATTGTTACCCTAAGAATTGTCAAAGAAGGGATTGCGGTTTGCAGGTTTGGTTTCCCCAGTGAACCCTGTGTTCTCTGTGGACAAGAGTAAACCTTTACCACAGAGAACACAGAGGATCACAGGGGAATTCAGCGCCGCGATTCTAAACGATTCGCCGTTTCTCTTTCGGCCGATTCTTGACCGGGATCACGAACTTCAATCCCGACCAGACGTCGGTGACGGCGCAGACCTTCACGTCCACCAGGCCAGCCTCAAGCCCGCTTTGGCGAATTACATTTTCCGTGAGATCAGTGGCGACGCCTGATGCTTTCTTCGGCCACGAGACCCACAGCATGCCTGCGGGCGCCAGCGCCTTCGAGGCCGGCAACAGTTCGAGTTCCAACGCCGCGCGCGATTTGGCAAAGAGGAAGATGAAATCGAGATCTCTGCTGGTGTGCACGCTGCCGTGTTGGATACGGCACTTCCCGAACACGTCGCGAAGTTCGGTCTTCACTTCGCCCGGCACATGCAATAGGGCAGCGCGAAAATCATCCTTGATGCCTAACTTTTTCGCGAGCGGAGTTCCTGAATATCCAGGCATAGAAGTTGGCGCTGAGAACTGAAACGGGATAACTGAGAACTGAGAACTGTTCTACTGCTTCGGCGCGTAGTATCCCTTGCGGGTGCGCACTTTCATACCTTTATCCTGCGCCAGGATTGCAATCGTGCGGTAGCGTCCATCCGCGGCAAAATCCGCCGGCTTGTAAGCCACAGCGTACTGGCTGCGCAACTCCTCTTGAATGGAGAGAAACGCATCCGACACGTCGCGCATCTGAAACGGAAAGAAGGCGCGGCCGCCGGTCGCATCCGCGATGCGCTCCAGCACCTTGTCGCCATTGCCCTTCATGCCGCTGATGTTCGTGCTGATGGTGTAGACGATCACTTCCGCGCGCGCTGCCATATCGATGGCTTCCTCGCGCGTCACGTGGCTCAGGTTGTCCTCGCCGTCGCTCAGCAGAATAATGGCGCGGCGCACCGGTCCCGTCTGCTCTTGCTTCAATAGCTTGTCCCGGCACGCAAAGTAGAGCGCGTCGTACATTGCGGTGCCGCCGCCCGCCCGTAACATTCGCACGCCGGCGGAAAGACCTTCCGTGTTGTCGGTGAAATCCTGAGTAACTTCAGGCGTGGCGTCGAAGCCGACCACGAATGCCTTGTCATAGCGCGGGCGAATGATGGCATTCAGAAACTCGATTGCCGCTTCCTGCTCGAACTTGAAGCGGTCGCGGACCGAATTGCTCGCGTCCACCAGCAGTCCCACCTGCAGAGGCAGATCGGTCTCGCTGCGGAAGCTGCGCAGCTCCGCGGGCTTTTGATCGTCGATCACTCTGAAGTCGTCTCTCTTCAGGTCCTTTATGTAGCGGCCGTGACGGTCGGTAACGGTGAATACCACGCGAACTTCGTTGACGACATGGACGATGGTCGCGACGGATTCGTCGGAATCAGGCTTTGCAGGGTCAGACTTTGCTGGATTTCCCGGCTGCGCTGGAACTTGCCCTGCTGGCGTCTGCGCGGCGGGAGTTGACGTGGCGGGAGCCGGCGCCGAAGAAGTCGGCGTGCCTGCGGGCGGTGCCGCCGGCGCGGAAGGGGGGGATGCCGTCTGGCCGATGAGAGAGCCAGCCAGCATATGAAAAGCAACCAGAAGCAGAAAAATGCGCGATTTCATCAGGACAGTTGGATCACAACTTGATTTCTTTATTATAGCCCCGCCCCGCCGCGCTAGAACCGATTGAGAATTCCCCGTAGAGAGGTGGCTTGCCACGTCTATGCCAGCTGTGGCAACGCTCGCGGGGGAGACGCGGCAAGCCGCGTCTCTACTGAGGAGCATTTTCGAGGCTATCCAGAAAGTTCTCCAGTTCCTCCGGCAACGGCCGGGAGAACTTGAGCAGCTCCTTCGTCCGAGGATGCGCCAGCTCGAGCACTGCTGAATGCAGAAAATTTCGATCCAGCGCGAGCGTCGCGGGCATGCCTGCCGCTCGGCGTTTATTCGACTGGGACCGCAATTCGCCGGGCGCGCCATAGAGCGCGTCGCCCACCACCGGATGTCCGAGCGACGACATATGCACGCGAATCTGGTGCGTGCGTCCCGTCTCGATCTTGAGTTCGACCAGCGCAAACTTGCCGTAAGGCGAATCAATCTTTCGCTGCAACACGTAATGCGTCACCGCGTCGCGGCCACCGAAGCCCCGCGTCGTCATCCGTGTGCGCCGCTGCGAGTGGCGGCTGATCGCGCTTTGAATCGTGCCGCGATCCTGCTTCGGCCAGCCGTGGACCAGCGCGATGTACGTCTTGTGCACCTCGCGCCCGCTGAACTGCTTCGCCAGCCGGCGATGCGATTCGTCGTTCTTCGCCACCACCATCAGCCCGCTGGTCGCCCGATCCAGGCGATGCACGATCCCCGGACGCAGTTCGCCGCCGACCGACGACAGCTTCTTAAAGTGATGCAGCAGCGCATTGACCAGCGTTCCGCGATTGCGCGCATCTTCGGTCGCTCCCGCTCCGGCATGCACCATCATGCCTGCAGGCTTATTGACGATCGCCAGGTCGTCGTCCTCATAGACGATGTCGAGCGCGATCTCTTCCGGAATCGCGCGCAGAGGTGGAGCTTGCGGAGGCCCGGTGACCGTGATCTGCTCGTTGTTATTGCCCCTCAGCCGCAGCGATGCCTTCGCCGCCGCCCCGTTCACCAGCACCTCACCTTTCTCGATGAGCTGTTGGACGCGGGCCCGGCTGACTTCTGCGTGACTGACCTCCGAAAGTTGGGTCGCGAGATATTGGTCAAGGCGCTGCCCTGCGGCTTCGGGAGATGAGGTCAGCGTGATGGGGAAGTCGAGCATTCAGAACTCAGCATTCAGCATTCAGCACTCAGCCCGCAAGTGCAAGGAGAATTTTAAAGGAGGTTGGAGCCTAAAGCGCAGAGCCCGATTTTTGAGCGCTGAGTGCTGAATGCTGAGTGCTGCTCTTCAGCCACCAGATCAATCCACCGCCAATGACCAGCAGAATCGAAATCAACTGTGTTCCCGTCATCAGCCCGCCAAAGACTTCACCGCGCCCGGGGTCATCGCGCAGGAACTCGATGAAGTAACGCTCGATTCCGTACAGGATCATGAAGGTGCCCCACACCTGCCCATCGAATTTCTTTCGACCGAGCAGCCAGGTCAGCAGCAGGAAATTGAAAAACTCGGCGGCGGCTTCGATCAATTGTGTCGGTTCAATCCTGACGCCGAGCGGCGTTCCACTGACGGTATTCGCCAAAGGGTTCGTGAAAGTAACGCCCCAGAAGTGATTGGTCGGCTTACCGTAACAGCAGCCTGCCGAGAAACAACCGAAGCGTCCGAGAACGTGGCCGAAGGCAAGCCCGGGGGCGAAGCCATCGGTGGTACGCAGGATCGGCATGTGATGACGCCGCATGTACCAGACCGCCATAAGGAGGGCGGCAATCAGTCCGCCAGAAAAAACGCCGCCCGCCTGCAGTGTGTTGAGGCTGAAAATCTCCCGCCAATTGTTGGCGTAGGCGCTCCAGTCGTTGATGATGTAAAGAACTTTTGCTCCGATAATTCCGGCGAGAACAACGAGGATGCCAAGATTCCAGCCATCGTCGCCATTGATGCCCTGCTTCTCGGAATTGCGGACGCTGATCCAGAGCCCGATCAGCACGCCCGAGGCGACCAGGACACCATAGGTGGGCAGGTAGAAACTGCCAATATGAAAAAGTCTGGGAAACACGTTAGTTTAGATGCTCCAATTGCTGGTTGAGTTCTAGAGAGAGTCTAGCAGGAGAAAGGTCACAGGTGTCAGGTCTCAGGTGGTAGGAAAACAGCTGTAGAAACTGCCAAAGGGAGGTTGGCGCAACCTAACCGCGGTGCCTCCTAAATGCAGCAACGCCCAAGCAACAGCCAGCCATCAGGACTGCAACGCCGAGTTCAGTCTTGTATCGGATGTCAGACGAAAAGAGAAGAAACGCGACGACCAGAAATGCACCACTGAGTAGCAACATTACGAGGTGAGCAAAGTCCGGGATTGGAGCAGGGGTGGCGGAAAGTCTCTTTGCAACGATTTGAGCCTGACGCAGCCCTTCATCGAAAGTGATACCACGTTGCGCATCGATGAGATCCTTTTCCCATTCTTCGCGGGATTCTTCTCGGTCTTCCACTGCACTCCGAATCACAAGTCAAATGACGAATTGCCTGCGACCTGACACCTGCGACCTGAGACCTGAATTAAAAAAGCCAACCCACTGAGCCGTGTGGTGGGCCGAGAATGAACCCGTCTCAGACGGTGGGAACCCGCCGCGACCCATTAGGCCTTTCCGCATGACGGAACATGGCACACCGGATCTTTTTGCGAGTCGAGTCCCCGTTCATTCGGCATTGGTTCAAAAATCGGTTACCACCATCACCAACCTTGTAGGTCGGCCTTTCAGCTTCGATGCTAGGAAACCGCGAAGAGATTCGCAAGAGGAAAATGCAAAATAGTTGGCAGGAAGTTTGCTAGCAATTGTGCCGGGGCAGTTTCTCGAAGATGAACCCCAGGTTACGACCGACTTCAGCCCGTGCGCCGGGTATCTTGTAAAACTTCGTCAAGCGCGCTTGCCAGTTTGATGGCTCGACGACGCACATCCGGCGAGGGCGTTTCCACTCCCCGCTTCAGCAGATGATATTCATCCGCAATATTGAGCGCCGCCAGCACCGCCAGCCGCACCGAATCGACGGTAGCCGTCTGCTCGGATACCGCGCGCATTTTGGCGTCCACGTACTCGGCAAGCTTCAGAATGTAGTCCGCGTCAGAGCCCCGCAGGTTATAAACCTGGTCGAAGATTTCGACGCGCACACTATTACTATTACTGTTACTGCCGCTGACGCCATTTGCGGCCGGGACATCTTTGGCCGGAACAGATTTCGTCGACGCATCCTTGGTCGGAGGTTCTTTGCTCGCAGTGGCCATGTCACTCCTTGCGTTCAGCTTGCCGCCTGCTCATGCGTCAGGCTCTCCATCTGGCTCAACATTTTTTCGACCCGAGCTCGTATATCTTCGCGATCCTTGCGCATTTGCACGAGTTCACGGCGCATAGTTTCGTTTTGTTCCTCGCGCTCTTCGAGCTGCTCCCGCAGCCGCTTCACGTCGCGCTCGGCGGTAGCCCGAGCTTCTTTGGCGGCCTTGTACAACTCAATGGTGCGATAAACTTTGTCTTCCAGCGCCTGAAAATCTTCTGGCGGAACCTGCGCAGATACCTCTTCCACGGTTTTCACGGACATGAGCACCACTCGCTTTCGGGGAATATTTCAGCGTTGAGGCGAAGTATAGCGCAGTTTGCTGTGGAAGAACCGCTACTTTTGCCGCACCCCCGTGCAACTCTCTAGAGACGCGAGCGCAGCTTTTCCAGCCGTCGCGCCGCCTCATCCAGTGTCTCAGGCTTCTTGCAGAAGGCGAAACGTACCTGTTGGGATCCGTCTTTCGGATGCTTGTAGAAACTCGACCCGGGCACGCATGCGATGCCGATTTCTTTTACCAGGTAAGCCGCGAACTCCACGTCGTTCGCGAACCCGAAGGCGCTGATGTCGGTTATCACGTAATACGCGCCCCGGGGACGGTAACAGCGGAAGCCGGCTTTCTCCAAGGCTGGGATCAGATGATCGCGCCGTGTGCGGTACCGGTCGGCCAGTTCCCGATAGTAGCTGGCAGGCAGGCTGAGAGCGGCCGCTCCGGCTTCCTGCAAAGGCGCGGGCGCGCCCACAGTCAAAAAATCATGAACCTTGCGGATCGCGTTCGTAATGGCGGGCGGCGCCACCGCCCAGCCGACGCGCCATCCCGTGACACTGTAGCTTTTTGAAAGCCCGTTGATGGTGATCGTACGCTCGCGCATGCCGTCAAGCCGCGCGAGAGAAATATGCTCGGACCCATCGTAAAGGATGTGCTCGTAGATTTCGTCGGTGATGGCAAGCACGTTGTATTCAACGCACAGGTCGCGAATCAGTTCCAGTTCTTTCCGACTGAACACTTTGCCGGTAGGGTTGTTTGGCGTGTTAACGATGATGGCTTTGGTCTGGTGTTGACTGGTCTTGTGTTGAAACGCCTCGCGCAATTCCTGTTCGTCGAACGTCCACTCGCCGTGGGATGCCTGCGGAGGGCGCAAACTGACGAAGCGCGGCTTGGCTCCGCTCAGAATCGCGTCCGGCCCATAATTCTCGTAATAAGGCTCGAAGACCACGACCTCATCGCCCTTATTGCAAACCGCCAGCAGCGTTGCGATCATTGCTTCAGTCGAGCCGCAGCACACCACAATTTCTTTTTCCGGATCGACCTCGATCCCCTGCCACTCTCGCATCTGCCGCGCAATCGCAGCCCGCAGGCTCTTCGCACCCCAGGTGATGGCGTACTGATTCACGTCGGCGGCAATCGCTTCCTGCGCGGCACGCTTGATTTCGGCGGGTGCAGGGAAATCAGGAAACCCCTGCGCCAGATTGACGGCGTCATATTGCATCGCCTGCCGAGTCATCTCGCGAATCACGGACTCGGTAAAATGCTCAACCTTGTCGGAGAGAAAGTGCTTGGGATGGGCCGAAACCTGGGTCATGGAAAGCAGCCTAGCATAAGAGTTGCCCACCTAGAGACATGGACGGTAGCGGGTCAGCTCACGAAACCTCAACCACGAAGGCCACAAAGGTACACGAAGGAAACCCTTGACACGAAAAACTTCGTGATACTTCGTGTCCTTGGTGGTTCATGCTTTTTCTCTGCGCTGGCACGAAACTGCCCCTTCGCGGGCAGCCTACACCCTTCGCGCGCCGCCCATCGCTTCCAGTGCCTTCATGATCTGTCCTGACCATTGTGCTACCTCGTCGTCGCGCAGAGTGCGCTCGGAGGATTGAAACTTGGCCCGAAGCAGGATCGAATAATTGCCAGGCGTGACAAACACTGTCGACCCGCCGCGGAAAAGTTCTACAGGGACGAAACTGCGCAGCTCAGAGATGCCCAATCCCGTCACGCTCTGGTGAATTTTCTCGAACTCCACACCGTCGTCAAACACAAAGGAGAAGTCGCGCTCGACGGCAGGGAAGCGGGGCAGCGCTTCATAACGCACCTGGCGTAGATCGTGCTGGTACAGCCGGTCGAGATAGATCTCGGCGACAAAAACATCCTGCCGCAGTTTGCGGGCTGCGGCCACATCGGGATGAATCTGGCCAAACTGGGCGACGGTAGCGCCATCCAGCACGGCGCGCGCCGAGCGTCCGGGATGATAGTAGTCAGCCGTCTGCGCATCGTAGTAGAGCGTCCAATGGCTGAAAGGCGCGAGTAGGCTTTCGATGTCGCCCTTCAGATCGAAGAACGAGAACGGACGCGCCGCTGCTCCCGGAGCCAGTCCCCGCACCACCTCCGCGTCCACGTTCCCTGTCACGCCGGTCGAGATGCGTTTCGCCTCCAGCGCCTTTTCCACTAACGTTGAATCTACGCCTGAAGCTTCAAATACACTTCCAGATTCGAACAGGCGAACATTGTCGCTGCCGCGATTCAGGTTGTAAGCCAGCATGTTGAGCATGCTCGGAACCATCGAGGTGCGCATCACCGAAGCTTCATCGCTGATCGGGTTCGCTAGGTCGAGCTCGGGGGCCGTCGAAAAGCGCCGGGCGTCTTCTTTTGAAATAAAGGTCAGCGAAATGGTTTCGTTGTAACCGAGCGCCAGCAGCGAGGAGCGCAGCCGCGTGTCTTTGTGCGCATCGGGTAGCTCCCGAACCTCGCCGCTGTAAGCGGGAAGCGTGTTCGGGAACTTGTCGTAGCCATGCAGTCGTGCCAGTTCTTCGATGATGTCGATCTCGCGTTCGATGTCGAGGCGCCAGCTGGGAATATGGATCAGATACCTCTCCTCGCCCCCCGCCAGCATCGCGAAACCGAGGCGAGTGAGGATGCGGCTGATCTCAATCGTGCTGAGTTTCTCGCCGAGAATTCGTTGCACTTCTCGCAGATCGAGCTCCACCGGAGCCAAGTCAAGCTTGCGGGCGATCACGTCGATCACGTCGCCGATGAGCGTGCCGCCGCCAGAAGCAAGAATAAGTTCGGCGACTCGGTTCGTCGAAGCGACGGTCGATTCGAAATCGGCGCCGCGTTCGAATCTGTGCGAAGCGTCGGTGTGAATGCCGTGCCGCTTCGACATACGGCGCACCGTGACCGGGTCCCACCACGCGGACTCGATCAGGATGTTTTTCGTTTTCTCCGTGATCATCGTGTCGAAGCCGCCCATCACGCCGGCCAATCCCACCGGCTTTTTCGCGTCGGCAACGACGAGATCTTCGGTGGAAAGCTTGTGCTCCACTCCATCCAGAGTCTTGAGCGTTTCGCCGGCTCGGGCTTTGCGAATCACCAAGCGGCGTCCTTCGAGCAGATCGAGATCGAACACGTGCGTGGGCTTGCCAATCTCCCACAAGACGTAGTTGGTAGCGTCCACCGCGTTGCTGATGGGGCGCTGATCAATCAACTGCAGACGGCTGGCAATGTTCGCGGGCGAGGGCTTGATGGTAACTCCGCGAATTTCGCGCGCTGTGAAGCGTGGACACAGGTCCGGCTCCTGAATATCGATGGTGACGTCGGATCTGCCTTGCGACGCCGGCAGCTTCGGT
>Ga0193751_1000689_pt1 | contig 24765 bp, 21 predicted proteins | sample L1c2metaG_FD_143050 | JGI IMG/M metagenome (GOLD analysis project Ga0193751, IMG submission 143050) | Soil microbial communities from a riparian zone of the East river system, Colorado, United States - L1c2 | ecosystem: Environmental > Terrestrial > Soil > Riparian zone | place: USA: East River... | reverse complement strand
CCTCAAGCAACGGGGTGACGCGCGACGCGGGAACCAATTCAACGGCGACAACTCGTAACGCGAATTGCTTGGTTCGTATCTTAAGTTCGTCAGCATCCATGACCAATCTGAAATTTGAATCTACAATTTAAAATCGCTTCAGTTTCGCTTCATCGCGTAATCGAGCGCCGACTGCAGATCGAAACTTTTCACTTTGCGCAAGACTTCCGGATCATTGGCCGCGGCCAGAATCTTGGGATTCTGCAAAAGATCCAGGTAGCGTCCCTGTGAGATCAGATCGGAGATTTCGGGATCTTCGCGCAAAGCGAGGATTCTTGGGTTCTCTCCAAGCTCGCGCGCGCCGGGGTAATTCAAAAATCTTTGTGCGTTCTCGGGATCGGAAAACACCCGGCCCACTTTACCGAGAATATCGTAAGCCTGAGCCGGGACGACGTCTGCCTTCTTGACCGCGCTACCGACACTGCCCAGCTCGAGCGAGTTTTTCATCCGCGCGAGGGAAGTCAGCATCGGCATGGAATCACTGGTCTCGTTATACGAACCGTTGCGACGATCGACCGGGTGCAATGAGCGGGTGCTATCCGGGCTGGCCGGGACGGCGGCCTGTTGACGAACTTGTGCGTCGGCCACGGACCCTAACGACCTCACGGTCACCACGACCAACCAAAAAAGAAAGATGCCAAAGAACAAACCGAGCGCGGCGCCGCTCAAGCCGTACCAAAGCCGGACCACGGCCGAGTCGTGCTGGCGCGTGCGCTTGAACAGCATTGTGCCCAATCCATTGATGGCAATATAGACCACCAGCCCAAGGACCGAACCGACCACCATGCACAGAATGGCATCGGGCAATTGTAAAAGAGGACGGGCAAATGGTCCAAACAGGTTGCCGCCGTAGTAGCCCACAAAATAAGCGGCGATTAATGCTCCCAGCCGCGCCAGTTGTCGCGCGACGCCGCGGCGCCACCCGCGCAAGACTTCGAACATGATCAGAACGCAGCCGAACGAAATGAAGGCCAGTTGCCAGAGAGACGAACCCGCCGCTGGCGAAATCAAAGGACTGGAAGAGGCGCCCAGGTGAATCACGATTTGACCCCGCGGCCGCTTGGCTTCCCGGACCCGGCCGCGATCGCTTTCTGCCGCAGGGCATGATCGCAGATGACGAGCGCGGCCATGGCTTCAACCATCGGGACCGCCCGGGGCAGCACGCACGGATCGTGGCGGCCCCGCCCCGACATCTTTGTGTTCTCGCCCGAGGTCGTCACAGTCTGCTGCTCGCGAGCGATGGTGGCGGTTGGCTTGAAGGCGACCCGAAAATAAATATCTTCCCCGTTACTGATTCCGCCCTGGATACCGCCCGAATGGTTGGTCGATGTTCGGACCCGTTCCCCTTCCATCTCGAAAGCATCGTTATGCTCAGACCCGCGCATGCGCGTGGCGGCAAAGCCCGATCCTATTTCAAATCCCTTGGTCGCAGGTAAACTGAGCATCGCTTTGGCCAGGTCAGCCTCGAGCTTGTCAAAAACCGGTTCGCCCAGGCCGGCCGGAGTGTTGCGCACAATGCATTCAATGACTCCCCCTAACGAATCGCCTTCCGCGCGTGTCCGCTCGATCAATGCGATCATCTTTTCCGCGGCGGCGACGTCCGGACAGCGGACCATGTTTTGTTCAACATCCTTGCTTGTCACGTTCGCTCGATCAACTTGAGCCTGGATTTCGTGCACCTGCGCGACCCAGGCGACAATTTCCAGAGTTGATGAAAAGGAACGCAAGACACTCGTCGCAACCACGCCGGCGGCCACGCGGCCAATCGTCTCACGGGCCGAGGCGCGCCCGCCTCCCTGCCAGTTTCGGATTCCATATTTGGCCTCGTAAGTGAAATCGGCATGCGACGGTCGAAAACTTTTGGCGACGTCGGCGTAATCGGCCGGACGCGCATCCTTGTTCCGAACCAGGATCGCGATGGGCGTGCCTAACGTCTTGTTCTCAAACACTCCAGATAAAATCTCACACCGATCTTCCTCCTGCCGCGGACTTGTAATCCGGCTCTGCCCGGGCCGCCGCCGATCGAGCTCCGTTTGGATGTCAGCCAGGGCGATTTCGATGTTTGGCGGGCAACCATCGATCACGACACCGACTCCGCCCCCGTGCGACTCGCCGAAGGTCGTGATGCGAAAAAGTTGACCGAAGCTGCTGCTCATGAAGGTGAGATTTTAGACTCCGCGCCCCATCTCCACAACGCGCAATGCTTGTCTGGGGAGCGCAGGCCGCGCCTGCAGTTTTTGGCGGCTCGCCGAAAACAATCTCAATTCCGGCGAGCCGCCGGAATTTGCAGGCGGGCCGCCTGCGCTCCCCGGAACGGGAATCAAATCGCCTCGAAGGCGAATTGCAGATCGTCCACCAGATCGCGCACGTCTTCTACTCCCACCGACAGGCGCACGAGAGAATCCGTCACGCCGAGCGCTTCCCGTTGTTCCTTGGGAACGGAAGCATGCGTCATGAGCGCGGGATGATTGATCAAACTTTCCACACAGCCCAAACTCTCGGCCAGCGAGAAAAGATGCGTGTTCTCAAGAAATCGTCGTGTCCCCTCGAGATCGGTATTGAGCACCATGGTCACCATCCCGCCGAAGCCGCGCATCTGCGTGCGGGCGAGGTCATGTTGCGGATGAGATTTTAAGCCGGGGTAGTGCACCGTTTTCACACCGGGTTGTTCTTCCAGCCAGCGTGCGATCTCGAGAGCGTTGGCGCAATGCCGCTCCATGCGCAAAGCCAGCGTCTTCAAGCTGCGCATGACCAGGAAACTGTCGAACGGCCCTGCGATCGCTCCGACCGAGTTCTGCAAAAAGGAGATTTGCTCCGCTAATTCCTTGTTCTCCCCGACCACCGCCACGCCGCCGACCATGTCGGAGTGCCCATTCAGATATTTCGTAGCGGAATGTACCACCACATCGAACCCGAACTCGATCGGGCGTTGAATCCAGGGACTGGCAAAAGTGTTATCCGAGACCGAGATAATCCTGTGCTCACGCGCGATTTTGGCGATGGCCTCGAGATCGATCAGCTTGAGCAACGGATTGCTCGGCGTTTCCACCCAGACCATGCGCGTATTCTTTTTGATGGCGCGCTCGAAATCGGCCGGATCAGTCATGTCGATGAAGGTGAAATCGAGATTGGCGCTCCGCCGCCGCACTCGTTCGAAGAGCCGAAACGTGCCGCCGTAAAGATCGTCGCTCACGACCACGTGTGAACCGCTGTCAATCAATTCGAGCGTCGTCGACATGGCGGCCAGACCCGAAGCAAAGGCCCAACCGCGCGTGCCGCCTTCCAGGTCAGCGATGCACCGCTCGTAGGCCAGCCGGGTTGGATTAATCGAGCGCGCGTAATCGTAGCCCTTGTGTTTGCCGGGGCTCTCCTGGACGTAGGTGGAAGTAGCGTAAATCGGGGTCATGATGGCCCCGGTAGAAGGGTCCGGTTCTTGTCCGGCGTGGATCGCGCGGGTGGCGAATTCGTGCTGTCTCTTCATATGGGTAGTCCCCAATCTAGCCGCGGATTAAGGCGTTTGAAAGGTAGGGGCGATTGAGCTCAATCGCCCGGGCGGTTCGGGTGAACCGCTCCCACCTCAGCTGTATTCCCGGCTCGTCGGCACCGACGACTTGGGCATTTTCAGGCGCAAATAGGAAAGCAAGTCGGTGCGCGTGATCAATCCTAAAAACTTGTCCCCATCCATGACGATGGCGACGCGGCCGCGCTCAAAAACCTCGAGCAAATCGTTGATCTTCGCCGTCGGAGGCAGCGTCTCGAGCCGGTCGGTCATCGCATTCCTAACGACATCGTTAAAATGAGTGGAGTCCCGATGAACTTTTACGAGCACGTCCGATTCGTCGATGATGCCGATCGGCCTGCCGAACTCATCCACCACCGGCACCTGCGAAACGTCGGCCGCTCGCATGCGTTTAAAAGCGGTCAGCAACGTGTCCTCCGGCCCGACCGAGATGACTTCACCGGCTTCGTAGCGGTGCGAAATCAAATCGTTTAAATCGCCCTGCGGCCGGCGATGGATAAAGCCCTGTTCCGCCATCCAAAAGTTGTTGTACATCTTGGACAGATATTTGTTTCCGCTGTCGGCCACGAACGTGACGACACGCTTGCGGGTGGTCTGTTGCCGGCAATAACGGAGAGCCGCCGCCAATAACGTGCCGGTGGAAGATCCACCCAAAATTCCTTCCTGGCGCAAAAGTTCGCGCGCGGTCGCAAAACTTTCTTCATCGTCAATCTCATAGGCCTCCGTCACCAGCGACATGTCGGCAATGTCCGGAATGAAATCTTCGCCAATGCCTTCGACGGCCCAGCTCCCGGAGGCGACCAGCTCGCCCGTCTTGACGTATTCGTAGAGGATCGAACCGGTCGGGTCAGCCAGCACCATTTCGATCCCGCGCCTCGGCTTCACTCTGGAGAAGAAGCGACCCAGGCCGGTCAAGGTTCCCCCCGATCCAACACCACACACAATCGCATCTACGTCGTGCCGCATCTGCTCCCAGATCTCCGGGCCGGTCGTGCGCTCGTGCGCCATCGGGTTGGCCGGGTTGCCGAATTGATTCACGTAAAATGCCCCGGGAATTTCCTCGGCCAGCCGTGCGGCCACATCCTGGTAATACTCAGGATGCCCACGGGTCACATCCGAGCGCACAATCTTCACCTCGGCGCCGAGTGCCCGGACATGGAAAATTTTTTCCTGCGACATCTTGTCCGGAATCACGAGTAGCACGCGATATCCCTTGGCCCCGGCCACCAGCGCCAACCCCAGCCCGGTGTTGCCGGCGGTGGCTTCGACGACCGTGCCGCCTGGCCTTAATTTCCCTTCCAGCTCGGCCGCCTCAATCATGGCCAGGGCGACTCGATCTTTGATCGAACCGGTCGGGTTCTGGTTCTCCAGTTTTACAAAAAGTTGGCAGGGACCCGTGTCGATCCGCGTGATTTCCACCAGCGGCGTGTCACCGATGAGAGAGAGAATGGCCGGAGCTTTTCGCGCGACGGCAGGTGTAGGAGGGGCAGGAGAAAGCTCAATCATGGCGTAAACAAGCTTAGCACCAAAGGTTCTCCGCGAGCAATTGCCGTGATTTTATTGCGTACCCGTGATTTCGCCCTCGTGCGACCACTCCGATTTGCTGTCCTCCAAAAATTGCTGAAGCACCGGAAAACGGACTTCGCCGTAATTGAGGGCGTAGCGCAGCTCGCCCCCCTTATAGACCCACGTGGTCGGAATCCAGGAAATGGGCAGGCCGGCAAATTGTTTAATCCTGTTGCCCGTGCGTGGGCCCGGGTCGGCCAGGATCGTCACATTGGGCTGATCGCCGATTTCGAATTTCCTGAGCATGGCGCGGCCGTCGTCACCGTCATTCCAGACGGAAACGAAATAAAATTTCACGGCTGGATTTTCCTTCACCATCTTGAGCCAGCCACCGCTCTTCAGTTCGGCCTGACAATTAGAGCACCAGGGCGCCCAAAGATGGACCACACTGGCGTCGGGCGACTTGATGGCCTCGGCGATTTTTTGTTCGGCCGGCGACTCAGCGCGGAGCGGCGCAATCGCGGCCATGGCAAGCAGGAGTCCGAATGCAACTTTCATAAGAGAAACTTCAAGGCAATATCGCCGGAAAACAAACCGGCTCAAGCAGCGCAGATGAATGGATGGTTTTTGACGGTGACTTGCAAGAGTGAGGTGGCTAGCGCTTTTCTTCCCTGTAGCCACGGCGCTCTGCGCCGTGTCCCGGCGAGATCGGGCACGGCAACGCCTCGACAGAGCGAGGCGACTACAGGAAGAATGACGTTTTCAGCTGTTAGCCAAGCTGTTCTGTCCCCGGGCAATCTGGCCTCGGATCATATTGCTCTGCCGCAGTTGACCTGCACCGGTAAAACCACTATCGTGGCCCTCCGTTTCCGCCGGTGTAACTCAGACCCCGGTGAAAGCGATCGATCCGGCGAGAGCCGGACCGCTTTAGTGCCCAAAGGAGGCCTTTTATATATGGTACAAATGCAGGATTTGATGTCGAAACCGATGCCCGACTTCCGGGAAGGCAGCATCGTGAAAGGACGAATTCTCGAAATACGTCCGCGCGAAGTGCTGGTGGATATCGGTTACAAATCCGAAGGAATCATTTCGTCTCAGGAATTTGAAGATGTCGACACTTTGGAAGTCGGCGACGAAGTGGATGTCCTGCTCGAGCGCCTCGAGAATGATGAAGGCATGGTCGTGCTTTCGAAAGAGAAGGCCGCTTATCGCCAGAATTGGAACAAGATTGCCGCCGTTTTCCAGGGCGATGGCCTGATCAAGGGCAAGGTGAAATCCGTCGTCAAAGGTGGTCTCATGGTCAACATCGGGGTGGAGGCATTTCTGCCCGCCTCCCAGATCGACATTGTGCCCCCGAAAGACCTGCAACAATTCGTCGGCAATACCTACGACTTTAAGATTGTTAAGATCAACGACGACCGCAAGAACGTGGTCCTCAGCCGCCGCGAATTGATCGAGCAGGAACGCAGCGAGAAACGCCAGAAATTCCTCGAAGGCGTCAAGATTGGCGACCGCGTCAACGGCACAGTCAAGAACCTGACCGACTTCGGCGCGTTCATCGACCTCGATGGCATGGACGGTCTCCTTCACATCACCGACATGACCTGGGGGCGCCTCGGACACCCGAGCGAACTGGTCAAGGTCGGTCAGCCACTCGAAGTGGTGGTCCTTGATATCAACAAGGAGAAAGAACGGGTCTCGCTCGGTCTCAAGCAGACCCAGAAAAATCCGTGGGATCAGATCGAAGAACGGTTTCCCGCCGGTCAACGGGTTAAGGGCAAGATCACGAATCTTGTTCCGTACGGAGCGTTCGTCGAATTGGAAGAGGGCGTCGAAGGCCTCATTCACGTTTCCGAGCTTTCCTGGACGAAACGCATCATGCGCCCGTCCGATATCCTGACCCAGGGGCAGGAAGTCGAAGCGGTGGTGCTCGGCGTGAACAAGGAAGAGCAGAAAATTTCGTTAGGCTTGCGTCAGCTCGAAGCCAATCCGTGGGATGAGATCGAGAAGAAATTCACGATCGGCAGCCACGTCAAAGGCAAGATTCGCAACATGACCGCTTATGGTGCGTTCGTGGAGTTGGAGGAAGGCATCGATGGGATGATCCATGTGTCTGACCTCAGCTGGACACGCAAAATCAATCATCCGAGCGAGGTCTTCAAGAAGGGCGACGAAGTCGAAGCCGAAGTGATCGACATCGACAAGACCAACCAAAGGATCAGTCTGGGCATCAAACAGCTGGCCGACGATCCGTGGAAGGAAATCGACCAGAAATACAAGATCGGCGATCTTGTGCAGGGCAAGGTCACGAAACTGGCCAGCTTCGGCGCGTTCGTGCAATTGCAGGATGACATCGACGGTCTCGTCCATATTTCACAACTGAGCGAAGATCACGTGGCCAAGGTGAAAGACGTGCTCAAGGTCGGCCAGGACGTGGAGGCCCGCGTCATTAAGGTCGACAAGGTGGAGCGTCGTATTGGTCTCTCAATCAAGGCCGCTAATTATTCCGAGGAAGAGCTGCGCAAGGAATCCGAAGCATTCGATACTCTCCGCCCCGGCGAAGACATGGTCGGGTTGGAGAAGGCCTTCGCGGCCGCCGAGCAGGAAGATTATCGCCCCGGCGAATCCAAGACGGCAGCAAAGAAAGAGCCGAAGGCCAAGAAGTAAGACCGGGAACCATCTCCGGGCGAACGACTGACTGCCAGGGACGGCGCGCTGCTGCGCGTCCGCCCGTATGTTGGCGCTTCCTTCGACATGACAAGGCAGGGAAGCCGCATTCGCCGTGGAATGACCCGCATCTTGGCGTACGCAAACGCGCCTCTTCGCCGAAGCGAAGAGGCGCGAAGTTTTCGCAATTAGACTAACTAGTTATCAATCCTCGTCGAGGATGACGCGGTCGACCATCATGCTGTCGCCTTCACCGGCGTAGTGCACGCGGACCGGAACGCCCACTTTAACACGTGTTCTAACCGTCGCCTCGTCCAGCTCCTTGCCGCTACGCGTCACATAAATGACCTTCTTGCCGAAGCGGTAATGTTTCGGACCGGCCGATTCCTTCAGCACAATCGAGCTTCCCGGAGAAAACTCCGTGATTGTGCCGTTCCCTTCAGTCGTGGTCGTGGTGGTGGTTGTCTCAGAAACCTGGGCCCACGCGAACGGAGCCACGGCTGCCAATGCGATGCTTAGTATTGCCTTCTTCATGTTAATTAGACGGGCCTCGCCGCGCCCGTATTCGAGCAAGAATAAGTCACTCGGACTGACGCTTTTGTGAAACGGCCCCCCTGACGGCCTATTTTTTCCCAGCCACTTTGGAGGGATCCAGACCAATGCGGCGCAGCAGATCAGGAAAGCGAGGATCGGAACGCAACGGCCTTAGATCCCGAACAAAAGCGATTCCATGAATCGCTCCCGAGTGTTCTTTTATGGCGCGATCGATCCAATGGATCGCTTCATCGTTTTGGCCCAGCGCCACGTACACCGATGCAATCTCTTCTCCTGGAAAGTAGGCCGTGTCCGCTTTGCGAATCAATTCATCCAGAACTTTTCGCGCTTCGTCCTTTCGGCCGAGCCGCGCATAGGTGATGGCCAGGCCGGCCGTCGGTTGATGTCTGGTCTGCTGCAGTCGTAGATAAATATCGAGCGCCTCGAGCAGCTTTCCCTGTTGGCGATAAACCAGGGCAAGGTTCGGTTCGAAATAGACGTAATTCGGATCGATTTCCATGGTGCGCTTTGCCTCTGCCATTGCCTCATCGAATCGATCGTTCGCCAGAAAAATCATCACCGACATGGTGCCGACAATGGGCGAGAGCGGATCGAGGCGGACGGCGGCCTGCATCTGCTTGAGCCCCCCCTCATGATCCCCTTCCGCGGTTTGCCAGAGGCCCAGAAAGAGATGAGCGATGGCGGAGTTCGGATCGATTTCGAGAGCGCGCTTCAGTTCCAATTCTTCGCCTTTCATGTCGTAGGCGAGAATGCGCTTTGTTTCTCCGAGGTAGGCGTGCGCTTCCGCGTCCCGCTCATCCAGGGCCAGAGCTTTGTTCGCAGCCATCTGGCATCGGGAATGACCGTCGAGCGGCTTGATGTAGGCATCAGCCAGCCAACTCCAATCCTTGGCGATGCCAGTCCAGGCCCGGCCCAGGCCCGGATCTTTTTCGAGAGCGCGCTGAAAGAAATCCAGGCTTTTACGCAAATCCGCTTCGGTGCTCTTGTTGGAAAAAAACAGACCCTGCAGATAGAGATCGTAGGCATCGGTGTTCTGTGGCGGGCGCGGCGGCGGCGGCACGGCCAGTTTAATTTTTAGCGCTTCGACGATGGCGTGGGTGATTTCATCCTGCAGCGCGAAGACTCCCTGTAATTCACGCTCGTAGGTTTCCGACCAAATGTGAAAACCATCGCGCGCATTGACCAATTGAGCCGTGATGCGGATACGGTTGCCATCCCGGCGCAAACTTCCTTCCAACACCGTCGAGACGTTAAGCCTGCGGCCGATCTCGCTGACCTCGTCACCTTTGCCTTTAAAGGAAAAGGAAGAGGTTCTGGCGACCACGCGCAGCCCTTCCGTTTTGGCTAACGCATCCAGAAGCTCCTCGCTTATCCCATCGCAGAAATATTCCTGATCCTTCGCCTGGCTCAGATCCACGAATGGAAGAACCGCGATGCTTTTGTCAGGCGCCTGCACGGCGGGAACTGGAGGGCCGACGGTGGCAAAGCGGCGGTGAACCATGAACGCGCTCGTGGCGCTGAAGAGAATAATTGCCGCCGCCGCCGCAAGCAGAATGTTCCGGCGCGAACGTGCCGCTTTTCTTTCGCGGGCCACCGATTCCTCCCGAGTCCGCCGCACCTTTGTCGGCACAACCGGGTTGCCGATTTCCTCCATGTGAAAATTGACCAGAGAAATCTTCTGACCGTGTTTCACTTCGCAGTCGCCGATCTCAAAAAAATGCCGGTTCCATCGCGGCAAGGGAGCCAGGTCGTAGGCCACCCGGCGGGAAAGAAGAATATGACCGGCATCCCCGCAATCCATGACACGCTGCGCGACATCGATACCGGCACCGGCGAGATTGGGCGCTTCATTCACATCGGTCACCCGGCTGACCGGGCCACTGTGGATACCCATTCGCAAATCAATCTCCGGAAAACCTTTCAGTGCGGAACTGATCTCAATCGCGCATTCCACCGCCGCCTCCGGTTCCCCAAAAAAAACGAGAATCATTCCGTCACCGGTCGGAAGTGAAACAATCTTTTTCGCAGCCTGCGAAACCCGAAAACGCGTGGTTCCGCGCACCGCGCGATTCAAGTCGGCCAGAATCCGGCTTTGCTCGTCGATCAGCCGCTTCGAATACCCCACCACGTCCATGCTCAGGATGTGGGCGATCTCGAACTTCGTCTCTGCGCCGGGCTGGGCGTCGTCCTCCATTGCCTGGGTGAATTCAGGATCCGTCAGTCAGAAACATGACGCGTTCGATTGCCGAATGCGCATAGACAAATTCTATTACTGGCGCGGCGTAATCTGGATTTCGACAACGTCGGGCTCGTCCGCGTTGACGACGGTCGTGTCAGGGGCGTCCAGTCCCACCGCCGCCAGAACCTTGCGCACCGTCGCAAAATGGGCCGGCGGGTTAGTCATATCCTGACAGCCAATTCGAATCCCGCTCGAAGGCCGGCTCGTCGTAAAAAAATTAACGGGCGTGCGCTCGACCACATCGAATCCCGCATCCTTGAGCAGGCTTAAAATTTCGGCTCCGAAATCGTGCGTTTCCTGATTATCAAAAAATGCGGAAACGATGACCTTGCCGGTCGGCAGTCCGCGGGCCGTCTCGCGAAATTGGGCTCTTTCCTCTGGCGCGATCCGCCGCGGCCCCTGTTTCAACTCAACTTCCTTTGTCTGTGCGTTGGCTTGGTCGACGGAGCGGCGGGCGAGCGCGAGTTCCTTTTCCAGTTGCGCGACGCGAGAAGCCCGCGTTTCGTCTGAGCGACGCGTTTCCGCGAGTTGCTTTTCGAGCTGGGCAAGTCGCGCTGCCTTCCCTTCCTCGGACTGATGCGCATTGGTCAGGTCCTTCTGCAATTGCGCGGCGCGCGCGATGGTCGCCTCACCCGCCTGGCGCGCTTTCGTCAGTTCTGCATCCAACTCCGCCAGGCGCGAGCCTTTGCTTTCCTCCGCTTTCCGCGCAGAAGTTAAGGCGGTCTGCAGCTCGGCGAGGCGGGTCGTGTCAACGGGCGATGGCGTGATCACCGCGTCATTCCCATTGCGACGTTCCCCGTTCCCAAACAAAACCGGAGACCCCGGTCGGAGGACGTCCGCCTTCATCTTGATTCGCGCGCCCAGCTCCGTGCCCGTAAAATAAATGATCCCTATCGACAGGAGAGCCAGGGCCGCCGCCGCAATGCCGATGACCGTGGCCGCAGAATTGACGGTGGTCAGCGCGTGTTCCGACCACGAAGGCAGATTCATAAGTGCTATCAGCCGCGCGACTCGCATCTACATCGCGCCACCGATCGGCCGATCAACCCGATCCATTGCAGGCGTAATACTCCTGATAACTCAAAATTGGAAGGAGAACGTTGATAGGGACGTTTCTCCGAGATGTCCCACTTATTAAGAAATGGGAATCTGACATTTCCTTGCCGTAGATCATTCGAGGCAAGTTCGGAGAGCCATCCCTGCCTTGGATAGGATGATTGCGCGGTTTCGCTCAGCTACACGCGCGGAGCGGACATCGCGGCGAGACATCCCTGCCAGGCGAACTTATTCGAGCGCGTAGAGAAATCCGTCGGCGCTCCCGAAGTAAACAACACCGTTGGCCACGAGCGGAGTAGAGAATACCGCGCCTATGTTGAACTGCCGATCGGTTCCGACGAACGGACCTTCACGCCAATTGGATGGAAAGAGCAACGGGTCGTTGAATTCCCGGGCGGAGTTCAATACCCAACCATTGTTTTGCTTCGAAGTGTCAACCTGATATTCCCAGACAAGCTCGCCGGTCTTAACATCGCGTGCCTCCAGCGTGCCGTTGAGAACCCCGATCAAAACGATATCACCCGCCACCACCGGCGATGAAAACAGGTAGGCCTTTCCTTTTTGTTTCACAGCTTCCTTGCCGGTCGCCGCCTCAACCACGCGATAAAGACTCGAATCTGATGTTCCGAAGAAAACCTTGTCCTTCAAAACAGCGGGCGAAGTAATGACCCAGCTGAGGTCGTTAAAGACGCGCCACTTCTCCTTGCCGGTCGCCGCGTCGAGCGCATAAAGATTCGAATCGCGGCAGCCCGTATAGACAACTCCATCGACCACCGCGGGCGATGATTCAAAACCAACCTGGTTGTGACTCATCGGATCTTCACCACCATGAAATCGCCATTTTTCTTTCCCCGTCCCCGCATCGATTGCATAAAAATAACTGTCCCAGCTTCCGAAATAGACGACGCCGTTTGCGATCGCCGGAGAAGAGTGCACCACATCGCCGGTCTTGAATTTCCAGCGCAGCTCGCCGCTGGCCGCGTTGAGGGCATAGAGATTCCCGTCCCCGCTTCCAAAGTAAACATTCCCGTCTGCCGCAACCGGACTGGAAAGATAGATGTCAAAGGGATCGGCAAAGGTTTGGTTCTTCGGTTGCCAGCTGTTTAACCCCTTCGCTTCGAAACGACGTTCGCCTTCGGTCGCAAATTTCCATTTTACCGCACCGGTCTTCGCATTTAACGCATAGAATTTTCCGTCATAACTGCCGATGTAAACTGTCCCATCGACGACAGCGGGCGTGGCCGGAACAGGGCCGCCCGTGCTTCGTTTCCAAATCAGATGACCGGTCGCGGCGTCGACCGCGTAAACGTTGCCATCGTCGCCCCCAAAATAGATAACGTTCCCATCCTGGACGGGTGAGGAAACAATGCGGTCGCCCGTAGCGAATTTCCATTTCACGCGATGAAACTGACGCGGCGCCGCGCTGGCCGAAACGCCGGAATGCGTGGCGTCGCCACGGAACATTGACTGCGCCTGGCAATCGATTCCGATCGAAAGAGCGATTAGCGCGAAGCTGAGAACGCGTGAAAATATCCTCTTCATAATTTAATGGGAGCGGCTGAGATTAAGCGGCACTTCGATCGGGCCCTGCTTGATTGCGCCCTTGAGTTCGCCAGATGCTTTGTCCAACCGCCCTTCGTAACCCAGGCCGGTCGCGTGCGATTCGACGTTCAGCAAATCCCCTTCCTGCGTCACTAAATCGACTGGCAAATTGTTTGTTTTCTTGCCGATGACGACAAAATCCGCAGTCGCGCCTTCCGCTGCGCGGTTCGTTACCTTGATCGTGACGTGTCGGGTATAGCCGGTCAGTTCGTAGTCGCCCTTCCACTCACCTTCGAGTTCCTTCACCACCGCCGTGCTCCGAATCGGCAACTCCACCTGTGGCGAACCTGCCTTGGCGAGATCAAACGCCGCGCTGTTGCCCGCCTGCAAAAAGACCCCGGTCAACTCGACGCCGCCGCTCACCCGTCCCTTGAACTTAGCCGGCCCGATCTGCTGCGCTCCGAGTGCATCTTTGAGGGAGAATCCGACATCAGAATTTTTGACCGAAATCTCGTTTAACTCCGCACCCTTCACGAGCAAGCCCGGCATCGTGATCGAACCCGTCCAAGCCCCGGCTTCATCTTGCGCGAGATCGACAACCACTTTCAGTTCACGTCCCGGAATTTGGATCGAGCCTTCCCAATGACCGGATGGAGGCGTTTCCGCTCGAATGCCAAACGACGAAGCCAACAGCATAACGAAAAACAGTTTAGGCATCTCCACCCGTTAGGCAGGGCTTGTGCCATCGATTCAACAGAGTTTTAAGTAATTGAAGAATAGCGCTTTACGCTGCAGCAAAGTCATTTCACGAAATGGCTGGCTTCCCGATTGCGGGATCGACCCGTTCCGCTTTCGCGACGGACCCGGTCCGATATTGTCGGACAGGTCCGAATCCGTTGCCTAACGACCGACTCTTTAAATGGAAGCTAAAACTCGGCGCTGCCCGGTGTCCGCGCGAAAGGAATGACGTCGCGGATATTCGAGACACCGGTGACGAACATGAGCATCCGCTCGAACCCTAGTCCGAAACCGGCGTGGGGTACCGTGCCGTAACGACGCAGGTCGAGGTACCATTTATAGTCGGCCGGATCCATTTTGTGGCGGCGCATGTTCGCCTCCAACACTTCCAGCCGCTCCTCGCGCTGGCTGCCTCCCACAATCTCGCCGATGCCCGGCACGAGCAGATCCATGGCCGTGACCGTTTTGTCGTCATCGTTCAAACGCATGTAAAACGGCTTTATTTCCTTTGGATAATTGTAAACCGTGACCGGACTCTTGAAATGTTTCTCGGTCAGCCAGCGCTCGTGCTCCGATTGCAGATTGAGTCCGTAGCCGACGGGAAACTCGAATTTTTCTCCGCTCTTTCCGAGCAGATCGATCGCTTCGCCATAGGCGATGCGATGGAACGGCCGCTCGACGACAAACTCCAGCCGCGCCATTAACTCCTTGTCCACGAACTTGGCAAACAATTCGAGATCGTCCGCACACCGCTCCCGAATATCGCTAACCAGGTATTTGACAATTTCTTCGGCCAGATCCATGTCGCCGTTCAAATCGCAAAAGGCCATTTCCGGCTCGATCATCCAGAATTCATTGACGTGCCGCGACGTGTTTGAATTCTCCGCGCGGAATGTCGGGCCAAAGGTGTAGACCTTCGAGAGCGCACACGCGAACGCCTCCGCCTCAAGTTGTCCGCTCACCGTCAGGTAGGTTTGCCGTGCGAAAAAATCCCTGGCGTAATCAATATTCCCATCGGGGCCGCGCGGCGGATCCTTTGGATCGATGGTGGTAACGCGAAACAACTCGCCCGCGCCCTCGCAATCGCTTCCCGTAATGACCGGGGTGTGCACGTAGACGAAGCCGCGATCCTGAAAAAACTGATGAATGGCAAAGGCGAGCCGGCTCCGCACGCGAAAGACAGCGCCAAAAAGATTGGAGCGTGGGCGCAAGTGGGCTATCTCGCGCAGGAATTCCGGAGTATGCCCTTTTTTTTGCAACGGATAGGTGTCGTCCGCGCGACCGACGATCTCGATCTTCTCCGCCACCACTTCCCACTTCTGTCCTTTGCCCTGCGATGGAACCAGTTCGCCTTGCACGACAATCGAGGCGCCCGTGGTTAACCGTTGAACTTCGCCGTAATTGGGCAACGTATTCTTCGCGATAACCTGGAGATTCTTCAGTGACGAGCCGTCATTCAGTTCGATGAACGAGAAATCCTTCGAATCGCGCCGCGTGCGAATCCAGCCTTGCAAGAGAACGGAAAGGGCGGGCTTCGAAGCGTTAAGCGCTTCTTTGACAGGTGTGGCGACAGGAGATGCGGTCACGGGCGTATTAATTTTTAGAGCACACGTTCCACGTTCCACGCTCAACTTTCAACCGCCGTCCTTGGTAGGGAAGGCCCCATTGGGACGACCGCCGAAAAGAATGGCTGGCGGAGCGCCCGCCCTACAACGTCGCCCTTGCATTGGATTCAGCAGTCGTCGCAGGGCAAGCGCACCGCTTGCCGGCCTACACGATTCGGCGGTCATAGACCGCCACTACAGAAGAACTTTTCGCCTAACGGTTCAAAAGGCTAACTCAGGGGCAGCCAGTTGCCGGGCTGCGGAAGCGGCTTGCTCCCGTTGAGCGAGAGATAGGTGTACTCCTGCATGAGGCGCTCGTAGTCTGAGAGCAGCCGCATGCCATCGTTAGGCTTGAGTCGATCCGTTTTGATGGCGGCGTCGACCTGCGTCTTCAAGAGCCGCATCAATTCCACTTTGTCCCACTGCGTCATGGCCAGAACCTCGCCGATCGTGCTGCCTTCGATCACTTCCTCGATGTACCAGCCCGATTCTTCGTCCTCGTCCAGGAAGATGTGCACTTCCGTCACGCGCCCAAACAAATTGTGCAGATCTCCCATGATATCCTGGTAAGCCCCCACCATGAAGACGCCGAGGTAATACATTTCGCCGGGAATGATTCGATGCAGCGGGAGCGTTTCCTTCACGTCCTGCAGATCGATAAACTTCGAGACCTTGCCGTCGGAATCGCACGTAATATCCACGATCATGCCATTGCGATCGGGCGGCGTGGTCAGCCGATGAATCGGCATGATGGGAAAGAGCTGGCCGAGCGCCCAGTGATCGAGGAGCGATTGGAAGACGGAGAAATTGCAGATGTATTGATCGCCGAGCGAGACTTCGAGCTGCTTCACTTCCTCCTGCACGTAACGCAGGCCCTTGTGCATGTTGACGATTTGCTGGGCCAGTTGCCAGTAAACCGTGTCGATCTTGGCTTTTGATTCGAGATCGAGCAGACCAAGGTCGAAGGCCTGTTGCGAGTCTTCCTTGATTTCCTGGATGTCGTGCAAACTCTCGATTCGATTCCCGCGCTTCAAGCGCTGCTTCACATCGAGAATCTGGCCAACCAGCTTGTGATCTTTTTCGTTAGTCTCGACCTTAATTTTGGGCGCAGTCTTCTCAATGGAACTGAACGCTTCCATGACGAGGACGGAATGATGCGCCACGATGGCGCGTCCGCCTTCGTTCACAATGGCGGGATGCGCGACGCCTTCGGAATCGCACACGTCCGCAATATTCCAGACGACATCGTTGGCGTATTCCTGCAGGGAGTAGTTAGTCGAGCTGTCGAAATCGCTGCGCGATCCATCGTAATCGACACCGAGACCGCCCCCCACATCGAGGTAGCTGAGATCATGGCCCAGTTTGGCCAGTTTGGCGTAGTAGCGCGCCGCTTCGCGCACGGCCTTTTTAATAATGGAAATGTCGGGAACCTGCGAGCCGACGTGAAAATGAACCAGCTTCAGGCAATGGGCGAGGCCGGCCGCTTTTAGCATCTCGCTCGCCGCCACCAGGCTGGTCGTATCGAGGCCGAACTTGGCGTTCTCGCCGCCGCTCGGAGCCCATTTGCCCGCGCCTTTATTATAGAGACGCACGCGGATCCCGATATGCGGTTCGACCCCGACTTCCTGAGCCGCGCGGATGGTCTGTTCGAGCTCCTCCAGTTTCTCCACGACAATGATGACGGACTTGCCCAGTTTCCGGCCCAGGAGCGCGATGCGAATGTAAGCGGGGTCCTTGTAGCCGTTGCAGATGATGAGGCTTTCCGGATCCTTGTGCATGGCCAGCGCCGCCACCAATTCGGGTTTGCTTCCCGCTTCAAGACCGAAATGGAATTGCTGCCCCGCATCGACGATCTCCTCGATCACTTCGCGGAGTTGATTCACCTTAATTGGAAAAACGCCGCGATAGGCGCCGCGATAACCGAATTCGCTGATCGCTTCCTGAAAAGCACAATTGACTGCCTCAACGCGATGGCGCAGCAGATCCTGGAAACGGATGACAAGAGGAAAGCCAAGACCGCGCGAACGCGCTTCATTCACCACCTCGAGAATGTCGATGGAACCGCCCTTCTCCTGCAACGGACGCGCCTCCACATTGCCGGCCGCATTGACCGTGAAATAGCCTCCTCCCCATCCCTCCACATTGTAAGTGGAGATGGCGGACTCAACGTCCCACTCGTTTTTCATTTCACGCGCTTAGCTGCGGCATGAACCGCAGAGCGCATGATCAATCACGCTGCCGAACATGCAAGCGGGCTTTCAAAAAAACCGCGAAAAGTTATTGACCGCGGCGCGCGCGTTTTGTCCGGGTCGCAACGACCCGAGGGCGCCCTTGCACCCGCTTGTTTTTCATGACCCACTCGCGTAGCGTTTCGGCGATGAATAAAACGGTGATCGAGGTGCAGGTGCGCGCAGTATTACCGACCAGTGGGGGGTGCGCCGTCTTTTTGGGAAACAGCGACAAGGTTTTCATCATTTACGTGGACCAGACGGTGGGCGGCGCCATCACCATGTTTATGCGGGACATCAGCAAGGAGCGTCCGCTGACGCATGATTTGATTGCGCATCTGATGACGGCGCTGGGCGCGCGGGTCGAACGGGTCATCATCAACGACCTCAAGAACGCCACCTATTATGCGCGCATGATTATCCGCGCGGAGAACGAGTTACAGCAGAAAAAGATTATCGAACTGGATGGGCGCCCCAGTGATTGTATCGCCATGGCCACGCAGCAGAAAGCGCCCATCTACGTCAGCCAGGAAGTGTGGGATGAAGTGGACGACATGAGTGATGTGGCTCAGAAAATGGAAGAAGAAGGGCTCAAGCCGGACCCGGAGGAAAGCTCCGAAGAAAGTGAATAGTGATCGGTGAATCGTGAATAGATGGCCGCGCTGCCGACCATTCACTGATCACAAGTCACGATTCACTCCTCCCCCTCAGCCGAGCAGATCGCCGTAACGGCTACTGGCCAGGGCCAGGCAGCGATCGAGAATCTCCGCTGGCGTGTGTAAGAGAAGCGCTTCCTCAACGAGCTTCCGGCATTCCGCGGTTTCCAGGCTCTGCACCGCGCGCTTGACCCGCGGGACGAGCGACGCGCTCACGCTGAGCTCATCCATGCCGAGCCCGAGCAGGAGCGGCAGGAGGGCGATGTCACCGGCCATTTCCCCGCAAACACCCACCCAGATTTTTTGAGCATGCGCCGCATCGGAGATCATCTTGAGCAAATGCAGAACCGCGGGATGAGTCGGCTCATAAAGATGCGCGATCTTTTCGTTCACCCGATCCACCGCCAGCGCGTATTGGATGAGGTCGTTCGTGCCAATGCTGAAGAAATCCACTTCGCCGGCGAGCGCGTTCGCGGAGATGGCCGCGCTCGGTATTTCGATCATGGCGCCGATCTCGGTTTTCTCGCCCATGGCCTGCCCCTCTCGCGCGAGCTCGGCGGCGCATTCCTTCAAGACGGCGACGGCTTTTCGCAGCTCGACCAATCCCGAGATCATGGGGAACATAATCTTGATGTTGCCGACGGTGCTGGCGCGCAGAATGGCGCGCAGCTGAGTTTTGAAAATGGGGATATGCTCAAGGCAGAAACGAATGGCCCGGCAGCCGAGAAAGGGATTCATTTCATCGCTGACATCCACTGTGCCCGGCGCAATCTTGTCCCCACCGAGATCGAACGTCCGGATGATGAGCGGATCGGGCGCGACGCGCTCGGCTACTCTTCGATAAGTCTCATACTGCTCCTCCTCGTCGGGGAGGTTGTCCCGATTCAGATAAAGAAATTCGGTGCGATAAAGGCCAATCCCTTCCGCACCGTTTGCCTTGACGGCCTCAAGGTCATCCACCAGCTCGATGTTGGCCGAGAGCACGACATGGCGCCCGTCACGAGTGGTTGATTTGGTTTCGCGCAGCTCTTTCAGCTGGGTGGCCACTTTGATGCGGCGGGATTCAATCTCGCCGTACTGGGCCAGAGTCTCCGGAGTGGGATCGACGATCAGCAAACCATTCGTGCCATCAAGCAGCACGTGCTGCCCGGATTCCAGGCGTTGCGTGACATCGTGCAGACCGACGATGGAAGGGATCCCAAGAGAACGCGCCATGATGGCCGTATGCGAGGTCCGGCTCCCGAGATCGGTGGCGATTCCCAGGACCCGTTGCTTATCCATCATGGCGGTGTCGGATGGCGTCAGATTATGGGCCACGAGGATGTGCGGTTCGATCATAGCCGTGACCGGCTTGGTCGCTTTGCCCTGAAGATTGCGCACCACCCGGAGCATGACGTCGTCGATGTCCTGGGCGCGCTCGCGCAGATAAGGATCGTCAATCTTGCTTAAGGTCTCGGAATAACTGGTGGCGACCTCCTGGAAGACCCATTCCACGTTGCACAGATCGGTTTCCAGTTTGCGCAGGACCTCATCGATGAGGGTTCGATCCTCCACCACGAGAAGGTGGGCATCGAAAATGGCGGCATCTTTCGCGCCGATCGACTCAGCGATGCGCTGCTGCATCTCGAGAATTTGCATGCGCGTCTGAATGAGCGCGGCCTCAAAGCGACCTATCTCGGCCGGAATTTCGGAAGCTTCGATGTCGTAACGCGGCACATCGTCGAGATCGTCCCTTACGACGTGGATGACACCGCGGCCGATTCCGGGGGAAACCCCGGCACCGTGATAACGAATCTCCTGCTGTGCCTTGTCATCGCTCATCCGCCTGCAGACTAAGGGGATGTTAATCTTCGTTAAAGCGCGATTTGATCAGTTCTTCCAATTCGCCCATGGCCTTGTCCGCATCCGCTCCTTCGCAGCGTATCTGGAGCTTTGACCCCTGCCCGGCGGCCAGCATCATCAGGCCCATGATGCTCTTGCCATTAACCTCTTCACCTTCCTTAGACACCCACACTTCGCAGCGATGACGGCTGGCGATGCGGACGAACATGGCCGCCGGCCGGGCATGGAGGCCCAGCCGATTCACGATCGGAATCTCTTTCACAAGCTTGAGACCCTTCGTCGCGCCTGTTTTTCGATTGAGGAGACCCATTAGCTTTTCTTCGGCTCCATTAAATTGAGCAATTTAGTGTTAAACTCCAAGGCGCCGTTGCGCCCCAATCCCTTGAGCTTCTGATCCATCGCCGCCACTTCGATCAATCTCGCGATATCGCGTCCCGGCTTCACCGGGATGGTCACATGCGGAATCTGCATCTTGAGAATCTCGTAAAACTCCTGGTCCAGGCCGATCCGATCGACCTCTTCCAATTCCTGCCAGTCCTGCAGCGTCACCACCAGATCGAGTCGCTTCTCAATCCGGATGCTGCCGATGCCGAAGATGTTTGAGACATTAATGATGCCGATCCCGCGTACCTCCATATGGTTGCGCGTCAGATCGGGCGCGGTGGCCACCAATTCCCGTCCTTCGAATGAGGTGATCCTCGTCACATCGTCGGCTACGAGACTGTAGCCGCGTTCAATTAACCCAAGCACGCATTCGCTCTTGCCGATCCCGCTGGCGCCACGAATAAGGACGCCAACGCCGAGAATGTCGACCATGCTGCCGAACTCGGTCACGGTGGGCGAGAAATCGACCTCGAGTGCGATGGTGGCCGCGTTGATGAACTTCATCGTGATCATCGGTGTCCGGAAGACCGCGATCTTTTCCCCGGCCGCGACGGCCAGCAAAGGTTCGTCGAGATGGGCGCCGCGTGAAATGACGAGGCAGGGAATCTTCCGCGCACAAAGTTCGCGGAAACGCGCAATCCGAATCTTGGGCGCCAAACTTTTTAGATAGGTATTTTCCGCAGCGCCCAGGACCTGCACCCGTTTCTCGGCAAAATAACTGAAGAAGCCGGCGAGGGCCAGTCCCGGGCGGTTGATGGTGGGTTCACGAATCTTGCGATGAAACCCGACTCGCGGGCCTTCCAGTTTCATTTGCAACTTGTCGGCGTGCGACCGGTAAAAGCTTTCGACGGTGACGACGGGGACGCTCTTCCGTTGACCGCTGGTCGAAGTGATGGTCTGCGTCGACTGTCGGGCTGCCATGAGCCGTCAATGTGTAGCGGATACGCTTGGAATTCCAATGCGTTATGGAGCGGTGACAGGCAGGGGCGGTTCACCGACCCGCCCCGCTTGCCAGATTAACCAGCGCATGGGGGGCACATCGAGCAGGGGCGATCGAGGTCAATCGCCCCTGCCTAAACTGCGTCAGTTGCCTTCGCGCTCACATCTTGAATCGCTCACCCAAATACAACTGCCGGCTAATCGGATCGCTGATCAGGAAATCCTTGCTCCCTTCGCTCTCCACCCGGCCTTCGAAAATCAGGTAGGCGCGATCCACAATCGATAAAGTCTCGCGCACGTTGTGGTCGGTAATCATGATCGCCAGGCCTGACTTGCGCAGGTTCACAATAATCTGCTGCACATCGTAAACCGCGATCGGATCGACCCCGCTGAAGGGTTCGTCCAGCATCAACAATTTAGGCTTGGTCACAAGCGATCTCGCTATCGTGAGCCGGCGTTTCTCGCCGCCGCTCAGGGTGAGCGCCTGATTCTTGGCAATTCTTTCAATGCCGAATTGATGGAGCAATTCATCACACCGATTTCGCCGTTCCGCTTTGCTCATGGAAAGCGTCTCGAGAATGGCCATGATGTTTTGCTCGACCGTCAATTTGCGAAAGATCGATTCTTCCTGGGGCAGGTAACCCATCCCGAGGCGGGCTCGGCGATACATCGGGAAATCGGTCACGTCCGTGCCGGAGAAGATGACCTGCCCACCATTTGGCCTAACGAGTCCGACGATCATATAAAAGCTGGTCGTCTTGCCCGCGCCATTGGGTCCGAGTAATCCGACGATTTCGCCCTGGCGCACGGTTAGATCGACGCCGTTCACGACCGCGCGTCCCCCATAGATTTTGACCAGCTGCTCGGTGGCCAGAACAAAGGGGGCCTCCGCGGCCGGCGGCGCAACCTTAGAACTGGTGGTGGGAGATTGATTCATCACGGCTTTGGTGAAGGCGTCGGCTTGTCCCCTTTCGCCTCCTTTTTGCCTTCGTGCTTGCCGCCGTTCTTACCTTTGCCGTCAGCCTTGTCGGCCGCTTTCCCGTCATCGGGCGTCTCACCATCCTTGGGCTGCTGCCGAATCTCAGTTCGGCTGGGGCCATGCGTCGTGAGCTGTCCATTTTGATTGATAATCATGATCGTGTCCGGGCTCGTCGCGATGTGGGTGTTCTCACCCTGCTGGACGCGGGGTGATCCTTTCAACTCCACATCGCCGGTCGCCGCCACGTAGGTTGCAGTCTCGCCACGACCGACCGCGCGGGTCGGCGGCCCGCCATTCGGATCGGGGCGGTCCCGCACCACGCCGACGTTCCCTTCCGCCACGGCTCGCTCGAGACCCTGGTCTTCACCTTTCGAAATAAAGACGGTCAATTTTTCTGATTGCAGATTGAAACGCGGATCCGTCACTTTCACGTGCCCGCTGAAGATTCCCATGCTCTTCCCCGAATCGAAGAAGGCTTCGTCGGAGAAAATTTCGGTGGTGGTGGGCTCGGTTGAGCCGGGGCTTTTTCCATCGCCCATCAACTTATTCAAGGGCGATTGACCTTCCTTCTCAGGCGCTTTTTTCTCCGGCTTTTTGGCCGATGGAGTCGAAGATGCCCTGGCAGAGGGAGTCTCCGCCCCCCACGACAGGGTGGTTGCGGCCAGCAAAGAAATGGCGATGACTGCCGCTTTCATTCGTTAGTCTTATCCTTGTCTTTCTCTTTTTCTATCAGCTTCGAATTGCTCGTGATAACCATTTTAACGTGACCGACCATGTGCCCCGTTCGCTTGTCCGTGTCAAAATCAAGAGAATCACCGATGACATTAAAATCGGCTCGCTTGACAGTGCCCGGCTCTTTCGAGCTCAGAATCTTTGTCTTCAAATCAAAGATGGCCGTATGAAGATCGATCTGCAGATCTGTTTCGTTCTCCGGCGTGAAGGTAGTGATCTTGAGATCGTTGAATGCGATGTGAACCTCGTCGAGGCGGCGCGCATTAGCCGCGACGAATTTGCCGCGCAGGTGCCCCTCCACATCAAAGTCAGGAAGAATCACACCCTTGGCATCGTGGCCGATGGGTAAGGGAATATTCGTCAGACTCTGTTCGCCGGGCGAAGCACTCGCCCCGGGGGATGCCGTTTGAGCCTTTTTGCCTTTCCCTTTTCCCTTTCCCTTTTGAGCAAGAAGCGGGTGGCCCAGGCCACAAAGCAGAAATAAAATCAGCAGGGAACAGGCAAGCGCGCTTCGACCGCCGGCGCGCCAGCTACGAAACGGCAGCATGGATTGCATTTAACATGCGCAAATGCTTCGGCAAACTCTTTAGCGGGATCTGATTCGGTCCATCCGACAGCGCACGCGCCGGACTTTCATGCACCTCCATGAAAACGCCATCACAACCAGCTGCCACCGCAGCCCGCGCCAGGACGGGAGCGAGGGGCCCGTCCCCGGAGGTGGCATTGCCTGCCCCGCCGGGGCGCTGCACGGAGTGTGTCGCGTCAAAGATGACGCGGTAGCCGGCTTCGCGAATCCAGTAGAGCGAGCGCATGTCGGCTACCAGATTGTTGTAACCAAAAGTTACGCCGCGCTCGGTGAAACAGAATTTGTCGTTCCCGAACGCCACCAGTTTTTCAGCGATGTTTTTCAAATCCCACGGCGCGAGAAACTGGCCCTTCTTGACATTGAGGGCGCGTCCAGTCTGGGCCGCGGTCCGTAAAAGATCTGTTTGGCGGCAAAGAAAAGCCGGAATCTGCAAGAGATCGATCTGCGCTCCCGCGATCTCTGCTTCGCGCGGCGAATGCACGTCGGTCGTAACCGGTACCTTCAATTCCTGCCCGATCTCATGAAGGATTTCGCAGCCACGGACCGGGTCAATTCCACGGAACGATCGGACCGAAGTTCGATTCGCCTTGTCGTAGGAAGCCTTGAAGATGAACGAGACATTTTCGTCCCGGCAGATCTGCGCGATTTTCCGGGCCATGCGCCAAACGAACTTCTCCGATTCGATGACGCAGGGGCCAAGGATGAAGACGGGACGTTTCCCGCCAATCGTAACCTTTCCGATTTTCAGAGGTGATACCTTCACAAGCGCACCGAATCTGCGCTGTTTCGCGCGCAAATCCAATCACGCAGTTGCCGGATCCGGCCGACAGCTGGTAGGGCGAGACTCCGTCGAGCCGACGCCTGCCGGAGGGACGCTCTCCTCGTCTCTGGCAGGTAGGGGCGGTTGACCCGGAACCGCCCGGGCGATTGAGGTCAATCTCCCCTACCTCGAC
>Ga0193751_1000688_pt1 | contig 24776 bp, 22 predicted proteins | sample L1c2metaG_FD_143050 | JGI IMG/M metagenome (GOLD analysis project Ga0193751, IMG submission 143050) | Soil microbial communities from a riparian zone of the East river system, Colorado, United States - L1c2 | ecosystem: Environmental > Terrestrial > Soil > Riparian zone | place: USA: East River... | reverse complement strand
CGCGGTAAACCAACGCAGCAAATCGAGCCTCAACCGGCTTTCTCATCGGCGATCGGATTACGCAGAATTCCGACCTGCTCGATCTCGACTTCGACGGTGTCGCCGCTCTTCATCCAGACCGGAGGCTTGCGCGCATGGCCGACGCCGGACGGCGTGCCGGTGAAGATAACATCGCCGGGTTCAAGGCTGATGCCCTGCGTGATGTAAGCCAGCATTTCGGCGATCGGGAACATCATGTTGTCGGTGTTGTCGGACTGCATCACCGTGCCGTTGAGACGACTTTGGATTTTCAACCCCTTGGCAGCGTCGGGCAGCGCATCCGCAGTGACCAGCCACGGACCGAAACCGCCGGTGCGGTCGAAATTCTTGCCCATGTCCCACTGCGTGGTTTTACGCTGAAATTCGCGCACCGAGCCCTCGTTGCCGCAAGAATAGCCGGCGATGCATGAGGTCGCATTGGCCGTAGTGAGATGTTTGGCGCGCTTGCCAACCACCAGGATTAGCTCGGCTTCATAATCGAGTGTCTCGGAGGCTTGCGGGCGGATGATCGGCGCCCCGTGCGGCACCATCGAGGTCAGTCCGCGCATAAAGATGGTCGGAAACTTTGGAATATTGTCGCGCTGCGACCCTTCTTTGACGTGCTCGAGATAGTTTAAACCGAGGCAGACGATTTTTCCCGGACGACCGACCGGCAGCGCATATTGGATCGCCGATAAGGGTCGACGAGCGTTCGCCGGCGCGCGCTTGGCAATCTCGGCGAGCTGTTTGGTGTCGCCGTTGGTTTTTGCCAGCCACTCCCCGAGGTCATTGGGGACCCTGGGCTCGGCAGCTTGCAGATCGATAACCTGATCGCCCTCGACAACGCCAATGCGGGGGCCGCCTTGTCCTTCGAACGCAACGATTTTCATGAATTCGTCCTTTGCGAGCCTTCAGAGGGCGGCGACTATAATGGCTGCTCGTCGCCGGCCAAAGCGAAATCGGGTAACGAATGAGCGCGCATGGCAGGCTGGCTAAAGCTTGAAAAATTCGCGCAGCCGCGCGCGCGCAGCGAGCGTCGCGGGCAGATCAAAGCCGTTGATAATGGCGAGGCGAAATCCGCCAGGCGGCATAGCGTGGCGCTCCGGCGCGCGATCCTCATGGAAGGTTATCTGCACGCTGGTGATGCCTGAAATGCGCTTGATCTCTTCGACTGCTGCCGCCGGCGGATGGCGATAGCGCCGGCCGTGCGGCCCGAATAAAACGGCGCTGTAGCCCTCCGCGCGGTCGTCATCGGGAAAATTCCAGTCGCTCCGTTCATAGAGTTCGACCAACGCTTCAACCCACCCCGGCCCGTACAGATCGGGCCACTGATCGGCAAAGCGTAAATGCGCTTCAATGATTTTGCCGCCGATCGTTTCCAGGTTGAGCATGCCGGTATAGCCGGGAAGATTTTCTTCGACCCATGCGGCGCACGGCGTCTCGATGTCGGTGTCCGGTTCGGCATGAACGGTCCAATAGTCGAAGGTGCCCTCGCTTGCCGCTTTTCCGGTGACATGCCGCCACCATTGCGGCTTGCCTTGCACGACGGCGACATCGGAAGAGACGTGCCGCCCCTCGAGCAGCGTCATCCAGAAATGGCCCGCGGCATAATGTTTGTCGTAGTCAGCCTGCGAATGAAGCACGCGGCTACCGACGCCCATGCCTTTGAGATTGATGACCGGTTTGGAAAAAATCGGGAATCGCGGCGGGATCGTGCCATGCGGACCGGCATCGAGCCCTTGACTGAGCGCAACGGCGAGTTTGTTGTAGATCCAGCGCTGCGCCGGGTACCACTGCCAGGCGTCGCTATCCTCGGTCGGAATATTGGCGGCTGTTGCCACATGGGCGAAATATTGCAGCCGCCAGGGATCGGCTTCGCAGATTGGCATGACTTAAAGGTGACAGAACCGGATGACGAACGATAGAAGCCAATCTTATCCGCTATCCGTCCAACGAATGGCGTGCACGCTGAACAAACCATCGCTCCAGACTTTCACCGGCCGCCAGCCGGCGCCTTGGGCGAGCGCCTGAAAGCTTTCGATCGTGTATTTGTAGCTGTTCTCGGTATGAATGGTCTCGCCGAGACGGAAATTGATAGTCTTGCCGTTCACGCGCACTTTTTGCCGCTTGACGCTGGCAAGATGCATCTCGATCCGGTTGCGGTCACGGTTGTAGCAAGCGTGGTGCTCGAACGCCGCCAGGTCGAAATTGGTGCCGAGTTCGCGATTGATCCGAGCAAGAAGATTCAGATTGAATTTCGCTGTGACGCCCTCGGCGTCATTGTACGCCCGACACAACACCGAGACGTCCTTAATCAGGTCGACGCCGATCACCAACACGGCGCCCTCGCCGAGCGTCTCGCCGGCATGGCGTAAAAATCTTACCGCTTCGTGGTGCTCGAAATTCCCGATGGTCGATCCCGGAAAGAAGCCGACCCGCGGCAGGCGCGCAAGCGGCGGCGGCACTTCGAAGCCAACGGTGAAATCGGCGATGACCGGCTGGACCGCGAGCCGCGGAAAGTCGCGGCGCAACTGCGCGGCGTCCTGTTGCAGGAAATCGCCGGAAATGTCGACCGGAACGTAGGCCTCTACCGTGGCCGCCGCACCGAGCAGAATGCGCGCCTTCTTGCTCGAACCTGCACCGAATTCGAACAAGGCGCAGCTCGGCGGAAACAGCGAGGCGATCGCTGGCGCATTATCCCGCAGCAGAGCAAGCTCGCAGCGCGTCGGATAATATTCCGGTAGCTGCGTGATGCGTTCAAACAGAGCCGAACCGGCCAAGTCATAAAAATATTTGGCGGGCAGCTGTTTCGGCTTGGCGGAAAGGCCAGCGAGAACTTCAGTCGCGAATCGATCCGCGGTTCCGACGGCCGATGCCGCGCGTAGCGCGGTTTGCGTAGTCATTGACTTCTAATTCCCGTTGAGATGCTCAATCTTGGTATTCCGCCAGCCGCAATCCGGTGAATTGCCAGCGGGCGGTCGGATAAAAGAAATTGCGGTAAGTCGCGCGCGAATGGCCGGGTGGCGTCGCCAGTGACGAGCCGCGTAGCACCATCTGGTTGATCATGAACTTGCCGTTGTACTCGCCGAGCGTGCCTGGAACAGCCTTGTATCCCGGATAGGGCATATATGCGCTGCGCGTCCATTGCCAGACGATACCGAAGGCATCGGCGAGCAGATTATCTTGCACCGCCACCTCCCATTCGGCTTCGGTCGGCAGGTGTTTGCCGGCCCAGCGCGCGAATGCATCGGCTTCGTAATAGCTGATATGACAAACCGGCTGAGACGCATCGATCGGGCGCAGCCCGCCCAGCGTCATCGTGAACCAAGCGCTGTCGACGTTGCGCCAATAACCAGGCGCTCGCCAATCCTGCGCTTCGACGGCCGCCCAGCCGTCCGACAGCCACAGCGTCGGCCTCGCATAGCCGCCGTCGGCCATGAACTGGAGCCATGCGCCATTGGTCACCAGCGAGGTCGCCAGCCGCACCGGCTGCAGCAAGGTCTGATGGGCGGGTCGTTCATTGTCGAAGCAGAAGCCGGTGCCGTCGTGCCCAACCATATGGATGCCGGCGAGTGTTCCGCCAAGCTCGGCGGCAGCCGGCGATGCGCTTGACGGCTTCGGCCATTGCCATTGCGGATCGTAGGCTGGGTGCGTTTCGTTGAGCGAAAACGCATGCAAGATATCGGTGAGCAACAACTCCTGATGCTGTTGCTCATGATGCAGGCCGATCTCAATGATCGGAGCAAGCTCGGACAAGTTGTTTGCAGACAAGTCATTCGCAGATTCGATCAGCCGGACCACCGCGGCGTCAACGTGATGACGGTAGGCACCGATTTCATCGGCGCTTGGCCTTGTGATCAGACCCCGCTGCTGGCGCGCCTGGCGAGGCCCGGCTGATACATAGTAGGAATTGTACAGGTAGGCAAAACGTTCATCGAAGGCGCGATAACCTTCTGCATGCGGCCGCAACAAGAACTGCTCGAAAAACCACGTGACATGCGCGCGATGCCATTTGGTGGGGCTCGCATCGGGCATTGACTGAACGACTTGATCTTCGGCGGACAAAAGCGCCGCGCGGCGCTCGGTCTCTGCACGCACGGTGCGAAATGCTTCGATCCAATGTGACTGCGGATGTTCCGAGACAGGTGCCTCAAGGGCGGCATCAAGCCCGGCCGCAGCAGGCGATTGATCCGCAAGCCGCAGGCGCGGCAAAGCAACGGAGCTGGTCATGACAAAGTCCGCAAATGGCGGGATTAGCGTGTTATTTCAATGACCGAGGAGATAATAGGTCCCGGGGACGTTGGTTCCATAGATGGCCGATCGGGCCGAGACTGCAATCCGATTCGATGCGGCCTAACGTAGATGTGATCGCACAGCTTAGCGTCGCGTCAAAGGGGGGAAGCGAGCTTCGTTTGCCGGATGCTTCTAAGTATCCCTACCGACATATGGTTTGGCCGTGTAACCTGACGTGACGTCCGCCAAGTTGTCTTCTGACATGTCATCTTCCATCCTGTCATTTTCCGTTCTGTCAACTGCCCGCATCGCCGCAAACCGAGGATGTCGCGTCAAGCAATTGCCGGCGCGCCAACAGCGTATATGAAACGGACCAAGAAAAAGACTTTGCGCCGGCCAATGCTGCCGCGCGAGCGTTCGCAATATTCGGCCATTATCGACCGGCCGGCGCTGAAGCTTCCACAAAATGCGCGGCTCGTGTTTTGGAGCATTGTCAATCTTGAAGTGTGGGACATCGGCAAGCCGATGGCGCGCCAGGTACTGGCGCCGCCTACGGGTGTGACGCAACTTCCTGATGTGCCGAACTGGAGCTGGCATGAATACGGCATGCGCGTTGGAGTTTGGCGATTCTTCGATCTGTTCAAGCAGCAGAAAATCAGGCCGACGCTCGCGATCAATGCGCGGGTCTGCGAGGATTACGCCCGCGTCGCGCAAGAGGCCAAGAGCGACGGCTGGGAATTCATGGGCCATTCCTACCAACAGGGCCCGATCCACCAGGAGCCGAACCAAAAAGCGATGATCAAGCACTCGCTCGACGTGATCGAGCGCTTTTGCGGCAAACGCCCGCTCGGCTGGCTCGGCCCCGGACTGACGCAGACGTTTGGTACGCCCGACCTGCTCGCTGCAGCCGGCATCAAATATATCGGCGATTGGGTCTATGACGACGAGCCGACAACGATCCACACCGTCAACGGTCCGCTGGTCACGCTGCCCTATACAATGGAGCTCAACGACATTCCGATGATGGCCGTGCAGCACCACGAGGCCGAATATTTGACCAAGCGCACCATCGATCAGTTCGATCGGCTTTACGCCGAGGGAGAAAAGCGGGCAAAAATCTTGGCGCTTGCCATCCATCCCTATCTGAGCGGACAACCGCACCGCATAAAATATCTCGAAGCGATCTACGATTACACGCGCAGATTCGACGGCGTCCTGTACTGGACCGGCGAAGAAACCCTTCACTGGTATCTCAAATGCGCCGACTCGAAGCGATAGGCGCGACACTATTGTCGATATTGTTTATCGCCGTGTGCTTGAGCGATGCGGCGAACGCCGTGCCATGCCGCACCGGCGGTCCTTACGATAAATGGCTGGCCGACCTCGAACACGAGGCAATGACCCAGGGCATTTCGCAACAGACGATCGTCGCGGCAGCGCCCTACCTCACTTACGATCAGCGAATCGTAAATATCGATCGCGGTCAGCGCGTTTTTACCCAGACATTCCTAGAATTCTCCGATCGCATGGCCGCCGCCTACCGCATTCAGCGCGGCGCCGCCTTGATCAAGACTCATGCGCCAATCTTCGCGCGCATCGATCAGCAATTCGGCGTGCCGGCGCCGGTGATTGTCGCGTTCTGGGCCCTGGAAAGCGACTTCGGCGCCAATATGGGCAACTACCGCACGTTAAGCGCGATCGCATCGCTTGCCTATGACTGCCGGCGTGCGGACCGCTTTCGCCCACAGCTGCTTGATGCGCTCCGGCTCATTCAGCGTGGCGATTTGCGTCCCCAGGAAATGATCGGCTCGTGGGCCGGTGAACTCGGCCAGACGCAAATGATGCCGTCGGAATATTATCGATACGCGGTCGATTACGATGGCGACGGTGCCCGCAATCTTCTGCGCAGCGTCCCCGACGTCCTCGCCTCAACGGCGAATTATCTCGTCGGGCTCGGCTGGCGGCGCGGCGAGCCGTGGCTGACTGAAGTGCGCGTGCCGGCAAATATGCCGTGGCAGCAGGCGGATCTGGACATCAAGCTGCCGCGCAGCAAATGGGCCGCATACGGCGTAACACTCGCGGACGGCAGGCCGCTCAGTGCGGACGATTTACCGGCGTCGCTGCTTTTGCCAATGGGGCGATTTGGCCCCGCCTTCCTGGTCTACGAAAACTTCCGCGTTTATCTGCAGTGGAACAACGCATTGGTCTATTCGACCACGGCCGCTCATCTCGCAACCCGGATCGCCGGGGCACCGCCGCTTCGTCGCGGCAATCCACCACCGCCGCTGGCTTTTAACGACGTCAAGGCGCTGCAGACTATACTGTCGCATGCGGGCTACGACGTCGGCAAAGTCGATGGCTTTCTCGGCTTGAAAACACGGCAGGCGGTGAAAGCGATGCAGATGAAATACGGCCTGCCGGCAGATTCCTATCCAACAGCCGAACTCTTGGCGCGGATGCGGACCTTGTATTAAAGCATGATCCCGAAAAGTGGGAACCGGTTTCGGAAGGATCATGCTCAAACAAAAAGCTAGAGCGGGATGACGATTTCGAGAAAATCTCGTCCCGCGCTAGCCGCCTGCATCGTGACACAAAGCTATGAGACGAGCGGCATCCTGTGACGGATGCCCACTCAAAAGGGGCCCTCGCTGGCAACCTCGCTGTCATGGCACAAGCCGGCTAATATTTGCCGGCCGACCATCGGTCATGGCGCGACCGTAAACAGGCATGCTAAGTCGCCCTGGCCGAATGTTACATTATTACATTATAAGGATCGGGCGTATTCTCGCGCCAGCAGGACGGCCGGTGGGGCGCAGGCAAAATCGGACGTCAAACAGGGACGCAAATAGGGACGCATGACGATGCAGCAGGGAACTTGCGCAACACGATTTGCCCGCACCGTGAGTCCCAGGAGCGGCCGCCGTTATGCGATCGCGTTTATGGCCATCGCTTTGCTTGTGGCTGTTCCGCTCGTGGCCCGCGGTCAAGGAACTGTTCAGGTAAACCCAGCCGCGAGCGGCGCAGCTGCCACTCCCGCCGCCCCCAGCGTTCCTGCGGCCACGCCCGGTGAGCCGGCACAACCCGGAGCCAGTCCGGGAGCAGCAGCCGCACCAAATGTCCCGCCGGCATCCAATCCGGCACCCTCAGTCACGGCCGCGGCACCCACGTTAGCGCTTCCCGGCGGACACATGGTCAGCGGCGCAGACCTGCCCGAGGATCTCTCGCCGTGGGGCATGTTTGAGAATTCCGATCTCGTCGTGAAGGCGGTGATTGTCGGCCTTGCTTTTGCGTCGCTCGTCACCTGGACGGTGTGGTTGGCTAAGACCCTCGAACTGCGCACCGCCCGTGGCGAGGTCCGCAGAGACCTGCGCGTGCTCAACAATTCTCTCACCCTGGCCCAAGCACACGATCAGCTGCGTGATGGCGACTCTCCCGCGTCGCAGCTTATGCGGGCGGCCGGTCAGGAGATCAGGCTGTCAGCAAATTTGCGCGCCGATGGCTTGAAAGAGCGTATTGCCTTGCAGCTTGAACGTATTGAAATGGCGGTGAGCCGAAAAATTTCGCGCGGTACCGGCGTGCTCGCCACCATCGGCTCGACCGCGCCTTTCGTCGGCCTGTTCGGCACGGTGTGGGGCATCATGAATAGTTTCATCGGCATCTCGAACGCGCACACGACCAATCTCGCGGTGGTCGCACCCGGCATTGCCCAGGCACTCCTTGCCACCGCGTTCGGTCTCGTTGCGGCGATTCCGGCGGTGATGATCTACAACGTACTGGCGCGGCAGACCGCGCACTATCGCGCCTATCTTGGCGACGCCTCGGCGCAGGTGATGCGGCTTGTCAGTCGCGATCTTGACCGCGCCAAATTGCCGATGACGCAAGCCGCCGAGTAAGGAGGGCTGACGCCAATGGCCATCCGCCTCGACCACGGCACCGACGAGCTCGTTGAAGTTCACGACATCAATGTCACGCCGTTCATCGACGTGGTGCTGGTGCTCTTGATCATTTTCATGGTGGCGGCGCCGCTCGCCACCGTCGACGTTGCGGTGGATCTGCCCGCCTTGACGGTGCCGCCGCAGCAGCGGCCGCCGAAGCCGGTCTACCTCACACTCAAGGCGGACGGCAGTCTTGCGCTCGGCGACAATCCAGTGCCGCGCGACGCGCTCGCTGACATTTTGGCCACGGCAACCAACGGAGACAAGGACGAGCGCATCTTTCTGCGCGGTGACCGCGCGGTGCCCTATGGCGAAGTTATGGAACTGATGAACGACCTGCGCCGGGCCGGTTATCTCAAAGTCGCTCTGGTCGGAATGGAAATCCGCGAGGCGAAATGACGACGCTGGCGCTGCCCTGGTTCGAGGATGAAGACCCGCGTGACCTGCGGCGCTGGGCCATTGCGGCACTCATCGTCTTCGGCATCCACGCCGGCGGTGTCGCCGGCTATCTCTATTTCCATCAGCCAGAGGAAATCGGCGATGCCTCCTCGCCGCTTGCATTCGACCTGGCCCCTGCCGACGACAGCATTGACCAGCCCGAAGTGGCACCCGTTCCTGAGGAGCAGCGGAAAGAAGTGGAGCAGCCGCCGCCTCCGCCCGAGCCATCGCAAGCGGTCATAGCGCCTCCAGAAGAACAGCGGCCGCCGCCGATCGAACAACAGAAGCCGCCGGCGCCGGCCGTTCCGGCGCGGGTCAAAGGCGCCGCTCCGCGCGTCGAGCCATCATGGCAGACTGCGCTGGTACGACACTTGCAGCAATACAAGCGCTATCCGAGCGACGCACAATCGCGTGGCGAGGACGGCGTGGTGCTGCTCAGCTTCACAATTGATCGCAGCGGCCACGTGCTGGCACGGCAAATCGTGCGCAGCTCAGGTCATCGCGAACTCGACAACGAAGTTATGTCGATGGTCGAACGCGCCCAGCCGCTGCCGCCGTTTCCGCCCAGCATGCCGCAGGCCAAGCTCGACCTGACCGTCCCGATCCGCTTTTCGCTGCGCTGACGCGGGTTGCTTATAAGGAAAAGCCCCGGCGGCCGGGGCTTTCAACTTTAATTCTGGCGAAGCCCAGCGACGATTAGTGTCCCCACCAGTTGAACCTGTAGACCAAAGCGGTGGTGATCGTCTGGACATAGGGCTTGGTGTTTTCGGAGATGCCGATCGGCGTACCCGCAGTGCTCAGGATGGGGAGGTCGGCGCCGCTGTAGGTTGCGAAGCGATATTCGCTGCGCAGGAAGAGGCCAGCCGGCAGCGGCATGCCAAAGAATCCCGACAGCGAGATTTCCGTACCGCCGCCAACGAACCAGCCATGATAGTCATGCGCGCCGATAATGGCGACCGGCGTACCGGTAAAAGTCAAGGCGAAATTGATTTGATCAAAGCGGGTCTGGGTATAGCCGCCATTGAAGTAGGTGAAGACATTCGGAGTGACCAGGTAGCCAATCCGTCCGCCGACCGCCCAAGCCGACGATTCTTTCTCCTCGCCTCCGAAGGGGCCGAACGAACCCTGGAAATTCCGATGCAGGTCCATGAACTCGTAATCGCCGAACACCCCGACGACCCAATTGCCCCAACCGGTGGCGGGGCTGAACTGATAGTCGCAACCGCCACCGACCGTGCCGAGCGCGCCGCGGCCGCCCGACGTGGTGGTGCTTGTGAGTGGCGTAAGAGGCGAAGAGACTTCGCCAAAATGATCTATATTCCACAGGCCATAACCGCCGCCGCCGTCGACATAGCAGCCGGTCCAGCTTGGAGCCAGAACGGGCGCCGGTGCCGGTGCTGCCCTGAGCGGCGGTCTGAGGTCTGCCGCGAAAGCGGAACAAGCGGTCCCAATGACCAGAATACTTGCAGTTAGAAGCTTCTTCATTGGCTCCCCCTGTCCCTTCGCAGACCGCTAGGCCGACTACGAATAAGTACCTCCTGCGAGACGAATAACAATAATTAAGGACATGATTTCTTGGAATAAAAGCGGATTTTCCCGAACCGTTGCGAGAAAGTAACACAGGTCCCGCTGCCTAAAGTTCGCCTTAAAGCATCTTGATTTGCATGACTTTTCGGGCTTCCTCGCTCTGAGCAGACTTCACGAAGGCGGAACACCCGATTCCCTCCCCGGATCAAGTCCAGAGTGGTCCTTACAGGACTATCCTATTCCGCCGATACGCCCGCCAACCTTTCTTGCGCCGCCGGATTGGGAATGCGCAACCACAGTGCGGACACGATCGCTGATAGGAGCGCAAAACCGGCAAGCGCGTATAGGCCGCCGGCAAAGCTGCCGCTGTAATCCTTCGCCCAACCGACCACGGTTGGACCGAAAAACCCGCCGAGATTGCCAACCGAATTGATCCAGGCGATTCCGGACGCCGCTGCAGTCCCGGTCAGAATCATCGAAGGCATCGTCCAGAACGGACCCTTCGAGCCGTAGAAGCCCATGGCAGCGATCGACATGCCGACCAGCGCCCACGCCGTGCCGACGGTCTGCGCGGCAATGATGAGGCCGGCAGCCGCGACTGTGCAGGCCCAGAACAGATTCCAGCGTCGCTCGGCCATGCGATCCGAAATCCGGCCCCAGACCAGCATGGCCATCGCGCCGCACAGATAGGGGATCATGGTGACCCAGCCGACCTGCATATTTGTGAGCCCGAGCTGCTTTACGATCTGCGGCAGGAACAGAAGCATGCCGATGCTCGCGGCAACAATGCCGAAATAGTTGAGCGTGAGGAAAAGAACCTTCGGATTCCAGAACGACTCCCACAGGGTCACTTTGCGTTTGGCCTCGACCAGACGGCGCTCCGTTTCAAGGGTCGAGGTCAGCCACCCACGCTCCTCATCGCTAAGCCACCGCGCCAGATGCGGGCGGTCGGTAACGCAGAACAGGAGGAAAAAGCCGACCAGAACGGTTGGCACGGCTTCGAAGACGAACATCCATTTCCAGCCAGCCACGCCCAAAACACCGTTCAGCTCTAACAGCGCGGTCGAAATTGGAGCGCCGGCAGCGACGGCAAGCGGCAGCGCCACCATGAAGCCGGAAACGATGCGGGCGCGATGCCAATCCGGAAACCAGTAGGTGAAGAACAGGATGATGCCGGGAAACAGGCCGGCCTCGGCTAGGCCGAGCAGAAAGCGCATGGTGAGGAAGCTCCAAGGGCCGACGCAAAACGCCGTCGCGCCTGACAACAAGCCCCACGTCACCATGATGCGGGCGATCCAGATGCGCGCGCCGATCTTTTCCAGGATGATGTTGCTTGGGACCTCAAAGAGGAAATAGCCCCAGAAGAAGGCGCCAGCGGCCATGCCGTAAGTAGCGGCATCGAGCCCCAGCTCCTTGTTCATGGTGAGCGCCGCGAAACCGACATTGATGCGATCGAGATAGCAAAGGAAATAACTAAGGATCGTCAGCGGCAGGAGCCGCCAATAGACTTTGCGCATGGTCGATTGTTCGACGCTCGATCGTTCGAGGGTCATGGGTGTCTCCCCTGGAAGCCGCTGGCATGTTGTTGTTATTTGCTCCAGCATAGGCAGATTGCGGCCGCAGGCAACTGGCTGACGCCGAAATCGGAACGTTCGCTCCAGCAATCGGGTTGGATCACTATGAAAATCGGCATCGTCGGAACCGGCACGGTCGGCTGCGCCTGCGCGATGGCGGCGGTCAATCGCGGCAGCGCGCGCGAGATCGTGCTCGTCAACCGCACGCGCAAGACCGCGGAGGCGGTCGCGACCGATCTGCGCTATGGGACGCCGCTCACGCCCAAAATCGATATCACCGACGGCGACTACGACGCGCTGGCCGGCGCCGGCATCGTGATGATCACGTCGGGGGTCAACGAAAGGACCGGCGGCGCGACCGACCGCAGCGACCCGCAGGGCCGGCTGCGGCTCCTCGATCAGAACGCCGCGATCTACCGCGAAATCATTCCGCGCATTGTACGCGCGGCGCCAGAGGCGGTGCTGCTGGTTGTGACCGATCCTCCCGATCCGCTCGCCGATATCGCTCGTGACGCCGCGGTAGGCGCAGGCGTCGAGGCCCGCGTTCTCAGCACCGGTACCTTTCTCGATACGATGCGCTTTCGCGTTCATCTCGGAAAATATTTCGGTTTCGATCCGGCGCATGTCGACGCGCAGGTGATCGGCGATCACGGCACGTCCCAGGTATTCTTGTGGTCGTCAGCGCGCGCGGGAGGGACTCCGCTCAGCGTGCTGTTGGAGAAACGCGGCGAAACGCTCAAAGGCTTACGCGAAAAAGTCGAAAGAGACGTCCGCTATGCCAACATCACCATCATCGAAGGCCATGGCGCCAGCCAATATGGCATCGGCATTGTTTCGGCGCGCATCGCGGAGATGATCTTGCGCGACGAGCGCGCAATCATTCCGATTGGCAGTTTCCAGAAGGACTTTGGCGTCACGCTGTCATTGCCAAGCGTCGTCGGCCACGGCGGCGTCACGGCCATATTGCCTCCGCAACTCTCGGATGAAGAGCGACAAGCGCTGCACAAAAGCGCGAGCAATCTCAAAGCGGCGTTGGAGCGGGTAAGGGAAAAACATTGATCGCTCCAGGTGTCCGGCCCTGGGTAGGCCGGGGTCAAAAACACTGGCAATCGTAAACAGCCCAAAGCGTCCACCGCGATCTCTAGATTAAAGCTGCGGTCAAGGAAGCCGAGTGCAATATAAGCATCTGGAATATTCCCCCATACGCCGCGCCGGGCAAAAAATACGATTCAGGAGACCGTACGATTATTATAATCGTTGGCTCGCCATCCCATAATAACCACTAACTCCTTGAACGCGCACGGTCGCGTCTTTCAGCTGCGCCGTCATGTGCTTCTGCCGCAGGTTTCAGCTCTCGAGTACATAGAGCTCGACAGCCGAACCAGCGTTTCGCCGATAGCTCACGACCAACGCAGATCGCATAGATTTTTGCCATTTCTGTTTTCGATGCTCATAAGGATTAACTCTCGACTTTTCTGAGCACATGCTCGAACATTAGAGGTAATGAGGCGCGCTTCGGGTCAGGGCCAATTAATGGTGAGACAGCGCACCTACTCGAGCAATTTGGTTAACCAAAAATCTGGGGTCTTGATGACCGGTCGGAAGTTGGGCAGCCACGCGCTTGTATTTGACCAAGTCGAAGTCGTTGAATTGCTGAGAGCCGCAGTGGACCGCGAGGGAAGTCAATCCGCTTTTTGCGAGGCGCCACCGACTGGATCGCGTTCACCTCAACATGATTCTTAATGGCAAAAGAGAGATAAGTGACCGTTTTGTAGAAGTTCTTGGCTTCGCATAGTGTACACCAAGTAAAAGGCTTGCCCGGCACGTCCCGTTACCCTCGCCGCCAACACTTTCAATAATGGGCCGCCTTCTGATTGGTTTGTAAGTCGGGTGCTTTTTTCACACCAGTACGCGCGGCGATTGGAAAAAAGCCCGCTTCGTCCGATCAATTAGACCGGGTCGCAACAATTGGCGGGTGGTGTCTGGCCATGCGCTTTTACGTGCTGGATCGACCACGCGCGTCGCGTCCGCGCGTATGAGGTTAAACCCGCGAAGATGTCGGGTGTGGTTTTGGGTGTGGTTCGCGATCCCCATACCCGCCGACGGGGCATTTTTTGCGGGGAACGTCTGCAATTCGGGGCAATGAGATTCGCCGACGCGGAAATCCTTTCCCGCAGTTCATCGAGGTTTTCGGACGCCCGGAAGGCGTTCATTCTCAAGCAGGGCGCTGGTGGTATGTTCATTGCTCTCCGCTCCTCCCAGCCAGGGAATCAGTGCGGAAACTCTAACCAAAAACGATCCAGGATTCCGGCCACAGAGCACTACCTATCCCCGGATTCAATGGGCCGCTTGAAATCGTAGTCTAGATTTGCCTGCAGCGCACCAAGTCCAAACAGCAACATGCCGCCGATCCAATACAGCAAACCCAATATGGGATATGTAGACGGGCCTAGAAGATTGATGGCATTACCGAGTAAACCAGCGAGCCCGCAGAACCAAAAACATATTGTCAGGAGTGTTCTGGCTTTAGAAGTTGTTTTTTCGAGGAGCGCTGCGCTTACGTATTGTGTGTTCACTGGCATCCTCCCTCTGACTTCCCTCGATCAATCTTAGCCTCGACTGAGCAGCAAACTAGATCATGGCGTGCGGCTGACCCCAGTCGAGACGAACCGAGCGAAAATACATCAGCTTGCCCATGCAGAAACGGTTTGCGAAAGGGCAAGCTCAAACGTGATGCATCAGCCTGATAGCGGTAAAGGCGCTGGTATTGAGAACATGCTCGTCCGCCGCGATAGCCTTGCCATTCGTGCGCTCTACAAGGCAGCCGTTTGAAGCATCCGGAGGGGGTAGCGACGCCAATAGATTCTCATCTTGCCGACATTCACGCGTACGAAGTGGAAAATGACACACTCGATTTTGTGGGCAGTGCCTCTTGCATTGACTGTTGCGAGCTCAGTCCATGCGCAAGGCGCCTCGGCGCTCAACGAGCTTAAGGTAAATATTTGGGAGGCAGAATTGGTGCAGCGAAACTTCGCCGCTGGCCTGCGTCATTGTAGCGAGCTGAATGGCACGAATTTCTATTTCCAGCCGCGGGATCGGGTTCTAAATCTGCAAGATTATCGTCGCGCGCTCGACAGTTTCGACATGCAGGGGGCGTACAATCCCGAAACCAAGCGTCCCTGGAACAAAGAGGATGTTGAAGCGCGCTGGGCCCAAGTGCAAAAACAGGCAACAACCGATCAGGCCAACTGCGCGGCGGTTGCAAGCCTGCCGTCTTTGCGACTGAAACTGAAGGAATTACAACAGCAGCAATCCACACCGGCTGACGCCGCGGGCAAGTGAGAGACCTTGCCGAAAATGGCTCACGTTTAGAAGTAATGATCTTCGAAGCCGGTAGCATCACCGGGCCGGCCCCCGGTGCCTGTAAAGCGCGTCCTCCACCGGTTCTCGGCCACGACGCGACGGCTAATCATCCACCGGCCTATCTTGGCCAGTTTTTCTAAACTTTGACGTAACCCGACGGAAGTTTCTCAACAAGAGGGCCTTACCGAATCGCTGCCAGGCACCTGGCGCGAACATGACCTTTTTACTCCGCAGTACTCTAATTGTCGCAGTTTTGGTCGCGGCTCTGTCACTTACTCGCAGCGCCCACTGTGCACCATCCGACCCGTTCGGAAATCAAACCGTCGAGGTCGCCTATAGCCCGCTACTCGAAAAGTGGTTTGCAACTATTAATCAGCTCAGTCGTGATCATGCACTGCTCAGCGCGTGCGTCGATAGCCATGTGGCTGGATGTGCAGCCGCGCGACAGTTACGCGATATTATCGAAGAAGCAAAAAAGCAAAACGGCCTAGCCGTTCTCGGTCATATCAATCGCGCCATCAACTTTGTGATTAATCCGGTCGCGCACAGCGATTGGCTGAGCCCACTTGAGGCGATCGATGGCAACGGTGATTGCAAAGCGTATTCCGTCGCCAAGTATTTTGCCCTGCTCGAGGCCGGTGTTGCGGCGGATCACTTACGCTTGGTCATTGTGCATGCGCATGGCCATTCGGCCAATCACATGGTCGTCGCGGCCTTATGGCAAGATCACTGGTTCATCCTTGATAACTTGACGCTGCTGCTTGTGCCGGACGCCCTCTCGGAATACGTGCCTCTGCTGGTTTTGGATGACAAGGGTATACGGAGTTACGTCCTCCCAGCCGCGAATTACTAAGTCATTTGCAGCGGCACGCTGTTCACTTTGCTTTGAGCGAAGTCCCCGAGGCAGTGGGTTTTGATGTCGCCCGCCGGGTGAATCCGCGCCCAGCGCGCCGCCGCCAATACAGCCGATCAGCGCGGCAATTGCTGCAAGCGGATCGGACTGGGCCAAATGGTCCATTTTGCGGATGCCCACGGCATCGCACAGATGAGCTGCTTGTTGTTCGCCAGGTGTTGCGCGAGCAAATCAGGGTGGAGCACGTTTTGTCGCGAGCAGGCGTCTCTAGATAGGTCCGGGCAAGCCTCGTTCATCACACCTGACTTGGAAAAAAGAAGACGGCGATACCCCGCCCTCTTCTTACCTACATATGATGTTCAAATTCAGGAGACTGGTCGCATGCTGATTCCCAGCACGCGGTCATTGACACGATGGTATCCGCTGGAGCCTACCGATACGGCGGCGGGCATGACTTGCAAGACCTATGGACCGATCAAAAGCTTCGACCCGGCGTTTATCGGCCGCGACCAGGTCCAGGAGGCTCCTGAATTGCCTGTAAGTAGTACCGACTGCTGCAAAGTTCCCCATCGTTTAGCCCTCCCCGCTACCAAAATTTTGTCCGGCGCTGATAGTAGTGGCAAGTAGGGCGTGGAAAGCTGTTGAAAGACACGGCGGGTTCACAGGTTCACTTGTCGCGGCCGCTGACAAGAAGAAGCTAAGCGCGCACGCCATAGCAGGGCAACAACAACACACAGTTGGCCGAGTAATGGCACTGGACAAGCGATCAGACCAAACGCCAATAGCGCTTTCCAGTTATTAAAACGGTTCATCGGTTCTAACCGTGATGCGCTCCTAACGCTAATGGGCAGAGATTACCCGTCCGTTATCATCGCCCCTGGATTGAGGCGACGCACATGCGACAGTGCGCGATCGGCTGCAAAGTCTCAGTACCAAGATTGTGCCCCGATGAGATGATGCCGGAATTATCGAAATATTCGGTAAAACAAAAGTCTATACGCTCAGAGGGTGTCGGTACCTCGTTCTCAGTGAATTCCGCAAGAACGGATCGGGCCCGGCTTTGTTGCCACCGCAGCTTAACGTTTTGCTCTACCAAACGCCGATTAAAAATCCACGCTTCTTACGCGTGCTGGTAGCCTGTTCGATCCGCTCATACGGCAGCGTCACACGCATCTTGCGACCTCTGAGCCAGGCGAACATCTGCTCATGCAACTCGGCGCGCACCTTGGCGTAGGCGGGATCGGCGCCAAGATCGACGAGCTCGCGCGGATCCGCCTGCAGATCGAAAAGTTGCGGCCGAAATGACTCGAACAGCACGTACTTCCATCGATTGGTGCGAAGCATGAATCCGCGCGCCCCATCGACCGGCAAGTCAAGATCGAGCCGCGCTGGCCGAAACGCAAAATCGCATTCGCTGATTGCAGCGGTGCGCCAGGGCACCTGCGCCCCTTCGCCGTCGACGCGCGTAAGGGTCAGCAATGAGCGGCCTTCCAGGATATGACGCGGGGGTATGCCGCCAATTGCCTCGACAAACGTCGGCGCCAAGTCGATCGCCTCGACAAGCCGTTCATCGACGGTGTTGCGCGTGTGATCGGCGCGCGGGTCTGGATCGTAGAGAATAAGCGGCACGCGGACGCTCTCCTCATGGAAGAGCTCCTTTTCCCCCAACCAATGATCGCCCAAATAATCGCCGTGATCGCTGGTAAACACGATCAGACTCCGCTCCATCAGTTTACGTTGTTCAAGAAAGCTCCAGAGCCGGCCTAGATGATCGTCAATCTGTTTGATCAGACCCATGTAGGCCGGGATGACCCTTTCGCGGACCCCTGGAGTAGAGAAGCTGATGCCCTCCTCGTGCTGCATGAAAGCTTCATAGACCGGATGTGGTCGTAACCGCTCGCGCTCATCCCGATTAGGCGGCAGCACGTCCTCGGGACCGTAGAGCGCGTGATAGGGCGCGGGCGCAATATACGGCCAGTGTGGCTTGATATAGGACAGATGCAGACACCACGGTTGCTCGCCCGCCTCCGCGATGAACTGCATGGCCCGATTGGTCATATAGGCGGTTTCGGAATGCTGCTCCTCAACGCGAGCCGGTAAATTGGCGTGGCGCAGCAACCAACCCGAGAGGATCTCACCGTTATCTCCCTCTCCAGCATTGGCAAAATCGTGCCACGGATTGTCAGCTTCGTAACCGTGCTTACGCAGATAGGCATTATAGTGGAGATCAATCGGCACGATCGACTCGGGCCACAATCCATCATCGCGCTCATACGGTTCGAAGCCGCATTCGCTGGCATACACCCCTTCCATCGAACGCGAGTCCAGTCCGAGACGTGCCATCCCGGCTCGGTCTGCCGCCATATGCGTCTTGCCGACCAGCGCGACCCGCATGCCGAGTGGGCGCAAATGATCAGCCACGGTCATTTCGCCGATGCGCAGCGGCACGCTGTTGTAGGTCGAGCCGTGAGAGCTCATGTAGCGGCCGGTATAGAATGACATCCGCGACGGACCGCACACCGGCGCCTGCACATAAGCGCGGCTGAAGCGAACCCCGCGCGCAGCGAGCGAATCGATGTGCGGTGTTTTCAGCTTCGGGTGGCCGTAACAGGAGAGATAATCGGCGCGCAGTTGATCGGCCATCACAAATAAGATGTTCTTGACGGACCGGTCGGTTGTCCATCGTCGCTTAGTAAGTCTATGGCTTTTTCGTTTTCGTCTCATTGGAAGCCCTCCTCGCCGCAGGTACATATGAACCGGCTCATACTCCTCTTTTCGAAGCGGCTAGCGCATTGATCGCGCGTTACTCCCCGCGTTAGACTATGATCTAGCATTGTAGGTATAGGAAGAAACCAATTGACCTCGCATTTCCTGCAGCAGTCTCTGGTTGACGAGCCTCATGCTGTCTGCGCGTCCTGGAGTATCAGGAGGATACCGCTCTTGAGGTCAATCTTGGGGCCGGCGAGTCTGCTACGTGTTCGTCACGAGAGCTTCGGCGCAGCCCCGACGCCCCACGTTGCCTTTAAGCTTGGAACTGAACTGAATTGAGACGTCTATGGTTGAGTGCCAAAGTCTTCCGATCGCCCTGATCTATGTCCCAGTGAAAAGGAGGGGCACGCTAAGATCAGACCTGGTCCGTGACATCGCGGAAAGCATCCTCGAGGTCGGGCAGCAAACGCCAATTCTTGTCCGCCGCGATGGTGAGAGGTATGTCCTGTTGGATGGACTGCATCGTTTGGAGGCCTGCAAAGCGCTCGGCGAAGAGAACATTATTGGAACGTTTGCTACGGTTCAGGTTGACACTCCAAGAGTGATGCCACCCTACGAAGCTGAAATCGATATCATTCGCCAGAAGACAAATCAGTTGAGAGAGTTGCGACTCGCCAAAGAGGCTACAGAAAAGCCCGCATTCACGGCTACAGCAGCAACCGAGGAGCAGCGGCCTGCCATCAGCAACGGATCACGTCGCGTTGGTCAATCATCCCGGTCAAGAGTTGCAAGTTTGGTGGAATGGTTGGCCGAGCGGAAAAGCGATGGCTCTCCAATTTGAAGGGGTAGTCTTCGACGTATGATTTTGAGACCCTTTCTGTCCTGCGGGCTGTCCTGTCTCACCGTTCACGCGTTCCGCTGATGGCATTCAAGCATCGTGACAGTGGAGGGCCCCACCGCTTGCTGTTCCCAAAGGGGTAGCGATTTCTCTAAGTTGCACCGTGCCCAGATACCGCCGCCTTCACCACTCTAAAATCACTTATTCGGTCTGCTTGGTTATGATAATGCGCGGGATTGCCTTTCTAATAGTCAGTGTTGTGCTCGGCGGCTGCATGCAGGCAGCGCTTGAGCCTGCGTCGCAGGACGGTTGGACTGCACGCGATAAGCAATTGATGTCCAATCTGCCCTACGCCCAAGTGACCATCCCAGAGGAATACCGCCGACACATTGTCGATTATTCCCGGCAGGAGGTCGCTGGCACGATCGTCGTAGATACTGACAATAAATTCCTCTACTTCGTTTTGCCGAAAGGTAAGGCGATCCGCTATGGCATTGCGGTCGGCGAAGAGGCACAGGCCTGGAGCGGCATCGCTAAGGTCGGTCACATGGGGGAATGGCCGCCGTGGATACCCACCCCTGGCGAGCAGGCACGGCTCGGCCCCTTCCCTGCCTTTGTAACTGGTGGACCGCACAATCCGCTCGGCGCCCGCGGCATCTATTTGTATTCCGGCGGCAAGGATACGCTCTATCGGATCCACGGCACCAATCAACCAGAATATATTGGGCAAGCGATCTCATCCGGCTGCATCCGCATGAGCAACGAAGACGTGATGGATCTGTACACACGCGTGAAACTTGGCACGATTGTCGTCGTGCTCGCGCCGACAAAGGGCGCAACCATTTGGTCGGCCGACTGGCCATCGGAGCTCACCGACGCGCTTAAGCGCATCGCGGTCGGCCCAAAAACGTAAGCCATGTGTCGGAGCGTTTGTAAAAAGAAACAGCCGGCCAACCGGCACTATGTTTATGACTACAACGGCCCTAGAATGAACCGGGGATTTGCGATTAGCGCAAGATAAGGGCCGCGACCGATGCTACTGGGTACTGTCCAATGGGAGAGCGTACATGGCGACAGATGATGCAAAACTGCAAATGGCTTTGGCCGTGTTCAGACATCTTGGCCCGATCCCGGGACAAGTTCTAGCAGCCTCTGATTTCATCGCGCTGGCGACTACAAATGGGTGGCAAAATCTGGATGTGCTTGATGGAGTGAAGGCTGGGTATGCGAAGGGATTTTTTGATGACGGGCCTAATTACGGGATCCAACTCACTGCGAATGGCTTTGCTGCGATCTCATCATTGAATGACTCAAGTCAACCTGAAGCCGATGCAGTCGCCAAATCCATCGAGACAAGTCAGGTTGAAACGCCGGCGAATTGAGCACAGAACGAAATGAGTCAAGGAGGGTCATTATCGTCCAATGTTGAAGCAAGCGAACACGACCAGCCATTTCCGATCTTTGATGTGGAAAAAAAGACGACAGTCATGGATCGCCTAATCAAATCATTGCGTCTCCCGCGGTTGAACTGAAAGCATTTTGCGTGTCGAGGCCTTGATCACACAACCACTCGTCTCGATCTGCAAATTTTCTATGGCTCAGATCAACGTACAAAATTAAGACAGAAAATTGGTTTTCAGAATGGGGCTGAAGCGGGGTGATCCGTCGTGCAGGTGCTAACGTCGGTGACCTTCGTCTATGGAATGCAGGAGGACCGAATTCTCGCTGCTATCAATCCTGGCCGCCCCGATGCCTGGTCTTGCTGGTTAACCAGGCGGGTGACTCTCTTGCTCCTCGACCGCATTACAGAGCTGTTGGCAAATACATCAAGTTTGACCCAGCGAACACCGGCACCCCTTCGCGGCGAGGTCATGGCTTTCGAGCACGCGGCCGCTATGGCCAAAACTGCAGAGCGCATGAGCCACACTCCGGCTGATGTTCTCAACGCGAGCACGGCAACCGCAGAGCTCGTCAAATCCATGACCCTCACCAACCAGGGAGAGCTTTTCCGGATAGAACTAACTGGCCTCAATGGAGGCGGAGCGAAGGGAGTCTTGGCTCGGGTTGGACTCCAGCGCGTTTTACAGATGCTGCAGGATGAGGTGACCAAAGCTCGTTGGTTGACTACAGAGCGCGCTCAGACCGCCCTACTAGCTGCCGATGAGCAAAGTTCGGCCCCGCGTCGTCACTAATCTCTTGCGACAGTGCCCTTTTGCGAATTAGGCGTCGGTGCTAAGAATCGAGACGATGAGAGCCGCGTCAGCAGCATTGCCAGTCTTACTCCTGGTCGCGATGCTCGCCGGAGGTTCAGCGCAGGCTGCTCAAATTCGCATCCTGCACCGATACGCTTTTTGGCGAGTTTGGCCCCAAGACTGCTTTTTGATGCCGGACGTCGCCGTCGCGGTGAATGCGCTCGGCCCGTACTGCTCATCTCCGCGCGCCCGCTATTACCGGATAATACGGCGCTGATTGCCGCCAATGCGTGCCTCGAAATCCAGTTTTTGTGGCAAGCGGCCGACTAGTCCTGATCCGTCACCAGGCTCATCACAAGGATCGGCCTGATCTAGCGCGCATTTTCGACGCTAAAACGGGAGGCCGATGCGCAGGCCACCCTGAGACACCCGACCATTGCCTTGTCCCCCAACGCCTATATTGGGCTGCGTCGCGCAGGCGGCGAGAAGGGCTGCGATGAGTAACGGGACGACTATACGCATAAGCGACACCCCAGCGACCAGGGATATGGCGGCCGATTGCATCGGTCAAGGTTCAAGTTTTCACTAGCGTCCTCGATGGCTGGACCATACTTTGTCGCCGGAATGAGCCAACCGGCGCCATGTCCTCCTAAGAAACCCACAGTTATCGCCCGCGAGGCATGGGGCATTGTTCCAGATGATCGGGTGGGTGGTGAATACGCGAAGCGGTTACCTCATTTCAGGCGTTGCAGCGTGGCTAGTTCTTTTAGGTCCAATTTTTTACTCCTCGAAACGGCTCGACTCCCAAAGGAAGACACGCAATCAGGCCATGGGCCTCGACTAGTTGCACTGGTTATTGCCCAAGCCGGGCCGATGATGTCTGAGAAATCATGCAGAATGGCCTTTCGGTTTCTGCGAAAGTTGTGGAAAGCTGTTGATACCTGGACAGACCGTAGAGAGAGATTATTGTTTGACGAAAGGAAATCAGGTAGACTGAAGGGTTCGTGAGGTTTTGGTCGCCTGCGATGTCTGTTTTAGACGAGTTCGTGAGAATCCGTCTCTACAAAAAGCATGCAACTGAATTTCAGCGACTCGCTGACACATCCTCTTCGTCCAATGTGCGACACCGTTACCGTCTGATCGCCGACCATTACGCAAGAATGGCCGACGCCGAAGTGCAATCAGATAAAGCCAGAGTGGCCGAACGCCTCGAACGCCTCAAATTGGAGCGGCAGTTCGCCACTATTTCGAAGGCGCTTCGAGACGCACGTCGGATTTCCGAACTACGGCACCTCTCCTTAAGGCACTTCCTCAACCGTCGATATTTAGTGCAGTCGCGTGAGCGCGACGATATCTGATACGACCTATATGCGATCGATGCAGGACGACGGATGTCGGCAACAGGGGTTTGCTGCCGGCTGATGTGGCGTAAATGCGCCGCGCTGGAGATCATTTCGGGGACGCTTAGCGATGCGGCGGAATAATGAATATCAAATAACGATGGGAGTAGGCAGGAATACCAAGTGTGATTTCGACCTCAACGCGGCGACTGGATGGGTCTTATGCGGCTCTTCCTGCCGCGGCTTGCACCCAATCTGACGCAACGTCTGAATAGACTAAGGTCATGCCTGCTTTGCACCAGTTGTTCATTGCTTACCGGCGATTGCACAGCCGATGTTGGCGACCGGCTGTAGGCATCAGCGTAAACCTGATCCGCGATATTGCCGCGGAAAACGCGAACGAGATGCGACAGTGATTATAATCAAGTGAACCGCTGTAACATTGGCTCAACAGCACCGGATGTAGAAAACTGCAGCAGCGCGATTGTCACTGCAGGGCTGTGCAAGTACTCAACGCTAGCTCGGTCCCTAACTGACGGCCAGCGCTCGTACAATGATGGCTGCAGCCTGACGGCCGCTCATCCGCCCCGGCTTCATGTTATCCGCCAGTGTCGTGATCGCACGCCACACCTCGGGCCGCGCCATATTCTGCTCGGCAATAGAAACATTTTCATTGGCCGAGGCGGCGATCTGCTCCGGCGTCATGCCGCATAACACGCCGGCGCGCATCAGACCGAGCGCATCATCTCTGCATGCATTACTGTTCCATACCTCGTTAAATGGTTTCTCGATCAGCTTCGCCTCTGCCATCGGACCGAACATCGCCACAATGCTCCTCACCCGAAACCACCCATCAAGATCAATGCCAGAGGCGCGCATTTCAGCGAACATCGGGATGATGTCGGGGTCATCAAGCACCGGCGCATAGCCCGCGGATGGATTCGCTGTGGGCCGTCGCGCTGCAACAAAATCCTGCATTGGCTTCGACAAGAACCGACCCCAGCTGACCACCTGTGAGCGCAGACCACGGTCTGCACCCATGGCAACCGGCATAGAGCCGACCTCGATGTACTCGATCACTTCCGCGGCATCCCATCCGACGGCTCGAGCCGTAAGGACGCGCGCGACACAATGGCCGGCCTCGTGAACTGCAAGCGTCCGGACAACAGGCTGACTGCGCGCAAGCGTCTTTTCAGCGCGTCGCTGACGCCGATTCCTTTGCACCATGTCTTCTCCAATGCCTAATTGCGGCACATAAGTTGTGTCAGGCAAAAAGCTGCAGACAACACTTCTTGGTCATTTGTAGCCGCTCGGATTGTTTGCTAGACGGCCAACTGATAAATCCGTTTCAGCGCTTCACCAAGATCATCTCTGCATTCGTGCATGATCGAACCAAGCCAATCTGATCTGTTGGCCTAACTGATTATAGCCGATCAAAGTAAGATCGGCGCCGCGCCATATCGGCCTCGTCCCAAGCAGGTCGAAATTCGGGTTCTCGAGAACAGCTGCCATGCCAAGGACTTTCTCATCTGGATTACTTTTGGACCACTGCTCCAGCAGCTCGCGCGAATATATCGTTAGGCGCCGCGCGATCCTGCGATGAATATGGGCGGGATTGACCGAACAACGGAAAAATCCGACGCGGCAGCGAACAGGGGCTAGTTGCCCCAAGCTCACCGTCGAAACGCCAATCAGTTCGTCGCCGGCATAAGCCGCCGCGCACAGTTCGCTCAAGCGCTGCTCCGGACTTACTCCG
>Ga0193751_1000687_pt1 | contig 24791 bp, 24 predicted proteins | sample L1c2metaG_FD_143050 | JGI IMG/M metagenome (GOLD analysis project Ga0193751, IMG submission 143050) | Soil microbial communities from a riparian zone of the East river system, Colorado, United States - L1c2 | ecosystem: Environmental > Terrestrial > Soil > Riparian zone | place: USA: East River... | reverse complement strand
GCGTCTACCTGCTCGCAAACAGCTCACAGGCGGCATCCTCGAGTTCGTGACTCCCAGCGGCGGGGTCATCCCGGACGAGCCGGCAATCACGAACAGCTTCGCCTTCGCCTCCTGAGGTCGGGCTCGTCACTCGGGCTCGCCTGCGGTCGGGTCCCGAGCCGGCGGAACCGGGCGCGGCGCGAGCCGGCCCTCGCCCTTGGCAACCTTGCCGGCCTCGCCGGGGCCGAGCCGCCGCGCGGCGCCCTCCCGGATCCCGCGGAGGTGCGAATCGTCCGGGCCGGCGAGCTCCACGATGATCACGCGCATGGTTGTGCCCTCGGTCCAGGCGCCGTGCACGACGCCCGCGGGCCACAGGACGGCCTCGCCGGGCCCGACGCGCCGCTGCTCCTCGCCGACCTCGACGAAGCCGCCGCCCTCGATGACGCAGAACCACGTCGTGTTCGGGTTGTCGTGGGGCGGGATGCGGGCGTGCGGCCCGAACGCGAGCTCGGAGATGTGGCCGCGCGCATCGGAGTGGATCACCTGGCCCGTCAGGCCGGTCGTGCCGGGTGGGCCCTCGGGCCGCCGGTGACCGGCGCCGAAGCGCCGGATCTCGATGACCATCGCGCGCCTCGCCTCAGAGGCCGGCGACGCCTAGCGCCGTCGCCGTCGCTTGGCCGCCTTGGTCCGGATCGTGGCTTCGGGCTTCGACGCCTTTGCCCGGGCGAGGTAGCGCTGCCGGGCGAGCTGGACCTCGTACGCCTCGAAGAGCTCCGGGTAGCGCACGAACCGAGCCCACACGAGGGTTCCGAGGCCGGCGACGAGGATCGTCATCTCGATGGCGAAATCGAACATGAAGAGGGCGCCCATCACGAGCAGGAAGAACGTGATGATCCCGGTCCACAGCAGCCATTCCCACATCTCGAGGTAGAGCCGGTGGCGATGGAGCTGGCGCGTCCGGATCGAGTAGACGACGACGAGCGCGGCGAGCAGCACCAACGACGCGATCCAGATCGGGTTGAAGAGGTCGGGGAAGTTCGCCTTGGAGAACCCGACCCACAGGTATTCCCACGGAAGTAGTCTCACGGCGAGGAAGGATACATAGCCGGGGCTATACTCGGTCGCCCAACGCCCCGCGACGCTGCCACGAGTTCGCCCGAAGCTGGAGGATGCCCCGGGTGCGAGCCCTGCTCTCGGTCGCGTCCCGCGACGGAATCTCCGCGTTCGCCCGCGGCCTCCAGACGCTCGGGACCGAGGTCTACGCCACCGACGGGACCCGCGAGCACCTCGCCCAGGACGGCATCGAGAGCCACCCGGTCTCCGAGATCTCGGGCAGCGAGGCCTTTCTCGGGGGCCAGGTCAAGACGTTCCACCCCGCGATCTATGCCGGGATCCTCGCGCGCCGCGACAAGCCGGAGCAACTCGCCGAGCTCGAGGCCCAGGGCATCGCCCCGATCGATCTCGTCGCGGTCAACATCAAGTCCTTCGGCGCGGAGGTCGGGCGGCGGGGCGTCGCGCTGGACCAGGCGGTCGAGATGATCGACGTCGGCGGCGCCGCGCTGCTGAGCGCCGCCGCCCGGAACGCGGCAGGCGTGGTGGTCCTCTCGAGCCCGGAGCACTACGCCGACGTCCTGGCCGAGATCAAGGAGCGCGGCATGGTCTCCGCGGAGCTGCGCGCCAAGCTCGCCGCGGACGCCTACGCCACGATCGCCGCGTACCACGCGGAGATCGCCGCGTACCTGAACCAGCTGACCTCCACCACCTACCCGAACCGCCTCGCGATGGTCCTCGAGAAGGTCAACGACCTGCGCTACGGCGAAAACCCCCATCAAACGGCCGCGTTCTACCGCGAGACGACCCATCGCTCCGGGACCCTCGCCGATGCGACGCTCCTGCAGGGCGACGAGCCGACGTTCAACAACCTCCTCGACCTCGACGCCGCGTACCGCGTGGCCTCCGATTTCACGACCCCGACGGTCTGCATCTCGAAGCACACCGATCCGGTCGGGATCGCGTCGGCCGACGACCTCGTCGAGGCCTACCGCCGGGCGGTCGACACGGACCCGGTGGCCTCGTTCGGGGCGATCGCCGCGGTCAACCGGACGATGGACGGGCCGACGGCGCGCGAAATCGCCAATAGCTCCTACGAGGCGGTCATCGCGCCCGGCTACGACGAGTCGGCCCTCGCGACGCTCCGCCAGAAGCCGGCCCTCGAGGTCCTGTCCGTGCCGGCCAACCCGAGCGACGGCCTGCGCGACTACGGCATCGCCAAGCTCGACTTCAAGCGCGTCGCCGGCGGTCTGCTCGTCGAGACGATGGACGAGCTCGGACTGGACGGCCGGCAGCTCCACGTCGTCACGAAGCGCCGCCCGACGCTGGAAGAGCTGACCGACCTCCTCTTCGCGTGGCGCGCGGTTCGGCACGTCCGCTCGAACGCGATCGTGCTCGCGAAGAACGCCGCGACGGTGGGCATCGGGGCCGGCCAGCCGAATCGCCTCGTGTCGGTGGAAATTGCCTGCCACCGCGCCGGCGACCGGGCGAAGCTCGCGGTCATGGCCAGCGATGCCTATTTCCCGTTCCCGGACGCGATGCAGCTCGCGGCGACCTCCGGGATCACCGCGATCATCCAGCCGGGCGGCTCGATCCGGGACGAGATGGCGATCGAGCTCGCGGACCGACACCACATCGCGATGGTCTTCACCGGCCGCAGGCACTTCAGGCATTGACGTGAGTCCCGATCCGGCAGCGCTCGATCCGGCCGCGCCCAATCCGCTCGCGACCGATCCGGCCGATGGCAGTGCCGGCGCCGCCGCGATGGAGAAGCTCCTCGCGCTGGAGATGGCCTACGTCACCGAGGCCGCGGCCATCGCGTCGGCGCGGCTCATGGGCCGCGGCGACCGGACCGAGGCGGATCGGGTCGCCACGGAAGCGATGCGGGCGGCGATGGACGAAGTCGCGATGCACGGCACGATCGTCATCGGCGAGGGCGAGCGCGACGAGGCGCCGATGCTGTTCATCGGCGAGAAGGTCGGCGGGGCGAGCGATCCGAACGCGCCGGAGATCGACATCGCCGTCGACCCGCTGGAGGGCACGAACCTCGTCGCGACGGGATCGCCGAACGCGATCACGGTTCTGGCAGCCTCGGAGAAGGGCGGCCTCGTCCACGCCCCGGATACCTACCTTGAGAAGCTGTGCGTCGGGCCGCTCGCGGCGGGCCACGTCGACATCACGAAGCCGCCGCGAGAGAACATCCATCGCATCGCGGAGGCGCTCGGCCGCAAGGTCCAGGACCTGACGGTCATCGTCCTCGACCGGCCGCGCCACGAGGCGCTGATCGCCGAGCTCCGCTCGACCGGCGCGCGGATCAAGCTCATCTCCGACGGCGACCTGTCGGCCGCGATCAGCTGCTCGGTCCAGGGCACCGGCGTCCATGCGGTCATGGGCATCGGCGGCGCGCCGGAGGGGGTGATCACGGCGGCGGCGCTGCGCTGCCTCGGCGGCGAGATCCAGGCCAGGTTCCGGTACCGCAACGACGACGAGCGGGCCCGCGGCGCCCGGATGGGGCACGGCGACGAGAACCGGATCTACCGCACGGAGGACCTCGCGTCGGGCAACAACCTCGTCTTCGCCGCGACCGGCGTGACGAGCGGCGACCTCCTCGAGGGCGTGCGGTTCTTCGGCGGCGGCGCCCGGACCCACACGATGGTCATGGCCTACCAGACCAAGACGGTCCGGTTCGTGGACACGGTCCACATGTTCGACCGCGAGCGACCCCCGAGCGTCCGGCTCTAGACCGCCGAGCGTCCGGCTCTAAAGCTCCGCGTTCCCGGCCTCGTCGTCGGCCTCGGCGAGCGCCGCGATCACGTGTTCGGCGTAGCGGGTGGGGTACTCCACGCCGAGCTTCTCGGCGATCGATGGCCCTCGCTCGTGGAGGAAGCCCGCGAGCGCGAGTCCCCCATCCAGGAGCGCCGCCGGCTCGAGCCGCGTGAACGTCGGACGGAGGCCGATGAGGAGCTCGCCCAGCGTCGCCGGGTCGAGGCCCTCCGCGCGCTCGTAGCCGCTCGGCGCCTCGCCGGGGAACGCGATGAGCTCGTAGAGGTTCAGGGCGCGCCGCCGCGAGAGATCGATGCAGGTGAACGCCGCGATCAACTTCCTTCGCGCCAGGGCCGCCGGCAGCTTCGACAGGTTCCGCCAGAAGAACACGAAGTTCTCGCGGCCGGCCAGAACGACATTCGGTGGCTCCGGCGTGAACATCGGAAACTCGACCCCGTCCAGGATCGCGCCCTTGTCGACGAGCGGGATGTATGCGCCGCCGTGGATGTGGCGGAAGTTCGAGGCCCGCGCAAGCGCCAGCTCGCCGGGCGCTCCGGCGGCGAGCTGGAATAGCAGCATGTCGAACCCGAACTGGTTGAAATCCTCGGCCAGGATCGGGTCGCCCAGGCGACCGAGAAACCGACGCCGGTCCGCGAAGAACGAATCCCAGGCGTCGTCGGCGACGAGGACGTAGATGTCGAGATCGGAATGGCGGTCGGCCTTGGCCGTTGCGAACGAGCCGCCGAGGAACGCGGCGACGACCCTCGGATCGTCGCGAGACGCCGCAACGAATCGGTCGAGCGCTTCCCGAAGTGGTGCGGGCATCGCCGGAATCCCGGACGCTGACGTAGCCATCGCGCGGGCCATTGTGCCGGAGACCACCTGGGACGACTATCGTCATGTCGATGGTGCAACCGAGGATCCTGGCGCTGGGCGGGGCCTCGCTGATGCCGTCATCGACCGATGGGCCGATGCATCAGTACCTGCTCGATCTGACCGGTCAATCGAGGCCGCGGATCTGCTTCATCGGCACCGCCGGCGGCGACAACGCCGAGTATCTGGCGAATTTCTACGCGTTCTTCGCGCCGCGGGCCGAGGCGACGCACCTGAGCCTGTTCGACGTCCGTGTCGATGACATCGAGGGCTTCCTGCTGGCCCAGGACGCTCTCTACGTCGGCGGCGGCAACACCGCCAACATGCTCGCGATCTGGCGGGCTCACGGCGTCGATCGGGCGCTCAAGGCGGCGTGGGAGGCGGGCATCGTGCTCGCGGGGCCGTCGGCCGGCGGGATGTGCTGGTTCGAGGCCGGCCTGACCGACTCGTTCGGGCCCGCACTCAACCCGCTGAAGGACGGCCTGCGGTTCCTCAAGGGCAGCTTCTGCCCCCACTACGACAGCGAGTCGCTGCGCCGCCCGCGCTACCACGAGGTCGTGGGCTCCGGCGAGCTGCCGGACGGTTACGCCGCGGACGACGGCGTCGGCCTGCTCTTCGAGGGCCGCGAGCTCGCTGCCGTGGTCGCATCGCTGCCCGGCTCGAGCGCGTTCCGGGTGACACGCGGCCGCGGCAACAACGTCGACGAAGAACCATTGCGCGCGAAGGTCATCCGCGCGTGACGGCACGTTGAGCGCCGCTGTGTCGATGGATCGCGAGTGATGCAAATGGAGGTCCCGGAATGCTCGCCGTAACACTTCTTGGATTCACGTTCTCGGGGCGCGAGGTGGCGATCGTCGCCGCCGTGATCGTGGTCGCGATCGTCGCCGCGTGGTGGTTCTTCATGCGGCGCCGGTAGACGCCCGGTCAGCGCCAGTCGGCGTGGCGCGGATCCCAGGCACCGACGGCGACTGCCGCGTCCGGCTCGGAGCTGGATAGCTCCTCGTGACGCGCCCCGACCGATGCCGTCCAACCTGGTGGAACGAGGTCGGGAGCAAGATCCGCCAGGGGCGCGAGGACGAACAGGCGATCGGCCATCGACGGATGCGGGACTTCGAGGAGGCGCGTCGCCGCAGCCGGGTCGGTTGACGCCGAGCGTGGCATGCCTCCCGGCGGGCGCTCGACCGACAGCCGGGCATCGCCGTAGAGCAGGAGGTCGAGGTCGAGCTCGCGTGGACCCCAGCGTCGACGGCGGCGCCGGCCGAAGGCCCGTTCGAGGTCCTTGAGCTGGACCAAGAGCGCCGTAGCGCCCGTCGGGGGGTCGTCGCTGTCCAGGACATCTAGCGCGACCACCGCGTTGAGGAACTCGGGCTGGTCCGTGACGCCGACCGGCTTGGTCCGGTAGAGGCGTGAGACGCCACGGAGGGCGGCGCCGGGCAGCGTGGCGAGCGCGCCGACGGCCTGTGCGAGCGTCGCGTGGGCATCGCCGACGTTCGCTCCCAGCCCGACGTAGACCCTTACCGATCCCGGCACGCGATGCCCTCGCTACAGTCGCCCGGTGCAGCCCGTGGCGGTCCGTATCCTGCACCCGGAACCGGCCGACGCCGGGCCGCTGGAGCGCGCGCTGCTTGATGCGCGGGTGCGCAACGGGGACCGCCTGGCGCTCCTCTTCGGCGAGGCGGGGGCCCAGGACGTGGAGCGCGTGGGCAGTGCAACGACCGCGCCGTCGTTCGGGGCGCTCCTGCGGGACCTGCTCGCCGGCGTCGGCGACGGCGGGCTCGTGCTCCTGGGATCGGGCGCGATCCCGCTCGCGACCGAGGACGACGCGCGGGCCTTCGTTGGGGTCGCGGCAGCCGGCGGCCGGCGCGCGCTGGCGAACAACCGCTACTCGGCCGATGTCGTAGCCGTCGGCGAGGTCGAGGCGATGCGGACCGTCCCGAACCTCCCCGGCGACAACGCGCTGCCGCGCTGGCTCGAGGAGGTCGCCGGCTTCGAGGTCAGCGACCTCCGATCGCGATGGCATCTCGCGATGGACCTGGATTCGCCGCTCGATGTGCTGCTGACCGGGGGGGTCCTTCCCGACTCGATCGACTCGAGCGCCGTGCGAGCGGCGATCGAGGGCGTTCGGGCCGTGGCTGTGGATCGCCGGGCCGAGCTGGTCGTCGCCGGGCGGACGGGCGCGGCCACGCTGGCGTGGCTCGAGGCGTCGACCGCGTCGCGTGTCCGGGCGCTCATCGAGGAACGGGGCCTGCGGGCTTCGAGCCGCGCGGCGCTCGGTGCCGACGGCGGCGCCCCGAGGCGGGCGCGCGAGCCACGATCGGTCCTCGGACTGCTCCTCGACGATCGCGGTCCGGATGCGTTCGGCTCGGTCCTTGCCGAGCTCGGTGACGCCGCGATCGTCGACACGCGCGTGCTCCTCGCGCACCGCCTCGGCGTGGACGAGGGTCGATGGCCGGTCCCGGAGGATCGCTTCGCCTCGGACCTCCTGCTCCCCGGTCGGATCGCCGATCCGTGGCTCCGCTCACTCACCGAGTCCGCGCTCGGGGCGTCGATCCCGATCCTGCTCGGTGGCCACAGCCTGGTCGGGCCTGGCATCCGCCTCGCTCTGGACGCTGGGGTCCCGACATGAGCGATCGCATCGAGACGGGCGTCCGGCGGGTCGCGGGGCTCGATCTTGCGGAGCCGCTGCCCGAGAGCGACCCGCGCCTCCTCGAGCGGATCCGTGACGAGATTCGCGCGTCCGGCCCGATGACGTTTGCCCGCTTCATGGACATCGCGCTCTATGACCGGGAAGCGGGCTACTACACCGAAGATCGCGAGGAGCGCGGGCCCGGCCGATCCGGTGACTTCCTGACCGCACCCGAGGGTCATCCGATCTTCGGCTGGACGATCGCCCGCCGCCTGGAGACGCTCTGGGCCGACCTCGACCGGCCCGATCCGTTCGTGATTCGCGAGCACGGCGCCGGCTCCGGCGCGCTCGCGGTCGGGATCCTCGTGGGCCTGCGGCGCAAGGCGAGTCCACTCCTCGACGCCATCCGCTACCAGGCCATCGACGTCTCGCCCCGGACCGCGCGCGCGTTCGAGCGCGCGGTCGACGTCGCCGGTCTGCGGCGTTTCATCGAGCCTGCCGATGATCGCCCGGCCCCGGGCACAGTCCTGGCCAACGAGCTGCTCGATGCCCTGCCGGTCCACCGCGTCGAGGGCGCCGCCGATGGCGGGTTGCTCGAGCGATTCGTGACCACCGCCACCGACGGCGAGACGCTCGCCACCGAGGTCGGGCCGCCATCGACCCCGGCCCTGGCAGCTCGGTTCGCCACCGAGGGTGTCCGCCTCGCGCCCGGCCAGCAGGCCGAGATCTGCCTTCTCCTCGACACCTGGGTTGCGTGGGCGTCGGCACCACTCTTGCGCGGTCTGCTCCTCGTCATCGACTACGGCGCGGATGCCGCGGACCTCTACACGCCCGCCCGCGGAACCACCCTCCGGGCATATCACCGCCACCGCGTCCACGCCGACCCGCTCGTGGCCATCGGCCGGCAGGACCTGACGGCGCACGTCGACCTCACCGCGCTGGAACGCGCTGCGACCGAGGCCGGCCTGACGCCCCTCACACGCATCACCCAGGCGCAGTACCTCGCGGACCTTGGTCTGGGTGAGCTCCTCGTCGGCCTCCAGTCGGATCCCGCGACCACGCTGGAGTCGTACCTGGCGGCGCGCTCGGCCGTCGTCCGCATGCTTGATCCACGCGCCACCGGCGGCTTCGCGGTCCGCGAGTTCCGACGGTAGAATGCCAATCGGGCGACGGCCGTCTTCGACGGTCGGTCGTGAAAGCCTCTGACAAGCACGTGCAGCGTCCCGCCCTCGGGATGAACCATCCGGATCCGGCCCAGGGGTGCAGGCGCGCCCGGAGCGAGCCCTGGGATCGAACCGCGGCTCGGACCGGGGAGCGTGGAACGGAAGCGAGGATCGGTTGCCAGCGATCTGGTACGTCGTCGGGTTCGCCGTCGTCTCGATCGTCTTCGTCTTCGTGACCATCGGCGCGGCGTGGCTGCTGTCGCACCGCAACAGGGGCGACGTCCACAAGGGCATGCCCTACGAGTCGGGGATCGACACCTATGGCGACACCCACGGGCGCTTCGGGCTCAGCTTCTACATCTACGCCCTGCTGTTCGTGGCGTTCGACATCGAGGTCGTGTTCATCTACCTGTGGGCGCTGATCTTCCGGGACCTGCTCGTCGGCGGCTTCGTGAGCATGCTGCTGTTCGTCGCGATCCTGCTGTTCGGGCTGGCGTACGCCTGGCGCAAGGGCGTCCTGACCTGGCGTTGACCGAGCGATGACCGACGACCTGACGAAGGGCCGCCAACCGGGCACGACCGCGGAATCCACCGCGGGGTCGACCGCCCTGACCGTGCCCGGCAGCACCGCAGTCGCCGAACCGATCGTGGTCCGCAACGAGCTCTGGGCCGCCGCCGATCCCGCCGCCTACGACGGCGGACAGCCGGCCGAGATCACCCACCTCGCCAAGCTCGAGCACGACATGGCCCTGCGCCACGACGACGCCCGCTGGTCGGGCATGCTCGAGGTCATTCCGACGAAGGCCGACATCGTCCTGGACCTGCTCCGGGCCAACAGCCTCTGGCCGCTGCTCTCGGGACTGGCCTGCTGCGCGATCGAGATGATGTCGTTCGCCACCTCGAAGAACGACATCGACCGGTGGGGCGCGTTCCCGTTTCGGGCCAGCCCGCGCCAGGCCGACGTCCTGATCGTTGCCGGGACGCTCACGACGAAGATGGCCGGCCCGCTCCTTCGCCTCTGGGAGCAGATGCCGGAGCCCAAGTGGTGCGTCGCGATGGGCGACTGCACGTGCTCCGGCGGCCGCTACAAGCGCAGCTACAGCACGGTCGAGGGCATCGATCGGATCATGCCGGTCGACGTCTACGTGCCCGGCTGCCCACCTCGGCCGGAGGGCCTCATCTACGCGATGATGAAGCTCCAGCAGCTCGTGAAGGATCGGCGCGGCCACTGGGACGAGCGGGCCATCGGCCCGACCGTGCCGCAGGACATCTAGGCGCGGCGAGCGGGCAGCGACGATGGATCGAGCGTTGAAGGCGCGCCTCGAAGCGCGATTCGGCACGGCCCTCCACGGCGAGGCCCGTCAGCGCTACGACGAGACCGAGCTCCGGATCGGTGCGGGCGACGCGATCGACGTCCTGCGGGCGCTGCACGATGAGCCGGACCTCGGCTTCGTGATCCTGGCCGATCTCGCCGGCGTGGATACCGGCAAGGAGATGCAGGTCGTCTACCACCTCTGGAGCCAGACGAGCGGCGACTGGCTCCGGGTCATCGTCGAGGGTCTCTCCCGCGACGATCCGCGCATCGCCTCGGCCACCTTCCTCTGGAAGGGCGCGGAGTGGATGGAGCGCGAGACCTACGACATGTTCGGGATCATCTTCGAGGGCAACCGTGACCTGCGGCGGATTTACATGCCGCCCGACTACACGAGCTTCCCGCTCCGGAAGGACTTCTACCTCCCGGACGATGCCGCCCGCTCGCCGGGCGCCGGGGTGCGCCACATGGAGCGGACCCACAGCCCCACCGAGTCCGGCGAGACGCCCCTCCGCAGCGGCACCGGGACGTAGCGTGACCGACCGATGACGACCACCTTCCCGCCGGGCACGCACCCATCGGCGGACGACCCGCACGTCCTGCTCGACGACGACTACGGGCTGTACGAGCCGATCCCGCCGTATCCGCCGCGCACCGAGCGGGAGCTGGAGTTCTACACGCCCGGCGACGGCGAGATGTACCTCAACCTCGGTCCGCAGCACCCCTCGACCCACGGCGTGCTCCGGGTCGTCCTGAAGCTCGACGGCGAGCGGGTCGTCGACATCGACCCGGTCCTCGGCTACCTCCATCGGGGCGTGGAGAAGCTGTGCGAGAACGCCGACTACCACCAGACGATCAGCCAGCTGGACCCGCTCGAGTACATCAGCTCGCTGTTCTGCGAATGGGGCCCGGTCATGGCCTACGAGAAGCTGCTCGAGGTCCAGGTCCCGCGCCGCGCCGAGTACATCCGGGTCCTGTCGGGTGAGCTCAACCGGATCGCCTCACACGCTCTGTTCATGGGCTGGTTCGCCCTCGATCTCGGCGGCCTCACGCCAATCCTGTGGTCATTCATCGAGCGCGACGAGATCGTCGAGATGCTCGCCGCCCTGACCGGCCAGCGAATGCTCTTCAACTACTTCCGGATCGGCGGGGTCAACGGCGACCTCAACCACGACTTCCTGAGCCGCCTCGGCGACTGGATGAGCCGTGCAGCGGGCCAGATCGAGGCGAATATCGCCCTGCTCAACGAGAACGAGATCTTCGTCCGGCGGGCGCGCGGCCTCGGCGTCATGGATCGCGAGACGGCGCTGCGGTACTGCATGACCGGCCCGAACCTGCGCGCCAGCGGCGTGCCGTACGACGTCCGGCGAGCCCATCCCTACTCGATCTATCCCGAGATCGACTTCGACATCCCGACCCGCAGCGAGGGCGACTCGCTCGCGCGCTACCTGCTCCGGATGGAGGAGGTCAAGCAGAGCCTCCGGATCATCGACCAGTGCCTCGAGCAGATGCCCGATGGCCCGATCATGACCAAGCTGCCGCGCCTTCTGCGCCCTCGCCCCGGGCGAGCCTTCGCGGCGCTCGAGGGGCCGCGTGGCATGTACGCCGCCTACGCCATCAGCGACGGCAGCGACCAGCCATTCCGGCTGAAGATCCACGACCCGAGCTTCATCCACCTCCAGGCCGTCGGCGCCCTGCTGCCCGGCCACCTCCTCGCCGACACGATGGCGATCATGGCCTCGCTGGACCCGATCATGGGTGGGGTCGACAAGTGACCCAGAGCCGGACCCTCACGCTCGAACGCGCCGGTGCCAAGGCGCCGGCGAGCACGCGAACGCGCGCACTCGAACGTGCGCAAGTGAGCGCGCGCAGCCGGCAACGCCGGCAGCGGCCGTTCCAGCGGGAGCCCCGCGAATGACGGCACTGACCAAGACCTGGGATCAGCTGACGCTGCCGGGCAAGGCGCTGTTCATCCTCATCCCGCTGCTGGCGTTCCTGACCGCCGGCGGCGTCATCACGATCGTCCTGTTCGGGGGACTGATCTGGCAGGCGATCCTCGACCACCTCGAGATCGTGCGGCTGTTCGTCGCCGTCCTTGCGCTGGTCCTGATCTTCATCCCGTTCGCGTTCGTGATCATCTACATGGAGCTCAAGGTCATCGCCCGGATGAACCTCCGGATCGGGCCCGACCGGGTGGGGCCGTGGGGCACGCTGATGTCGCTCGTGCCCGGCCTGAAGGTCCTCGTGAAGGAGGACTTCACTCCGACCCGCGCCGATGCGGTGGTGTTCACCTGGGCCCCGGTCGTCGTGTTCGCGACGAGCGTCATGTCGGCGCTGGTGCTGCCCTTCGCGCCCGGGCTGTACGGCCGGGACCTGAACATCGGGCTGCTGTACTTCTTCGCCGTCGGCGGGATGTCGGTCGTGGGGCTGCTCATGGGCGGCTGGTCGAGCTTCAACAAATACTCGCTGCTGGGCGGCCTCCGCTCCGCGGCCCAGATCGTCAGCTATGAGATCCCGCTGACCCTGTCGGTCGTCGGGCTGATCATCCTCGCCGGGACGATGAGCCTGAACACGATCGTCCAGCAGCAGGCCGGCTGGTTCACGAGCTGGTACGTCTTCCGCCAGCCGCTCGCGTTCCTGATCTTCTTCATCGCCGCCACGGCCGAGGCGAATCGCACGCCGTTCGACCTGACCGAGGCCGACTCGGAGATCGTCGCCGGGTTCGCGACCGAGTACTCCGGCATGCGCTTCGGGTTCTTCTTCTTCGCCGAGTACGTGAATGTCTTCATCGTCTCGGCCCTCACGACCGTCCTGTTCCTGGGCGGCTGGAACGCCCCGATCGTGCTGCCGTGGCACATCGCGCTCGACATCAACCCCGGCTCGTACGGCCTCGCGCTGCTGTTCTTCGTCGCCCTCGTGCCGGTGATCGGGACGCTGCTCCTCGCGGCCCCGGTCTACCTCATGCGCAGCAAGACCCGCTGGTGGGTCGCGCTGATCATCGGGTTCGTGGTGTTCAACGTCGTCGCGGGCGGGCTGACGTTCCTGTGGGCCTACATCAGCTTCGATTTCGTCGCCGGCCTGCTGTGGTTCCTCGGCAAGGCCTTCACGCTGGTCTTCGTGTTCGTCTGGATGCGCGGGACGCTGCCGCGCGTCCGGATCGACCAGCTCATGGGCTTCGCCTGGAAGTGGCTCCTGCCGGCGGCGCTCCTGAACCTGTTCGTGACCGCCCTCGCCGTCCTCGTGGTCAACGCCTGGCGCGGAGGGCTGGCGTGAGCTTCGTGCCCGGCATCGGGATCGTGAAGGGCATGAGCCTGACCCTGAAGCGCTTCTTCGAGCCCAAGGCCACGATCATGTACCCCGAGGAGCGGCCGGACGTCGCCGCGAAGTTCCGGGGCCGCCTCCAGCTCCTCCTCGACGAGAACGGCGCCCTTAAGTGCGAGACGTGCTTCCAGTGCGCCCAGGCCTGCCCGATCGAGTGCATCGACATGGGCGGCATGGACACGAAGGGCCGCTTCCACGTCCACTGGGGCCCGCCCGAGACGTATGGCGAGCGGCGCGAGGAATCGGCACTGCGGCGGGCCGGCCGGACGGTCCCGGATCCCAACTTCGCGCCGTTCGATGAGCGCGACCTGTCGGCGCTCGACGACGTCCTGGAGCGCTTCGACCATGACCCGAAGCGGATGCTCGAGATCCTCGAGGCCACCCAGGAGCTCTATGGTCACCTGCCGGTCGCGGCGATCAAGAAGATCAGCCAGCTGACCGGCGCGTGGTACGCCCCGATCTACGGCACCGCTACGTACTACGGCCACCTCCGCTTCGAATCGCCCGAGGCCAAGGCCCAGATCAAGGCCATGGCCGCGCGCCGGCCCTCCGAGGATTGGTATCTCGCAGGGCTCCAGGCATCGCTCGGGGGCGGGCCGGGCGCGTCGGGAGCGAGCTCGTGAGCGTGCTCAAGACCCCGAAGAGCTGGCCCTCGATCCTGCTCGCGACCGGGCCGACGTCCGGCAAGGAGGCGTTCGCCGGGTTCCGCCAGGCGGTCCGCCTCGGCCCGACGGGCACGATCGCCGAGATCGCCGCATCCGGCCTGCGGGGCCGCGGTGGAAGTGGCTTTTCCTCCGCCGACAAGTGGCGCGCCGCGGCCCTGGCCGGGCGCGACGCGGGCATCACGACTCGCTATGTCGTCGTGAACGGGTACGGCGCGGATCCGTCGTCCCTGACGGATCGCACGCTCCTTGCCGAAAACGCCGCCGGGGTCGTCGAAGGCGCCGCGATCGCGGCCTGGGCGATCGGCGCGGAGGAGGCGATCGTCGCCGTGCGCGCCGGCGAGACGGCCGCGATCGCGGCGCTCGAAGCGGCCATCGCCGCGGCCCGCAAGGCCGGGATCGTCGGGAATGACGCGGCCGGCACGGGCCGCCGCCTGGAGGTCGAGATTCGGACCGTCCAGGGCGCCTACATGCTCGGCGAGGAGACGGTCCTCATCAAGGCCCTCGAGGGCAAGCGCGGCCAGCCGGAGCAGCGGCCGCCACACCCGAGCGAGGACGGGCTATGGGGCAAGCCGACGGTCGTCCAGAACGCCCAGACCGCGGCGGCGGCCGCCTGGATCCTCGCCCACGGGGCCGCCGAGTTCCGGAAGGCCGGCACCGCGGAGGATCCCGGCACGATCCTCGTCGACGTCCGCGGCCCGGCCGGCGGCGGCGTCGCGGAGGTGCCCTTCGGGACGACGCTCGCGGCAATCACGAAGCTCGTCCGCGGCGCCGGCGCCGGCCGCGAGATCAAGGCGATCCTCGTCGGCGGGCCGTCGGGCGGGATCCTGCCGGCGGACCGGCTCTCGACGCCCTACACGTTCGAGGCCCTGCGCGTGGCCGGCGCGCACATCGGCTCGGGCTCGGTCATCGTGGCCGACGAGCGAGCCTGCGTGGTGGATCTCGCCCGGCTCCTGACCCGCTACTGCGCCGACGAGGCGTGCGGCAAGACGATTCCCTGCCGGATCGGGACGCGGCGCATGGCCGAGATCGGCGAGCGCCTCAGCGGCGGCGTCTCGCGGGCCGGCGACCTCGACCTCCTCGTGACCCTCGCCGACGACATCGTCGGCTCGGCCCTGTGCGACCACGAGCGACTGGCGACACTGCCGCTCATGAGCGGGCTACGCTATTTCCGGCCGGAGATCGACGCGCACCTCGAGCGCGGCGAGTGTCCCGCGGGGGTCTGCCACCCGATCGCCCTGGGCCGAAGCCCCGCCGCCGCAGCCGCTCCAGCCACTCCACCCGCCGCCAAAGCCGCCTCGGCCGCCAAAGCTGCCGCCAAACCCGCCGCCAAGCCTGCATCGACCAAGCCCAGCCCGTCCAGCGCGAGCCCTGCCTGACCGATGACCGACCGAGACCGATGACCGATCTGATCGTTCGCCCCCCCGAGCACGTCGCCCGCGCGGACAACCGCCCGGACATGCCGGCCGTCCACGACACGGTCGAGCCGCTCGAGGATTCGATGGCCGAGCGGTTCATCACCTCGCCGTCGCCACAGCGGCCGCAGTCGTCGCCCCGGATCCGGATCGAGGTCGACGGCCGGGTCGTCGAGGGCTTCGAGGGCCAGACGATCCTCGAAGTCTGCCGCGACAACGGGATCGAGATCCCGACCCTCTGCTACGAGCCCAAGCTGCCCGGTTTCGGGGCCTGCCGGATGTGCGTCGTCGACGTCGAGGGCGAGGAGCACCCGCCGATCAGCTGCTCGCGCCATGCCGAGGCGGGCATGAAGGTCGAGACCCAGACCGACGAGATCCGGCGCCTCCGCCGGACCAACCTCGAGCTGATCTTCAGCGACCACAACGCCTACTGCCTGCCGCCCTGCCAGAACAAGTGCCCCAGCCACATCGACATCCCGGGCTTCCTCAAGCAGAACGCCGAGGGCAACTTCCGCGAGTCGGCCCGGATCTTCAAGCGGACGATCCCGTTCCCCAGCGTCCTGGGCCGGGTCTGCCCCGCGCCGTGCGAGGAGCACTGCCGGCGCGACGAGGTCGACGAGGCGATCGCGATCCGCGACAGCCACCGCTACGCCGGCGACCAGGTCATCAAGTCGATGCTCGACGAGGGCATCGACCCGCCGCTGCCGTTCGAGGTCTCGGCTTCGACCGGGCGTCGCGTCGCGGTCATCGGCTCGGGGCCCGCCGGCATGGCCGCGGCCTACTACCTCCTCATGAACGGTCACGAGGTCACCGTCTTCGAGCGCGACCCGGCGCCCGGCGGGATGCTCCGCTACGGCATCCCGCAGTACCGCCTGCCGAAGGTCGAGGTCCTCGAGGCCGAGTACGAGAGCGTGACCCGCCTCGGCGGCACGATGGTCTGCAACCAGGGCCTGGGCCGCGACTTCACCCTCGACGACCTCCAGTTCCAGGGCTTCGACGCCGTCCTCATCGCCATCGGCTGCTACACGACCAACAAGCTCGGCGTCCCGGGCGAGGACGCCGCCGAGGTCCTCGACGGCCTCGAGTACCTCCGGACCGCGACGCTGGGTCTGCCCTACCCGGGCCACAAGGGCAAGCGGGTCGTGGTCGTCGGCGGCGGCTTCACCTCGATGGACTGCTCGCGGACCTCGATCCGCCAGGGCGCCGCCGAGGTCACCCTCGTCTACCGCCGCGACATGAAGGACATGCCCGCCTCGAACGAGGTCCACGAGGCCATCGAGGAAGGCGTCACGGCGATCTTCCAGGCCGGCCCGACCCGGGTCATCACCGACGCCAAGGGCAACGTCACCGGCGTGGAGTTCATCCGGATGGCGCTCGGCGAGCCCGACGCGTCCGGCCGCCGCCGGCCCGAGCCCGCGCCGCGCACGGAGTTCACGATCCCGTGCGACCGTGTCCTGCTGGCGATCGGGCAGGGGCCGGAGCTCGACTGGATCGGCCCTGGCTCGCAGGGCCCGAAGGCCACGAAGAACCGCCGCCTCCAGGCCGATGCCGTCACGTTCGAGACGGGCCGGGCGGGCGTGTTCGCGAGCGGCGACGTCCGCGTCGGCGCAGCGACGGTCGTCCAGGCCATTGCCGAGGGCCGCCGCTCGGCCTACGCGGTGGATGCCTACCTGAAGGGCCACGACCTCGCCGGGATCAAGACCCGCCAGACCCTCGCCGAGCCGCAGCCGGAGTTCCTCTCGATCGTGCCGTTCACGGCCGAGGTCAAGGAGCCGCGCTACCGGATGACGGCTCTCGAGGCCGCCGAGCGGAAGACGAGCTACATCGAGTACGAGATCCCGTACTCCGTCGAGGAGGTCGTCGCCGAGTCGTCGCGGTGCCTGCAGTGCACCTGCGAGGCGATCGGCTACTGCGACCTCCGGCGTCTCGGGATCGAGTACGGCACCACGCTGACGACGCTCGAGCCGCAGCCGAACGCCGGCGCGGGCCTCCGGAGCGTCAACGAGAACCGCTTCACCGGGATCAACCACGATTACGTCCGCGACGACAGCCACGCGTTCATCCTCCGCGAGCCGTCGCGCTGCATCGACTGCGGCCGCTGCGCGAACGTCTGCTCCGAGGTCGTCGGGGCGGCGTGCTACGACTTCATGCGGATCGGCTTCGACACCCTCGTCACGACGCCGCTCGACATGAGCCTGAACGACACGCCGTGCGTGTCCTGCGGGCGCTGCGCCGAAACCTGCCCGACGGGCGCGCTCATGCCGAAGCCACGGGTCCTCCAGAAGTACGAGGTGGACGAGAGCCGCTGCATCCTCTGCGGGATCTGCGTGGATGCGTGCCCCTACGACGCCCTCCGCGACGGCGGCGAGTTCGAGCTTGCCCACACCAGCCGGGCCGAGCCGATGATCGATCTCATGGCCCTCGCCGAGATCGACCGCGAGACCGAGGTCACGTACATCCGCAAGGAGCGTGACTGGATGCAGCGGGCCATCGACGACGGTCGGTTCATCGAGAGCTCGCGCGTCCTCAAGGTCCTGCCGGCGCGCCTCTCCGCGAACGGCGGCGGGAACGGCGACGGCACGCCGAGCAGTGGCACGCACAGCGGCGGCGGAGCCGGTGACGGCACCCACGCCCACCTGAAGTAGGCCGCCGATGCGGGCGTGGCTCTACCTCCTTGCCGGGGCGATCGCGGTCGGGATCGTCACCACCCCCGCGATCCTCGTCTTCATCTTCGGCGGCCAGCACATCGACGATTCCCTGCTCATCGCGTTCGCGACGCTGATGCTCGCTGCGGGCATCGCGGTCGTGACGATGCGCGACATCATCCGCTGCGGCCTCGCGATGATCGTCTGCTTCATCGCCCTGGCCGGGATCTACGTCCAGCTCGGGGCTCCGCTCGTCGCCGCCGCGCAAGTCATCGTCTACATCGGCGCGATCAGCGTCCTCGTCCTGTTCGCGATCATGCTGACGCAGACGAAGTCCGGCTCGTCGCGACTCACGTTCCAGACCCAGGCCCGCTGGGCGGGCGTCGCGGCGGTGATCCTCTTCCTGCTCATCTCCCTCGGCGTGATCGGCACGAACTGGCCCGACGTCAACGCCCGGATGCACGTCGTCACCGAGACGCTCGCCGCAGTGCTGTTCCACGACTACGTCCTGCCGTTCGAGGTCGTGAGCGTCCTCCTCCTCGCCGCCGTCATCGGCGGCGTGTTCCTCGCCAAGCGCGAGGACCCCAGCGAGGAGACGCTGCAGTGATGTCCGACGACCTCACCACGTACCTGGTCCTCTCGGGGGCATTGTTCGCGATCGGCACGTTCGGGTTCCTGGCGCGGCGGAACGCGATCTCGATGCTCATGTCGATCGAGCTGATGCTCAACGCGGTCAACCTCTCGATCGTCGCGTTCGGGGCGTTCATCCCGGGACTTCAGAACCGCGGCGCGGTCATCGCGCTCATGGTCATGGCCGTCGCGGCGGCGGAGGCCACGGTCGGGCTGGCGATCGTCATCGCGATCTACCGCAACCGCAAGACGCCGCTCGTCGACGAGTACGACGCGATGCGGCGATGAACCAGGAACTGACCTTCCTGATCCCACTGATCATCGCGCTGCCGCTGGCCGGCTTCCTGATCACCGCTGCCATCGGGAAACACCTCGGAAAGCGGGCTCACCTCATCCCGGTCGGAGCGGTCGTGCTGTCATGGCTCGTCGCGATGGTGGTTGTCGCCGCCGTCCTCTTCGACACCGGGCCCGCAGCCGGCACGCGGTATGGCGGCGGACCTCCGTTCACGGCCTTGGCCACCCTGTGGCAGTGGATCCCGGCCCACGGCTTCGGCGGTTCGCCCGACTTCACGGTCAGCATCGGGTTCTTCGTCGACTCGCTGACCGCGGTGCTCCTCATCGTCGTCACGACGATCGGGATGCTCGTTCACGTCTACTCGATCGGCTACATGGCCCATGACGCGGGCTACTGGCGGTTCTTCGCCTACCTGAACCTGTTCATGGTCTCGATGCTCGTGCTCGTCCTGGCCGACAGCTGGCTCGTGCTGTTCGTGGCCTGGGAGCTGGTGGGCCTGTCGAGCTACCTGCTCATCGGGTTCTGGTACCGCAAGAACGCCGCGGCGCTGGCGAGCAAGAAGGCGTTCATCGTCAACCGCGTCGGCGACGTCGGCTTCGCGCTCGGGATCATGGCGATCTTCCTCGACACGCACACGCTCAACATCCGCGACTCGCTGCAGATCCTCGGTGCGGGCAGCATCCCCACGAGCGGGCTCGGACCGGCGCCCTTCCCGATCCCGATTGCCATCGTCGCTCTGCTCGTCTTTGCCGGCGCCGTCGGCAAATCGGCCCAGTTCCCGCTCCACGTCTGGCTGCCCGACGCGATGGAAGGCCCGACACCGGTCTCGGCCCTCATCCATGCCGCGACGATGGTCAACGCCGGCGTCTACATGGTCGCCCGGGCCAACCCGATCTTTGCGGCCGCGCCGGAGGTCATGACGGTCGTCGCGGCGATCGGCATCTTCACCGCGATCCTGGCGGCCTCCATCGCGATGACCCAGACCGACATCAAGCGCGTCCTCGCCTACTCGACCTTGAGCCAGCTCGGCTACATGTTCGCGTCGCTCGGCGTCGGCGCGTTCACCGCCGCGATCTTCCACCTCATGACCCACGGCTTCTTCAAGGGCCTGCTGTTCCTCGGGTCCGGATCGGTGATCCATGCCGTCCACGAGGAGCAGGACATGCGGAAGATGGGCGGCCTCCGGAAGAAGATCCCGCAGACCTACCGCACGATGCTCATCGGCGCGATCGCGATCTCCGGAATCCCGCCGCTGGCCGGCTTCTTCAGCAAGGACGAGATCCTCGGCGAGGCCTTCAAGAACGGCTTCTACTGGGTCTGGGCGATCGGGATCGTGGTCGCGGTCATGACCGCGTTCTACATGTTCCGGCTCATCGGCCTGACGTTCTGGGGCAAGAGCCGGGTCGACCCGGCGGTCGAGCCGAAGGTCCACGAGTCGCCACGGGTCATGACGATCCCGCTGTGGCTGCTCGCGATCCCATCGGTCATCCTCGGCGCGATCCTCTCGTGGCCGGGCCCGCCGCTCGGTCCGCTGTTCGGCCAGAGCGGCACGGGCCTGCTCGCGGGCTGGCTGGAGCCGGTGTTCGCGGGCGCCCAGCAGATGCTCGGCCGGACCGAGACAACGTTCCAGATCTTCGGCATCGATGGCGCGCTCCTCGGGGCGAGCATCGCCGTGGCGGTCATGGGGGTCGTCGCGGCCTGGCGGCTCTTCGGCGTGGAGCTCGGCCCGATCCGGGGCGCGCAGCGGCACGACCAGGTCAAGGCGCTGACCGCTCGCGTGCCGGGGCTCTACCGCGCCTCCCTGAACAAGTGGTGGTTCGACGACCTCAACCACGTCCTGTTCATCGTCATCGGCGGCGCGATCGCCAACGGCGCGGCGTGGTTCGACCGGAACATCGTCGACGGGATCGTCAACGGCATCGGCTCCGTGACCCGCCGGGCGGGCGGCGACCTGGCCCGCGTCCAGACCGGCCGGGTCCAGAACTACGCGCTCGGCATCGCCATCGGGCTCATCGTCATGGCCGGCTCGTACCTCTTCATCGCGGGCCACTGACGATGCCTGCGATCGCCGACGCCCTCCATGGCCTGCCGATCCTCTCGCTCATCACGTTCGTGCCGCTGGTCGGCGCGATCGTCATCGCCCTCTCGCCGACGAGCTGGGCCCGCCGCCTCGGCCTGACGACGGCGCTGATCGCGTGGGTCGTCTCGCTGGCGATGGCCGCGGGCTTCCAGGCCGGCATCGGCGGCTTCCAGTTCAAGGAGGAGACGAGCTGGATCCCGCTGTTCGGGATCGAGTACAAGCTCGGCGTCGACGGCCTCTCGCTGGCGCTCGTCGTCCTGACGACGACGCTCACGTGGATCAGCATCCTGGCCAGCTTCCGGCCCATCCAGACCCGGATCAAGGAATACATGGTCTCGTTCCTGATCCTCGAGGTCGGCATGACCGGCGTCTTCCTGGCCCTCGACACCTTCCTCTTCTACATCTTCTGGGAGGTCGTCCTCGTCCCGATGTACCTGATCATCGGGATCTGGGGCGGCGCGAACCGGATCTACGCCACGATCAAGTTCGTCCTGTACACCCTCGTCGGGTCGCTGCTCATGCTCGTGGCGATCCTGGCCACCGCGTTCTCATTCCAGGCGGCCCACGCGGGCGTCTGGGCCGGCGCATTCGACTTCGAGACCCTGCGGCAGTTCGCTGGCACCGGCTTCTCCGATCAGCTTCAGCTGCTGGCCTTCGCGGCGTTCTTCCTGGCCTTCGCGATCAAGGTCCCGATGTTCCCGTTCCACACCTGGCTGCCGGACGCCCATACCGAGGCACCGACGGCCGGCTCGGTGATCCTGGCCGCAATTCTCCTCAAGCTCGGCGGCTACGGGCTCATCCGGTTCGCGGTCGCGCTCTTCCCCAATGCGGCCCTCACGTACGCCCCGCTGATCATCATCCTGAGCCTGATCGCGATCATCTACGGCGCCCTCGTGGCGCTCGTCCAGCCGGATCTCAAGAAGCTCGTGGCGTATTCCTCGGTCAGCCACATGGGCTTCGTGACGCTCGGCGTCTTCGTGTTCCAGCCGCAGGCGCTGGAGGGCGCGATCCTCCAGATGGTCAACCACGGCTTGATCACCGGCGCCCTCTTCCTGCTGGTCGGCGTGATCTACGAGCGGACCCATGACCGGACGATCGCGAAGATGGGCGGCCTCGCGGCGCTGACCCCGGTCTACGCCGCGATCTTCGGATTCTTCATCTTCGCCTCGGCCGGGCTGCCCGGGCTGTCCGGCTTCGTCGGCGAGTTCCTGACGCTCGTGGGGACGTTCCAGGTCAACCCGTGGGCCGCCGCGGTGGCGACGTTCGTCATGATCCTCGCCGCCGCGTACCTGCTCTGGATGTTCCAGCGGATCGCGTTCGGCGAGCCGTCGGCCTTCCTGTTGGGCCTGAAGGATCACCTCACCGACATCACCGCCACCGAGATCCTCACGCTGGCGCCCCTCGGGGCGATGGTCGTGGCGTTCGGGTTCTTCCCCGGCATCCTGCTCGACCTCATCCGCGAGCCGGTCGGCGACACCCTTGCCGCACTCCGCGGCGCTCACGTCATCGCGATCGATCCGGTCCTCGTCGCGCTGGGCCTCGGCCTCGTTGTGGCCGTGGTCGTGGCGCGGTTCCTGAGCCTCCGTCCGTCACAGACACCCGCGGGCGGCACGGCGGTGACCGTTCCGGCGGTTCCGGCCGGCTCGGCGGAAGGCGCGGGCGCCCGATGACCTGGCTGGATCTCCAGACGATCGCGCCGTTCGCGCTCGCGATCCTCCTCGCGGTCGCGGTCCTCATCACGGACCTCGTCCGGCCCGGCAACCGGACCGGCGTGCTCGCGGTGGCGCTGGCGGGCCTCGCGATCATCGCCGCGGCCACGATCGTGACGGGTCAGACCTCAGCGACGGCCTTCGGCGGCGGCTATACCGTCGATGCCCTGACGACGTTCCTGGATCTCGTCTTCATCGGGATCGTCACGTTCACGATCATCTTCGCGCCGGACTACCTCGAGCCGCGGGGCCTGCCCCTCGCCGAGTTCGTCATCGTCCTGATCTTCGCCATGACGGGCGCGATGCTGCTGTCGGCCGCGGGCGACCTGCTCGTGCTGTTCATCGCCCTCGAGCTCATGGTCCTGCCCGGCTACCTGCTCGCCGGCTACCACAAGACCGACGGCTACTCCACCGAGGGCGCGATCAAGTACTTCCTCCTCGGCTCGTTCAGCTCTGCCATCTTCCTGTTCGGGCTCGCCTTCGTGTGGGGCATGACCGGGACGACGAACATCGCCGCGGTCGCGGCGGCGCTCCGGACCATCGCCAGCGGTGGCGCGGTGCTCCAGCCCGGGCTCGCCCTCGGCCTTGCGTTCATGACGACCGGCGTCGCGTTCAAGATCGCCGCGGTCCCGTTCCACTACTGGACACCGGACGCGTACCAGGGCTCGCCCACGCCCGTGACCGGCTATCTCTCGGTCGGCCCGAAGATCGGGGCGTTCGCCCTGATCCTGCGGCTCTTCGTCGTCGGGCTCTATCCGCTCCGGGCTGACTGGGTCCAGGTCGTCATCGTCCTGGCGCTCCTGACCATGACACTCGGCAACCTCGTCGCCCTGACCCAGACGAACGTCAAGCGGATGCTGGCCTACTCCTCGATCGCCCACACCGGCTACATGCTCGTGGGTCTCGCTGCCTACGCCGCCGGTCGCGAGGAAGGCCTCCAGGGCCTGCTCTACTACGGCGCGGCGTACTCGGCGATGAACCTCGGGGCCTTCGCGGTCATCTCGGCGCTCCAGAAGCGGGCCGGCGTGACCTCGAACCTCGAGACGTTCGCGGGTCTCGGGCGGCGCGAGCCGTGGCTCGGGATCCTGATGACCCTCTTCCTGCTCTCGCTGACCGGCATCCCGCCGACCGCCGGCTTCTTCGCGAAGGCCTACGTGATCCTCGCCGCCGTCCAGGCGAGTCAGGCGAACCCGGCCCTCGGGGTGCTGGCCGTGGCCGCGGTGCTGAACGCCGCCGCGGCGGCGTTCTACTACCTCCGGGTCGTGGTCTACATGTTCATGCGCGAGCCACAGAGCGAGCAGCCGGCGCTCCGCCACGGGCGACTCATGTGGACCGGGCTCATCGCGGCGTCGCTGCTGACGATCCTGTTCGGGATCGCGCCCGGCACGCTCCTCGACGTCGTCATCCAGGCCGCGCGGGCGATCGCCTAGACCGCGGGGCCATCGCCTCGCGCCCGGCCGTGGCTCGGCGCCCGCCGCCTCGCGGGGCCTCGCGGAGGCCTTTGCTAGGCTTTCGCTCGTGGGCTCGATCGTCGACCGCTTCCGCAACCGGCTCCTGCCGGCCCTGCTGCTCGCCAGCGGCATCGCGCTGCTCGGCAACGGGCTGCTGAGCTACACGGCGGCCGTCGAGCCGCAGCCGGTCGCCCAGGCCCTCGAGACGTACGCCCCACTCCCGACGCTGCCACCCGGCCTCAACCTCCCGGGCGGCAACGGAACCCAGCCCGGGGCGAGCTTCCCCGCGGACCGGGTCTCGACCCGCATCGTCATCGCCAAGCTCCGGATCGACCTGCCGGTCATCGCCCAGCCGCCGAACAGCGGCACCTTCCCGCTATGCGACGTCGCGATGTACTTCACGGCTCTCGGCCAGCCGGGCGAGACCCGGTCGCCGTACATCTACGCCCATGCCCGGGTGGGCATGTTCCTGCCGATCCTGATCGCGTCGCAGGACAATAACGGGGCGAGCATGATCGGCGACGTTGTCCAGGTTTACACGAGCGACGACTGGCTGTTCCTGTACCAGATCTTCGAGGTCCGGCGCCACGTCCGGGACCTTAACGATGCCCTGGCGGACACGAGCGGCGACCTCTGGATCCAGACGTCCGAAGGCCCGAGCGACGCCTACCCGAAGCTCCAGGTGGTGGCCAAGCTCCTCTCCGCCGCGCCCACCGACCCGAACGCGGCGCATCCCGACGCCCACCCGCGACAGTGCGAGTAGCCGGCGGCCGGCGGACCGCCCATCGCCAGCGAACCTCCCCTGGCGTTCCCTGCC
>Ga0193751_1000686_pt1 | contig 24796 bp, 22 predicted proteins | sample L1c2metaG_FD_143050 | JGI IMG/M metagenome (GOLD analysis project Ga0193751, IMG submission 143050) | Soil microbial communities from a riparian zone of the East river system, Colorado, United States - L1c2 | ecosystem: Environmental > Terrestrial > Soil > Riparian zone | place: USA: East River... | reverse complement strand
GAGGCGGCGGACGATCCGGGCTTTACCGACGCGGGGGATTCGATCCGGTATTCCGTCGCCATTCCTGACGGGCACGGCCCCCTTCACGTTGAGGTCGAGCTTTGGTATCAGCCAATTGGTTTTCGGTGGGCGCACAATTTGAATCCGTATGCAGCTCCGGAAACCCGCAGGTTTGTCTCCTACTACGAATCCATGCCGGCCAACAGTGCCGTTATGCTGGCGCGGGCGGTGGCCGACCGCTAAGGCAGCGGAACGGAATACGGTTCCCGATTTGCACCCGAGGCTCGGACTGGCCATGTGATTGCGGTTTTTAGTCTTTGGCTGGTGTAAAATAAAACCAATCAGTGTTCCTTTCGTGGTTAGTGTTTTCCGAGGTGTAAGTATGAACAACTCCTCCGATCGGCCTTGGGCTCAGCCGTACAGTTGCCGCGATTGTGGTAGCACAATTGGATATCGTTCGCGGCGCCGCACGTTGACTGAACGGTATTTCCTGCCGCTGTTTCTTCTGAAGCCGGTGCGCTGCGGGGAATGTTTCCGGCGAGACTACCGGCTAGTTTTTACTCCGGTGCGCGAGCGGGTGCCGGAGACTCCGAAGATCGTGCCCGGAAAAGTGGTGCCGACCTCCAACCGTAACGTTGCATAGCGACGGCTTTCGCCGCTATACTGCGGGGTTGCGACCAAAGTCGCAGCAAAAGATTGGCCGCGGCCCATTCGTGCGCGGGATTACGAGGAGGCCGTCTTCAGCAGTAGTGAGGACCGAATCCGGGCGAGTCATGCCAGTGTTGCAGTAGCAGGGCATTCTATTGTTTCGCAGCACCCCGGACGAATCTGGCCGGGGCAAATCTGGGTCAAGCAAGCCGCTGAAAGTCTCTTCTCCGTTTTACTTCCTTCCGACTGCCGCATCTGCGGCGAGCCGCTGCTGAATATCTCGCGGTTACCAGTGTGCGTCCATTGCCTGGATAGTATCTGCCCGATTCGCGGCAAGGTTTGCTCGGTATGTGGCGACCGCGTGCTTTCCGCTTATGCGGAAATGGACGCACAGGGGTTGAGGCGATGCCCCGTGTGTCGGCGTGCCCGGCGTCCATTTGCGAGGGCCGCAGCGTATGGCAGTTATGAAGGAACGCTACGCGAACTGATTCATCTGCTGAAGTACAACGGGGTGCGTCCGGCGGCCAACGTTCTGGGAGGCATGCTGGCGGAAGCCTTGACCGCTCTGGAACCTGCTTTCGAGCGCTTGACGTTTGAGCAGGAACCGATCATCGTGGTTCCAGTGCCGCTATATAAGAGCAAGCGGCGCCAGCGCGGGTTCAATCAGGCGGAACTGATCGCGCGAGCCGCGCTGAAATCTTATCTCGGACGCACGCCTTTGCAGTTCGTCCGTTTGCAGTTAGTTCCCGACCTTCTGCTGCGCACTCGCGATACGACTTCTCAGATCGGCTTGAGCACTCATCAGCGCCGCGCCAACCTGCGCGGAGCCTTCACGGTCGCGCGTGCCACAGAAGTCACTGGCCGTGACGTGATTCTGGTGGATGATGTTTACACCACAGGTGCAACAGCGATGGAATGCGCGCATGTGCTGCGCCGCGCCGGAGCCTCGAAGGTGTGGGTGGCGACGGTGGCGCGCACTATGAAATTGGCATCTAATTTTGAGGCCTTTCAGCCAGAGGCGGACGGCCGGGAAGACAGGTTTCAGAGTTTCAAGGTTTCAACGTTTCAAAGCTGAAACCCACGACTTTGAAACCTCGAAACGTTGAAACTTGAAACTCTGAAACCTTGAAACTCTGAAGCCTTGAAACATTGAACTTTATGTCGCATAGGATGGATCACGATGCAGGCTCCCGGCATGCCGCCGGCCTGTTCTCGCCGGCGGTGGCTACGCACCGGCCAGGGGACGGTCATGCTCTGCTCGCGCCCGTCCTTGTTCTGAACGCGTCTTACGAGCCGATTAATGTTTGCGCCGCGCGGCGCGCGCTGGTCCTCGTGCTCAAAGGTGTGGCCATGACCGAAGAAGAGAACGGACACTTTCTGCATTCGGCCCGCGTGGCTATGCGCCTTCCGTCGGTGATCCGGCTGCTGGAGTATCGCCGCATTCCACACCAGAGCCGTGCGCTCTCGCGCAAAAACATCCTGCTGCGCGACCGCAATACCTGCCAGTACTGTAGCACGGTGCTGCCTTCGAGCGAATTGACGCTTGATCACGTGGTCCCGCGCTCCCGCGGAGGCTCGTCCACCTGGGAAAATCTGGTCGCCTGCTGCCACGGCTGCAACCGCCGCAAAGGCAACCAACACCCCACCGAAGCCGGCATGAAGCTGATGCGCGAACCCCGCGCCTTCAACCTGCACACCAGTCGCCACATCATGCGATTGATGGGGAGGTCGGATGATAAGTGGAGGAAGTATTTGTTTTACTGAGGTTTCAGAGGTTTCAATGTTTCAAAGTGGGACCGGGATCACTCATTTTTGCTTTGAAACCTTGAAACTTTGCAACCTTGAAACCTAGTCTTGATGTGTGGCGCGCTCCTACCGTGAACTCCTGGTTTGGCAGAAGGCGAAAGCTCTCGCTGTTCATGCCTATACATTCAGCGAAAGGTTCCCCAGAACCGAGACCTATGGTCTGACTTCTCAGATCAGGCGCGCTGCAGTATCAGTGGCTTCAAACATCGCAGAGGGACAAGGCAGGTTGACCCGCGGTGAATTCCTGCATTTCCTTGGCCAAGCGCGGGGATCGTTGCTGGAACTAGATATCCAACTGGAAATTGCGCTAGACCTGAACTACCTCGATGCGGAACAACAGCAAAAGATTGCACTGGAAGTCTATCAAGTGCTTGGTTTACTCAACCGGCTGATCGAATCTCTCCGTCCAAAACCGGTTCAGCATTCGTCAGCGCCAGATCCTGAAACTTTGAAACCTTGAAACTCTGAAACCTTGAAACCTTATTTTTGCTCCTTCTTCTCGTCTGGCTTCTGCTCCGGCGCTTTGTCGCTCTTGGGCACGACCTTGCCTTCGTAGAGAATCTTGGAATTCGCGCCGAAGCGTTTGTAGTCTTCGTACTTCACGATTTCCTTGATGTGTACGTCTTCCAGCTTGAAGTGCAGTTCGTCGTCTGCTTTCGTGTAGACGGGGAACCAGTATTGGCCGTCGATCTGTTGCCGCCAGGTGGTGAACTTGGGAAATAGATTCTCCTGGTTGCCATGTTTCTCGCGGATGTCGGGAACGGTCTTGCCGTAGGTCTTCACGATCTGGAAATCGTGGTTGTCGACCCAGACGCGTCCCTGGAAGTAGCGTTTCTTGCCCTCAATCTTTTTGGGCGCGATGTCGAACACGTAACAATCCAGCTCGTCTTCCTTTTGCTGGCCGACGTACAGAATGTTGTATTCGGGCAGGTCTTCAGTCGTCAGCACAAATGGAAGGCGGTGGCGGATATCTTCGAAATCTTCCTGCGACATGAAGATCTTGGTCAAACTCGATTGCGGCGCGAAGACGACATTCTCGATGCGCTGGCCCTTGTCGTTGAACATCACGTCGAAGACTTCGTGATACTCCCCGTCTACTGTGCTCCCATCCACAGTTTGCACTTTCACGTCCTGTCGGTAGGTATACTGATCGCGCGCCTTGGCGAATTCGGTTTCTTTGGCGGCGAAGCGCTTGATGACGTCTTCAGGGGTTGTGCCGGCAGGAGGAGTGTTCTCGAGTGGACCTTCCTGGGCGCGCGCTGGCAACGTCGCTACTCCGCAGACCAGAGTCGCCAAAAAGAGCAAGCAAGCGGGTACTGATTTCATACGTCTAGTTTAACGAATTTCAGGCGGGAATGGAGCCAGGTCGTTGCTTGGCACGCATCCACAGGCAGGGGACATGGCAGGCCGGATCTCTAAAGAGGCAGGCACCGCGGCAACCCCGCCCTCCAACCCCTCTCCGCTCAGTGAGGCCAGAGGGAAGGGTGCTGCAGTTCTGCCACCCACTTGGATGCCTTCACGGAAAAGGGGTTGGTTAGGAAATCCTCATTTGGAACTAATCGCGGAAGTTAAAAAGTTTCTCCTTGTCATCCTGAGCGGCGCCCTCTGCCGCGAAGGATCTGTGCAACTGGCCGGGGAGTACATAGGTCCTTCGCTTGGCTCAGGATGACAGTCGGTTGCGGCTGGAATTGGTGATGGCTGTACCATTCCTGGCTAAGGTCTCGCCACGCCGGATTTACAGACACGATAAGCGCAACCTTCTTGATCCGCAGCCAGCCCTTGATTCGCTTTTCGCGCTCAATCGCGTTGCGAATATCTTCGAAGTACACCAGGCAGTCGAGTTTGTATTTCGCGGAAAAGCAGGAACCCGTTCCCATTTTGTGCTCGCGCACTCTGCGCATAAGGTTGTTCGTAACGCCGGTGTAGAGCGTTTTGGACCGGTTCGTCATGATGTAAACAAAATATGTCTTCGGCGAGTGCATACGGAGTTCCGTCGGCCTTGAAGATGACATACCGACTCGGCCGATGTCTGTGACGAGTGCACATTGAAGAAAAAAACGCTTTGTCATCTTGAGCGAAGCGAAGGACCTATGCACTTCGCTGGCGGCACAAATGCATAGGTCCTTCGCGGCAAAGAACGCCACTCAGGATGACAAGACTGGTGTGTGCGGATAGCGGAGCGAGAAAGCCAGAAGCTAGAAGCTAACAACTCGCCGGTGCTACACTCATCCGTTTGCCGAGGAGTGGCTTATGCGCCGTCTCTTTCTATCGTTTCTTATTTTCACCTTCATACTTCCCGCCTTCGCTCAGGAAAAGCATCCCTTCACCTTCGAAGACATGATGAAGCTGAAGCGCGTGGGCGATCCGGAGGTTTCCCCGGATGGCAAGTGGGTAATCTTCAGCGTGGTCGATGTCGATCTGGAGGCGAACACGAAGACGCCGCACATCTGGATCGTGCCGCTGGGCGCAAAAGAAAAAGCAGGTTCCTCCACTCCGCAGAATGCTTTGCCTTCGGCGAATCATTCCGCTCCGGTCGGAATGACAGAAGAAAAAAATGGGGTGGAAAAAAATGGGGTACCCCATGTCTCGCCGAATTTGCGAGACGTGGGAGGCACGGAACGCGTCCTCATCCCGGACCAGGACGGCGACCGTCCCCGCTGGGCGCCGGATGGCAAGCGGTTCGCCTTTCTGTCGACCAAGCAACGTGGATCTCAGGTCTGGATAGCTGACTTCAATGGATCAGACGGGACGGTGACTGGCGTATGGATGCTGACTTGGATAACCACTGAGGCGGCCGGTGAGCTTTGGTCTCCGGATGGCAAGAACATCATCTTCACTTCCGACGTGTATCCGGAGTGCGCCGGGACGCCTGCCGAAGAGGAGACTTGCAACGAGAAGAAGCTGGACGAAACCAACAAGTCGAAGGTTAAAGCGCAGATTTTCGAACGACTGCTCTATCGCCATTGGAACGCATATAAGGAGGGCAAACGCAGCCACATCTTCGCGGCTGTGGCTCCCACTGAAACGCCAATGACAAAGGCTATCGGTATCGATCAAGCTCGTCCTCGCGACCTTACTCCTGGCGATTACGACTCTCCCATGTTCTCGCTTGGCGGGCAGGACAACTATGCCTTCGCGCCCGACGGGCAGGAGATTTGCTACACCTCGAATCACGACAAGAGTGAGGCTGCTTCCACTAACAACGATTTGTGGATCGTCCCGGTCGGCGGAGGCCCGGCTAAGAACATCACCGCCGACAATCCCGCCAGCGACTCGACGCCGCTCTATTCGCCCGATGGCCGCTACATCGCCTACCGCGCCCAGCAGCGTCCGGGATACGAGAGCGACCGCTTCCGGCTGATGCTGTATGACCGTAAGACGGGAGAGAAGAAGAATCTGACGGAGGAGTTTGACAAGTGGGTGGGTTCTTTCAGCTGGGTTGGAGGACACGAGATTTTCCTAGCTGCCGAGAACGAGGGCACGTCCCCAATTTATTACGTCATGCCGGAACTCTGTCTGGATGGCTGTCACCCGATCAAACTTGTGGACGGCTTCAACGACGACATCGCCGCAAGTGAGAAGATGGATAAGGCAGCCAGCCTGTCGGAGAATGTTCTCTTCAGCCGTATGTCGCTCGGAGCGCCAACAGAGATCTTTATCCTGCAGCGTGCGGAGCATGGCGCTTGCGTGATCGGTCTTGAAAAGACTAAGGCGATCCTTCGGGGAGAATCGAAAGAACTGCTGCCAGAGTGCGCAGCAGGAAACGCACGTCAGCTTACTCACTTTAACGACACTGTCCTCTCCCAAGTCGACATTTCCCCGCTAGAATCCTTCTGGTTCACCGGTGCTCACGGCGACAAGGTCCAAGGCTTCCTGGTCAAGCCGCCGAACTTCGATGCCAGCAAGAAATATCCCGTGAAGTTCCTCATCCACGGCGGGCCGCAGGGCGCCTGGGGAGACGACTGGAGCTACCGCTGGAATCCCGAACTCTTCGCCGCCAACGGATACGTCGTTATCATGATCAACTTCCACGGCTCGACCGGCTACGGGCAGAAGTTTATCGACGCCATCAACGGCGACTGGGGCGGGGCTCCGTATGAAGACCTGATGAAGGGGCTCGACTACGCCGAAGAGCATTATGCTTTCATTGACAAGTCCCGGGAATGCGCGCTCGGCGCCAGTTACGGCGGATACATGATCAACTGGATTCTTGGGCACACCGACCGCTTCAAGTGCCTGGTGTCGCATGATGGCATGTTCAACGCCGAGTCCGCATGGGGTTCGACCGAGGAACTCTGGTTCAATGACTGGGAGTTCAAGGGCACGCCTTACGACAATCGCGCGAGTTATGAGAAGTGGTCGCCGCATCAGTATGCCAAGAATTTCAAGACGCCGACGCTGGTCGTCCACGGCCAGCGCGATTACCGCCTCGATGTGAGCGAAGGCTTCCAGCTTTTCACCACGCTGCAGATGGAGGGCGTGCCGTCGAAGATGCTTTACTTTCCCGACGAGGGCCACTGGGTGCTGAAGCCCCAAAATTCGCGGCTCTGGTATCAGACGGTGAATGATTGGGTGGATCAGTGGGTGAAGAAGTAGCAGGCACCGGAAGTCAGACCTCGGACCTCAGACCTCGGCTTTCGGCTTTCGGCTTTCGGCTTCCGGCTTCCGCCACGATGGGGGGACAGCCGCCCTCGGCTGTCCGCCGAGCGAAGCTCGGCAAGGTTTTGATTACGAAGCGGCAGCGGATGAAGGTCCCGGAGGGCCCGCTGAGAATAGCCCGCCCGTTCACGGGCGGGGATGTGCGAGCCACTGAGTCGTGCCGTAGGCACGATTGAACCGTGACCACGAGTCTGTCGAGCGGAATTCAGGCGTCCCTCGGGGACGCGGCTCCTCGCGCTCAGCAGTGACCCGGCGTTGGAAACGCCGGGCTATTTTCATACGTCCCTCCGGGACGGATTTCGCTGCGTTGCTCCTCGCCATCCTCATAGAGCGCTACAGTGCTGGCGCTGAGTCGCTGAGGTTGTCGCTAAGTCACTGAAGTTGTGGCTAAGTCGTTGAGCTTCCGTGCAAGTCATTGAAAATTCGAAGAAGAGGCCCAGGAGGCTCGGGGCTGCTCAGATTTCTGACGGGCATCCTTTCCCCCGAGCGACTGGGTCGCTCGAGCTGCCAGGGCCGTTTCCGGCTCCGCAAAGGGTATTGTGAGCGACGATCGAGTCGTCTATTTCGAGGCGCTCTCCATATCGTCGCTGTAAGTATAATAATGTACGTACATTATGCTGGTACGATACCGGCGAAATCCCCCGACCTGAATTGCCGCTTAAGGATCATTTACGTTCGGTCGTTCCGTTCTGTCTTCCTCGATCCAGACCGGACGCACGATGCGGACCGGAAGTCTTCCAATCGGGGGCAAGGCGGTTCCTGTCGCTGGGGCGGGAAGCAATTGCAGCGGATAGTCGAGGAAGCTACTGAGTCCCGCCATGACCGCAACGTCCACTTCCAAGGGAGCGCTAAAGCCGCCGGCTGAAGGTGCGACGCTGGCCAGGCCATTGATATCGGTGACGACGTTGCTTTGACTTACCTGCAGGATCACGGGCATGGCAGGATTGGTGGGATTAGTCTCGCCGTTGCCGCCGCCGGAAGATGTCCCACCGGGCCGTAAGACTGTGGTTAGAAACGCTACATTGGCGGCAATCACGGAGTTTGGCGGCAATGACAGATCCGTGACTCGCACCGTAACCGGCTGAAACGGCTGGCCGGTGGATACCTGGCCACTTCCGGCCACGGGCCGCAAAATCTGATTCGCGAGCGGCACCGGGTTGGCATAAATAACTTGGCAGGGGGCGTTCGCGGGAGCGACACAGGCGCTCACCTGCACCAGGGCTGCGATTTGTGTGACGGTCAAGGTAACGGTGGCGTAGCCGCCGGAACTGGTTTGGGCGCTGGCCGCGCTCAGCGCCCCGGCGCCGTTGACCACGGTGAAGTTCACTTTCGCGTTCTGCGGTGCACCATTGCTGAGGACGCGCGCGGTCAGTGGGACGCTAACGGTGGCTCCCTGGGCAATCCATAGGTAGGGCGTAGAAACTCCGATGTCAGAGATCGACTGAATCGCATTGAGCGTCGTGCTCACGGATTTCGAGGAACCATATGCCGCGGGGGCGAGAGTTGCGGTGATGGTGGCTACCCCGACGGTCGCCGGAGTAAGCCAGGTGACCGCATCTCCACTCTGATCGCTGGTGACGGAGCACGCCGTCGCGCTGCTGCAGGCGGAGAGTTGCACGCCGTTGGTGGCGCTCCAGGCGATGGTCGCGCCGCTGACCGGAGTGACGCCATCGGCTGCCAGCACGCGCACAGTCACCGGATTCGTTGCCTGCGTGCCGACGGGGGTGGGCGGATTGAGTCCGTTGCCCAGCAGGATGATGTTGTCGGTAGCGGCCGCGCCGTAGGTGAGCACGCCAGTCATGACGGATGAGGCGCCGCTGACCGGATCTGCGATCGTGATGTTCTGGGTGCCATCGCTATGCGCCGGCGCCGCCAGCGACATTTTGTTGGCGCTCACGGCGTACTGCGTTGCTATGGCGCTGCCTATGCTTGCGGTAAGTCCGGGAGCGAAGCCGGTGCCTTGCACGGCGACCATGCCGCCATTCACGCTGATACGTGCGGGAAAGACTGAGTCCGCGTAGAGAATGTGCGCGTGATAGTGGTAGTCGGGGCGTCCGTCGCCGCGGACATCCGAAATTCCGATCAGGAAGTTGGTTGAGATGACAACTTGTGCATCCAGGCGCGTCATGCCGGCTACGATCTGATTGAACGGAGAAGTCGTGAAGGCCGGAGGGGGAGTGCCTTGCGGATCAGAGGTAGCCCACATGCCAATCACCGGTTGGGCTTTGAGCTGACTCGAGGTTCCAGTTTCATCGAGAGTGGTTACGGCCACTGACAACGTGCGATTGGCTTGCGCTGGAAGAATCAGATATTCCACCTCTCCATACCCGTTCAGCGACCCGACCCAATCGCCACCGCGAGGCATGGTCGCCGGTGTAGTCCAAGTGGAATTCGGTTGCGGCACCGGCTGCGCGCTGCCGGCCATCAAAATATCTTGTTCTAGATCGCTACCGGGAGCGACGGCTACAACGATGGGCTGCGCCGAACCGGAAGGCGTCACGGGGCCCGGCGAATACGGGCCGACGCCGGCGGACCAAGTCGGATTGAGCGCTTCCACGCTCAGCTGATATTGCGCGCCCGTGTTGGGTGGCTGCAGTCCGGCGAGGTCGAAGAAGCCTTCGACAGTTTGGGTTGCCGATCCCCATTCGGCGAGAGGATCGCCCAGTGCGTCGTCGAAGCCGGTGATGGGATTGCCCGCGCTGCCAGTGAACAGAAAGCCAGAGACCGACGCAACGGCATACCTGCGCGATGGCAGACCGGTAATCGGGTCAATCCAACGGGCAACAACGTTGACACCCTGCATGGGCTGCGTCCGATTTCCATGGGGGTCGGTGAACCAGACCGAACCGTGGATGCGCGCAGTGACGGCAGAAAAAATCTGCTTGCCAGGAAAATTCGACTGATTCTGTGGCGTGACCGGGTAGAGGCGCGAGAGGGACGCGGCGTCGTCCATTGCCAACTGAGAAGGATTGGGATAACAGAGCGTAATGGGGACGCAGTTGAAGGGATCGGTGAAATGCATCACGGGGAATCCTGCGTAATCGTCGGACGTGGGGTGCGGCGTGGTGATTACATTGGGATTGACTTGGGACCAGCCGAGGCCCAGCACGCTGCCCATGACGCGTACCAAACGGTACTTGACGTCAGTGAGTTGCGACGATTGCAGGACGCACTGTCCGTTAATCACTATCAAGGCATGCTGATAGGTGGCGAAGGTGCCGTAGTGGTCGTCGCCTCCGAAGACGGCGTTAGAAAAACATTGGGTTGAAGCGCCCGCGCCGCTTCCCATCAAGGCATCGGTCACGGAGCCGTCATAGTCGTAGACGATACCAACGGGCGTGGCGGTCGCGGTCGATTGAATGTCGGCGGGCATGGAGATAGTGCCGTCTGCATTCACGATGACGTTGGCGCCGCTCACATCTTCGGCGAGCTGGCCGCCGCTGGTGGCTGCGACCGCCGCTGTCGAGACTGAGATCCACGGACTGAAGGCGCTGACGACGAAACTGTTGGCGGAGGCGTTGGGCAGGATCGGACTGAGATCGCCCTGATCGGTGTAATAGATAATCTGTCCCTGAGACCAAATTAGAGGCTGGCCGGTGGTGGAGGGATCGAAGTAAACCGTGCCCGCGACCAGCTTAGGGCCACCGGCGCGGGATATCACTGTGAAGAATAAAATTATCGCCGCCGCCAAAAGCAGCCTGAGGAGGAATGGGCGCGCGGCGAATTCGCGAGTTGCTATGGACGCCGGTTGGGATTGCACTCAGTTCTCCTGGCTGGCTCGACGCACGGCCAGGGTGAAGTCGCTGAGACTTGCGCGCGATTTGCCGCCGAGCACGGGGTCTGCTCGAAAAGCTGAAAGATGCTGTGCCGAGAGCAAGACATGGCCAGATGGGTCGACGGTGAAACGTCCCATTTCTCCGCCGACATTGCTGGTAAGGCCGAGCTTACTGGGCGGATAAAGAAAAAGCAGCAAGCGTTCGCCAACGCGGTAGCGTTGGCCGCCAGACCACAGGCCAATCCATTGCGAAATCGTTAGGTCCTTTCCTGGAATGGCTCCGCGAATCGCGTTCTGAACGTGGAATGTGATGGCGACCGTTTCGACCGACTCTCCGCCGACGGCGGCGCGGCGCGCCACCGCAGTGACAGTGCCGGAAAAGATAAAGCCGGCGGCACGGGCGATCAGCGGAAAACCACTCGTTCCCGGCGTTGTAGTCGGCGCGCGGGGCGGGGCAGGAAAACGTTCAACCGGTGAAGGCTGATCGATAGGTGGTTGACCCCCTCGGGGCGTAAATGCAGGCGCGAAATCGGGCGCAGGATTGGGGCGATCAGACTGACTGTTCAGCATGATGGGAGCCAGAACCACAAACGAAATTGCGAGCAGACACAGGAAACGACTCCCATGCATGGGAAGACCTCGACGTGACGTCTGCTCGGAGGGAAACCGGGAAACAGCTGAGAGTAATCCTGCGGAACTGAGGAAAGCTGTGACGGATGTCACAATGGCCTGTGGATTACGAAGCGAAACCCATAAAAGGCTAATATCTTCATCGTACTGGAGCCCGCAATTCTGGTTTGCTGGCCCAAAGGACTTGGTGATCTGTCCTAACCTTTGCTCGGAAGCGCGCATCCAAGACTTGAGAATATGCAGAAATTCAATCGCCGGGAGCTACTTAAACTCGGAGGTGCCGCCGCCGTGGCGGAGCTGGCGTCGTTGGGTTTGCAGGGTTGCAGCGTTTCCAAGTTGGTTTCTTCCGCTGGGGGCGGTTGCGCCAAATTAACTGACATCGAGCATGTGGTGATCCTGATTCAGGAAAACCGGTCTTTCGATCACTACTTTGGAAGTTATCGGGGCGTACGAGGATTTTCCGATCAGAGCGCGGCGTTCCAACAGCCCGACGCCGCGAACATGACGAACTCGCCGGTGGGGACGCTGCTGCCGTTTCACCTGGATACTTCGAAAGCGAATGCGGCTTGTACGCACGACATCACCCACGATTGGGTGCCGCAGCACCAAAGTTGGGACAATGGGGCGATGGACGGTTTTGTAAGTTCGCGTCTGCCGATTAATTCCAACGACGCGGTATTAAGCATGGGCTACTACACTCGCGCGGACATTCCCTATTACTACGGCCTGGCCGACGCGTTCACGCTCTGCGACAACTACTTTTGTTCGGTGATGGGCCCGACCGACCCGAATCGACTGTACACGATGGCGGCGTCGCTCGATCCGGATGGAAAAAATGGTGGCCCAGTTTTGCAGACGATTGTCACGAATCGCGCGGCCTTTTACGGACGCCTGACTTACACGACCATGCCCGAGCAACTGCAGGCTCGGGGAATTTCCTGGAAAATTTACTCCTCGCCAGACGAAACGATTCTCGGCGGAATTCTCTCGGACAATGTTCTTTCTTACTTCAAGAATTTTCAGGATCCTTCATCGGTGCTGCATCAGAATGCGTTCGGACCGCAGTTCCCGGTTGATTTCCTCGCCGATGTAGCAGCTGGAAGTTTGCCTCAGGTTTCCTGGCTCATTGGGTCAATCCTGACTTCCGATCATCCGCCCGCGCCGTCGCTGTTTGGGGAAAACATTCTTTCGCTGATCATCACCGCTCTGAGCGCGAATCCCGTACAGTGGGCGAAGACGGCTTTGTTTGTGACTTACGATGAGAATGGCGGATTTTTTGATCATGTTGCACCGCTGACCGCGCCTCCGGGCACGCCGGGGGAATATGTGACCGCGCCTGCCGTTCCGGACCCGACCGTTGTGGGCAGCCCAGCGATTACGGGGCCGATTGGATTGGGATTTCGCGTGCCCATGCTGATCATTTCGCCGTTCAGTCGCGGCGGATTTGTGTCGTCGGACCTTTTCGATCACACCTCGGTGTTGCGATTCCTGGAGACACGATTCGGGGCCGAGGTGCCTAACCTGAGCGCCTGGCGTCGCGCCACGGTCGGTGATTTGACGAGTGCGTTTAATTTCAAAAATCCTGACCAGTCGATTCCGAATCTGCCTTCAACTCTTCCTGGCGACTCGCAGGCAATTGTGCAATGTGAGGCGAACCTGGCGGGAACCGTTCCCTATGCGGTGCCAACCACGCAGACTCTTCCAACCCAGGAATCGGGAACCCCGAATCGTCCCAGCGGAACGTGCTGATGGCTAATGAATGAACATCGCTGCTCCTTGTAGCGCGGATTAATGTCGCGGACGCTACAATGCGGTGCGGAGGGCTGGCGGATGACGGCGCATCCGGGAGCGGCACCCGTAACAACTGTGAAGCAGCGAGGGTTGCGGCAACTCGCGCTCTCGCTCGCTGTCGTCGCGGCTTTGCTGTTTCTTCCCGCGGGCTCGCTGCGTTACTGGCAGGGCTGGCTGTTTCTGATTCTGATGACGGGATTCTGGACTTTCTTCTTCATCAATCTGCTGAGACATGATCCGAAGCTTCTGGAGCGCCGATTACAGAGTGAGGAGAGCGCGCCCGAGCAGAAAATGTTTCAAAAGCTGATGCTTGTGATTTTGTTGCCGGCGTTCGTGCTGGCCGGACTTGATTTTCGCTTTGGGTGGTCGCGCTCGAGGCTGCATCGAGTGCCACTGTGGCTTGTATTAGTGGGTCAGGCGATGGCCGTAGCTGCATACTGGCTGGTTTTCTCAGTCATGAAGACGAACAGCTTCGCTGCCAGCACGATTCGGGTGGAAGACGGGCAGCGAGTGATCGATAGGGGTCTCTACGCAATCGTTCGGCATCCCATGTATTTCGGCATGGCGCTGATGGTGCTCGGCACGCCCTTGGCCCTCGGATCGTACGTTGCCTTGCCTGTGTTTGCGTTATTCATCCCGTTATTGATCTTCCGTCTGACCCATGAAGAGAAATTTCTTCGTCACGCTTTGCCCGGCTACGCGGAGTACTGCGAGCGCATCCGCTTTCGATTGATCCCATTCCTTTGGTGAGAACGGGGCAGAGACTCTCGTCTTGAGCTAAAAAGGACGCCTGACAAATGAGCTTCCGTCCCAAGCTACAATTCTGCGCGGAGGATTCATGGGGAAATCGCGCAGACAATTTTTGACGGTGACATCTTTGGGAGTGCTGGGGGCCGGGGTACTGGGAGACCGAGCGCTGGGGTCGGCGACTGCACTGCGTGGCGCGGGGCAGAATCCGGCGGGACAAAACTCCGCAGATCTGCCGCCGGGGGCGCCGCCGGCGTTTGGAACTGGGCCGGCAGTCGGGCCGGAAGTGTCGGCGACGACGTTTGCGGAAGCGGAGAAGTTGGTGCAGTTTGAAATGCCGGCTGACGAGCGCGACGTGGCGGCGGGAAGTTGGCGCAAGACTATGGCGGCGCTTTATGAGCGGCGTACCGGCCCACGCAAGGTGGCGCTCGAAGCAACGTTGGCTCCGGCATCGCGCTGGAATCCTATTCTGCCGGGTCAGAAGGCCGGGCCGGAACGCGGGCAGTTTGTGCGCAGCCGGATCGATGCCGGTCCTCTACCTGCACACGACGAAGATATCGCCTTCGCGACGGTGACGCAGCTGTCCCGCTGGATCGAGACGCGCAAACTTACTTCCGAACGGCTGACGAACATTTATCTGAAGCGGCTGGAGGAGCTTGATCCCAAGCTGCGTTGCGTGATTACGCTGACGCGCGAGTTGGCGCTGCGGCAGGCGAAGCACGCGGACGAGGAAATTGCCGCGGGGAAGTATCGCGGGCCGCTGCACGGCATTCCGTGGGGCGCTAAGGATCTGCTCGACACGGCAGGAATTCCAACTACTTACGGCGCCGAGCCATTTCGCAGCCGTGTTCCTAAAGAGGACGCCGTGGTGGTGAAGCGTTCGCATGCCGCCGGAGCGGTGCTGGTCGCCAAGCTCAGCCTGGGTGCGCTGGCGCTCAACGATATTTGGTTTGGCGGGCAGACGATGAATCCGTGGCTGTTGGAGGAAGCGTCTTCGGGGTCGAGCGCGGGACCGGGCGCGGCTACGGCAGCGGGATTGGTCGGCTTCGCGATCGGGAGCGAGACCGGGGGCAGCATTGTCAGTCCGGCGATGCGGTGCGGGATTACCGGGCTGCGGCCTACCTACGGTCGCGTGGCGCGAACCGGCGCGATGACGTTGTGCTGGTCGCTCGACAAACTTGGTCCCATGACGCGCAGCGTCGAAGACGCCATGCTGGTCCTGCGCGCGATCACTGGTCCCGATGCGGGCGATTTGGGCAGCGTGCCCAGCCGGTTGGACTTCGATGCGGGCGCGAGCGTTGTTGGTCTGCGCGTGGGATATTTCCCTAAGTGGCTGAATGAGAATCCCGCGACCGCTGTGGACCGGACGGCGGTGGACATGGTTCGGAAAGTGGGGATGGTCCCGGTGGAGGTGTCGATTCCCGATTGGCCGTATGACTCGCTCAATTTGATTCTGTTTGCCGAAGGTGCGGCGGCGTTTGAGGAGTTGACGCTCAGCGGCGGGCTGCGGGAACTGAAGGCGCAGGTGCCCGATGCGTGGCCGAATATTTTCCGGCAGGCGCGTTTTCTTTCGGCGGTGGACTTTGTGCAGGCGGATCGGCTGCGGCGCAAAGTGGCGGAGATGATGGCGCGGCTGTTTTCTGAAGTGGATTTGCTGTTAGTGCCTTCGCTACGCGATGAAATGCTAACCATCACCAATTTCACCGGGCATCCGGCGCTGGTGGTCAGGGCGGGATTCGTGGAGGTGGCGAAGGCGCGCAGCGATTGGGCACCGGATCCGAATCATCCGCTGCCGACTTTTTCGCCGCCGCGGCGCGTGCCCCATGGAGTGACGCTGATCGGGCGTCTGTTTGAAGAAGGCACGATGGTAAATGCTGGGATGGCGCTGGAACGGGCATTCGGCGTGGTCGGAGAGCGTCCGCCGGGATTTTGAGCGGCGCCTTGCGGGTTTGCCCATCTCGCGCGCGCAATGGGACAATACAAACATATGCAAAAATTGCTGATCATTAAGCTCCAACTATTTATGGCCGCGATGATGCTTGCCGGGATCGCTCTCGCTCAGCAGACTCCGGCAAGTCCACCTCAACCAAGTCAACCGGCCTCCGGCCAAGCCACTCCGGCCAAGAAGGCGCAGACATCAACGACCAAGAAGACTCTGGTGACTCCGAAGAGTTCTACGGCACTCACGCTCAAGACACAGAAGGAAAAAGCCAGCTACGCACTGGGAATGAAGATTGGCGGGGATCTTCGAAGGCAGGGAGTGAACGCGGCCGTGGATCCGGCACTGGCGGCGCGCGGATTCAAAGACGCCTTAGCCGGGAGCAAACTGCAACTGAGCGACGACGAAATGCGCGCTGTACTCACGCAACTGCAGAACCAGGTCCGCGACAAGCAGCAGGCCAAGGCCCATGAAGAAGGGACGGCGGCACGAAAACAAGGCGAGGATTTTCTGGCCGCCAACAAAAGCAAAGAGGGAGTCGTCACACTGCCGAGTGGGTTGCAGTACAAAATCCTGAAGGAAGGTGTCGGCCCAAAGCCGACTGCCAACGACACGGTAAGCTGCAATTATCGTGGGACCCTGCTGAGCGGCAAGGAATTTGACAGCTCGTACAAGAGCGGGAAGGCAGAGCCGGTGTCGTTTCCGGTCAGCGGAGTGATCAAGGGCTGGACGGAAGCGCTGCAGTTAATGCCGGTGGGATCGAAGTGGCAGTTGTTTATTCCAGCGGATATGGCGTATGGCGACCGGGGCGCCGGAAGCGACATTGGGCCGGGCGAGACGCTGATTTTTGAAGTGGAATTGGTTTCGATTGGGGAGGCGAAGCAGTAGGGCAGCTATAAGCTATAAGCTATCAGCTGTCAGCTGTCAGCTCAGAAAAATCTCGGCCAGCGTTCTGATTGGGTCGAATCGTGGCCGTCTGTGAAACGCAGACGGCCTTTTTATTTGGCGTGGAGCGCTGGTCTATGCGCGAGATCAATCGCCCCGCCAGAAGACGGTTCCACCTGGATGACGCCTTCAGTGAGACGGAAGGCCAAGAGACAAGTGTTCCTCTGCCGAAAGATTTGCGCCTGCCAGAAGGAGCAACCCGGAGAGGAAGGCCCAGAACATCATGCTCACGGAGAGCGCGAAGGGGCCGTAGACCTCCTGAAAATTCAGCCAGGGCAGAGCCAGGATGTAAGCGTATTTCAAAACTTCGGAGAGCAGTCCCATGATGATGGCGGCGGGCAGGACGGCCCGCGCGGGGACTTTGCCGTTGGGCAGGAGCCAGTAGATCAGGAAGAAAATAGCGATGCTGGCGGCGATTGCAAAAACTTTCATCATCAAGAATCCCACCAGGCGCACCACTCCGCTGCCGTAGCCGTGCAGCAGGAATTCCATAAACGACACGGGACCGGCGGTGAGAGCAATCGAGAGCAAAGCCAACACGCCGCAGGCGAATGCCAGGCCCAGCGAGATCAACTGATTGCCCAGGTAGGAGCGATTGTTCTCGAAGCGCCAGATGCGGTTGAGCGCAACTTCGAGCGGCAAAAAAATCCCTGACGAAGTGACCAGCAGAATGATCAAGGAGACGACCTGCACACGGTGCCGGGAGTTGACCATGGCATTCAGGTTGCGAATCACGAAGTCCTGTCCTGCGGGAAGGTAGTCGCGCAGCAGCTGCAGCACTACTTCGTACATGACGCGCGAATGAAAGACGCGGCGGATGATGGTCATCAGCAAGACCACGAAAGGGAAAAACGACAAAATCGAATTGGCGGCCACCGAGAAGGCGAAGGTATGGACGTCCGTCCGCATTAGATACTTCAAGGTAGAAAGGAGCAGACCTTGACGAGGGCGCGGCGCGGGGCGGATCGTACGCTGACGTACGGTCTCGGCGGGAAGGGTCGGAATGGGCGGAGTTGGCACGGGGACAATTCATGGTAGCAGGATGGCAAAGGCGTTGAAACTTACGTCGGGAGTGGGCTTGGGCCTCCAGGCCTGCGGCAAAGGCCATGAGCGATGTCTCCTGAAATCCGGTCAAACTCTGGTTTTCGAATTCGGTTACCGAGCTATTTGTTTATCTTTGTTAAAGTTATCGTTCAAGGTATCGGGAGTCCGCCAGGATCGACCGGGGTTACATTAAGATTTTCTTCTAATTTTTCTTGCGAATCGTTTTAATAGCCCTTATTATCGGTGGCTCAATACCGGAATTGGTCCGGTGGTGAGACCAATAAGCAGTGGTTGACGTTTGCAGTGTGGTGGAAACGCGCCAAATTGCCGGGCTCCAAAGTTCGCGCAGCGGAATAATTCCGCGGTGAGGGCTGAGGAGTCTTTTCCATTTTTGGAGTGGTTCTGCGCAGGGTAAACGCAACCGCACGTTCTACCGGCGATCTCTGAGGGGGGCTTCCGGCCGACCGGAAGCGACAATCGAGAATGCCGGAGAATATTCTTCGCGATTGTGAAAGGAGTTTTTGCCGTGAGAGAGAAAGGTACAGTGAAGTGGTTTAACGGGGCGAAGGGATACGGATTCATCCAGCGCTCCACGGGAGAAGATGTATTCGTGCACTTCTCCGCCATCCAGGAGAACGGCTACCGCACGCTCAACGAAGGTGAGACCGTGGAGTTTGATCTGCTGAAGGGCCCCAAAGGCTTCCAGGCGGCAAACGTCGTCCGCGCATAAGCTGCGAATTATTTTGAACCCTCCCGTCCCCCAGCGGGAGGGTTTTTTACCGGCCTTGATGCCATATTTCCCTCCCTGATGCCAAACCCCTGAACCGAAGGTGCATCTCATTTCAGGACACTTTTCTGGGACCGGGGAACACCCAGGTGATCTGTCCTGCCTTGTGAAGGCGCGTTATAAGGAGGACTATGAGATTCCCTGCCCGGAGCGGCCCTTTCTTTCTTGTATTTTGCCTGGCCGCTTTGCCAGCAGTGGGGCAAGAGGAGCAAGCAGCTTCGAACGTTTCGACAGAGGTCAGTCGCAGCGAGGTTAGCCGGCAGAGACCGAACGTTCGGCTGCTGACGCGCGCCCAAGGCCTCTCGATTGCGCATGTGGCAATGAATTCCCGTCCTCCAGTGAGAACGCGGTACGATTGCTCGCACTTTGTACACCGCCTCTATCAGAAAGCCGGTTTCCCCTATGAATATGCGCCTTCTTCCGCGCTGTATGCAGGGATCCCGGAATTTCGGCGTGTCGTCAGTCCTCAACCGGGCGACTTGGCGGTGTGGCCCGGGCATGCCGGAATCGTGATCAATCCCGCGCAGCATTCGTTTTTGAGCGTGTTACGTAGGGGGCCGGGTGTGGACCGTTACGATTCACGTTATTGGCAACATCGGGGACGCCCGCATTTCCTTCGTTATGTGCGACGAAACAGCGCAGATACGCCGCGGAATACCGTAATGCTCTCTCATGCGCCGCTTCGCTAAGCATGACAATTTTCTTACTGGTTGTCATGCTGAGCGGAGGACGGGCGGAGCGGAACGCGAGGTCCGTTCGTCGTCGAAGCATCCCTACTTTCTTCGGCTTCAGCGCATCTCCAGCGAGACCAAGTCGCCGGCCTTCGCGCCGCTGGGTTTGTAATTGACCGTGACCTGGCGGTCTCGCCAGTCGCAGGAAAAATCGTCGGCGCCGATCAAGAGCACGGATTTGTAGTCCGCGGCGCGCAGTTTCAGGGTCGCATTGTCGGCGACGACAGTCAGGATGGCCGCTGGGGCGTGCGAGCAATCGACCGCGGCCAGTCGGCCTTTGGCGAACTTCGTGGGGCGCTTATCGTTCTCATGCGGTGCGCCGGATTCCGCTGAATTCTCGGCGGCGGCGCGCTTGGCGGCATCCTCTTCCAGTACATCGAACGGCGACTTCTGTGGCGCGAGTTTGGACTGCGCCATAGCCCCACCCTTCATGGGAATCCCATATTTTCGTTCAGTCCCGGCTTGCTCGGCGAGTTCGCCGGCCAGCGTGGCGATTTGGGGATTGTCGCTGGTTTTCAACCGGTCGAGCAGGACATTGGCAGCTTCCCATTTTTTGCTGGTGACATAAATCTGCGCGAGGTGATAGACGTAGCGCTCATTGCGTGGGCTTAGAGTGATGGCGGCGCGCTCGGCCTGCAGGGCGGCAGCAGGGCCTCCGCCGGTGTTGCGGGCGACGGCCAGCAGATCGTAGGCGTCGGCGAGTTCGGGATACCACTCAAGCACGTAGCGAAGATCGAGCATCATGTTGGCCAAGCCCTGGATATCGGCATGAGCGGCCTGCGCGCTGCGGTACTTGAGGACAGAGACGTAATAGCGCAGCCACATGTCGCCGGGATTGAGAGCTCCGGCGTCGCGGATTTCACTTGCAGCTTCTGAGAATTCGCTATGCTGGATGTGGTCCCAGGCAAGGATGCGATGGGCGAGCGGGTTGCCGATCGCATTGCTGGGAAGTTGGTCATTATCCTCATCTTCACGGGGCTTTCGTGCTTGCTGTTTGGCTTCGGACTTTTTGTCGGCAACAGTGGGCGTAGTAGACAGCTCTTGTAACTCCTTCAGTCCGCGGTCGCGGCGTTCGGGAACACGGACTTCAGCTTCAGAATAAAGGGCGCGAGCGTCGGATTCCGGCAGAGGCTTGGACGTGATCGCGGAATCCTCAGGGCCGACGGGAACGGGGAACCGGTACGACTGGCCGGCAGTTGCGCCGGCGGGAGCGGCGTTCGCATTACTGTTGCGGGCGGAGGTGAGCAGCGCGCTTTGACTGTGAAAGTAATCCTTGACCGCCTGTTCCAGTTGCGCGGAACTCATGGCGTAGGCTTTTTGAATGGCATCTTCGACCGCCACATGTTCATTGAGGACAGCGTTGAAGTAGGTTCCCGTGTCGGGCAACTTCTGTTGGTGGAGCAAGTAGTGGATCACGATCCAGGATTCCGCGTTGAAGAGGGCCGCGCGATCTGGCAGGCCATGCTTCATTGCGAAGAGGTCGGGTAGCGAAAGCCAGGCTTGGGTATCGAGCAATTCGGTAAACGACTTGCGCGAGTTCTGGTCGCCGTAGGCGCCGAGAAAATTGTGGCGGGCGGAGGGAAGGAGTCCAGGGTCGCCGCCGAGTTCGACTTGCTTGTTGTCGACGCGAATCGAGCTGAAATATTCGGCGAGGCCTTCGTCGAACCATGGTTGAGCCGGAGGATAGTTGTAGGTCAGCAGCATGGTGGAGAAGTCGTACGCGACGGCGCGCCAGGATTCTTGCTCGGATAAGTTCAGCACGATGAAATCCTGATCGTCCCCGGGGAGAAAGAATCCGGGAACGTCGATGGGTTGGCCGCCGTGTAGGGGGGCGAGTTGGTAGTAGGACTTGTCGTTATCGAAGGCGAGAATGGTCAGCGGAACCGACTGGTGAAGTCTGTCTTTTCCGAGCAGAGTGGCGAAGACGGCGCGCATCTGCTCGAAGCGCACCGCGACCTCGCGGCCTTTCTTATCGCCGGCATCGGTGATGACGGTGAAATGGATGGAGTGGATTTCGAGCCACGGGGAAGGTTGAGCCGCGGCAGCGAAGTTTGCATATAGGCCGAGAACGCAGGCCGCGAGCAATAACGGGATGGCACCGGTGCGGGGCATGCCGAGGAAAGGGTGCTACTGAGGAATGCTACCACGCTGGAATTGGACCGCTTGTGGGCAAATGCTAAAGCCCCGCGGAGGCGGGGCTTTCTAACTCTCGGTGCCAAACGTTGCAGGCACGCTTGCCAAGCACCTTTAGAATACGGGCTTGGGAACCTGATGTCAATATCCGAAAGTACCCGTAGAATGCTGACTAAATCTGGACGGCAGTGCGGAGAACAGGGGAATTGAACCCCTCTGGCTGCTTCCAGCCGTCCAACGCTTGGCAAGCGTGCCCAGTACCCACACTGGGAGTGTTCTCCGAAGCTGCGCCTGCCATGCGCAAGATTCTGTTGGGGCAGACGACGCGAAGTAACTGTTTTTGAAAAGAAGCACTAAGATTTTTTCCGAATCTGTTCGGAAAAGGGAATCGCGATCTCTGGCCAAATTCGACGTTATAATTCCGGCAATGTTCACTTGGTCGGGAAATCGAATTTGGATTCTTTGTCTCGCTGAGCTGATGTTGGCGGCTTCCACTGCCGGCACCGTCTCTGGAGCATCGTGGAAAGGCGTATTGCGCGACAGCGCCGGTAAGACTGTGGACGCGGCAATCATCAAGCTGCGCGCTTCAGGAGGTAAGGACTATGCCGTTACGACTTCGGCAAATGGCAGGTTCGCGTTTGCCGACATCGCTGCGGGCAGCTACGAAGTTTCCGTAAAGGTCGCAGGCAGAGAGTGGAAGGCCGCGACTCCCTTGCTGGTTAAGGAAGCGACGACCCTTACGATGTCGTTGCAGCTAGCTTCCCAAGAGCAGGAAGTCCGTCTTGTCGGCTCTGGTACTGAGACTTCCGCACAGGCCAGTGGAGGCGAGCACCTTTCCAGCACGGAGGTTTCGAGTCTGCCGCTGAATGCGCGGGATTTCAGCAAGTTGCTGCTGCTGGCGGCGGGCACGATGACCGACGCGAATGGCGCTGCCAATTTTACGCAGCAGTTTGCGGTGAATGGACAGCGCGGGGTGGCCACGGTTTTTGCCACGGATGGTTTCGACACGACGGATCCGGAGATGGGCGGAGCGACTTTTTCGAATTTCAACGTGGACGCGATTCAGGAGGTGCAGGCCAATTCGGGAGTGATGGCGGCCGAGATCGGACACGGTGCCGCGAGTTTTACGAATGTCGTGACAAAGTCGGGTCTCAATCAGGTACACGGGAGCATGTTCGAGTTCATTCGCAACGCAGCCTTCGACGCGCGTAACTATTTTGATTACAAAGATCCGACGGGCCGCCGCCGCATTCCTCCGTTTGTGCGCAATGAATTTGGATTTACCAATGGCGGGCCAGTCGTGATTCCGGGGATTTACAACGGGCGCAATCGGACATTTTATTTTGGCGAGTACCAGGGATTTCGCCAAGTGCTCGGAACCACCCAGGTGCTCCCGGTGCCCACGGTGGCAGAGCGGCAGGGAATCGATACCACTACTTTTCCTGGTGACACGCTGACGGTTCCGGTGAATGCGGGGGTTTTGCCGGTACTCAATCAGTACCCGCTACCGAACCAACCCTCGGGAGCGTTTGGTGATCGCACATACGCAACGTCGTCGAAGATCGTTACGCGCACCGATCAGTTCTCGGTGCGAATCGATCACCAGATCTCTACCAAGTCCTCGCTGTTGACTCGCTTCAGCCTGAATCAGGTTACGGGTCCGTTGACCAATCCGGATCAGACGGCGATCGATCCGAGCTTTGGAGTTCAGTTCTTCGATCATCAGCGCAATGCGGGCATCCGGTATACGCGGACCATCTCGCCGCACCTGAGTTCTGAAACTTCTCTCGGTTACATCCGCAGCACGCCGTTCTTTCCGGCGATCAACCACACACAGCCGGGGATTGGCTTCGCGGACGGATTATTTCAGGCATTCAATTTGCCGGCCGGTTCGATTTTCGGATCCTACAGCAATCTCTATCAGTTCAAGCAGGACATAGCGTTGGTGCACGGGTCGCATGCTTTCAAGTGGGGCGTGGAAATACGGGTGAATCGCGATTCCACGATTTTTGGAACGGACCCGAATGGAATTTATACGTTTGGCGGAGGCACGGCTTATTCGCCGGTGTTGATCAAGTCGGCGAGTGGGACGCACGACATACAGATCGGAGATCCGCTGCCGGATTCCTTGACAGGATTGCTGACGGCGACGCCATTTTCCTACAACATTACGGCGGCGGCCAGCATTACTCCGGTGGGCGGCAAGTTCGACGAAGCCGGCGTGCGGCGGGAGGCTTACAACTTTTATTTTCAGGATGCGTGGAAAGCGACTCCGCAGCTCACGGTTAACTACGGATTGCGCTACGAAGTGAACAGCCGCATCCATGAGGCCACCAAGCGCACTTCAGGTCCTTTCTTTTTCCGGCCGGATGGCAAACCTGCGTCCTACGGGGATCGCTCGGCCACGCAAAAGGTGCTGATCAATCCGCAGCCGCCATACAACCAGGACTGGAACGGCTGGGGACCGCGATTGGGAGTCGATTATGCTGCCGGTAAGCATACGGTGCTGCACGCTGCAGGCGCCATCACGACGATGATTCCAAACCTTTGGCAGGATAATTTTTTAACGGCCGCGATTCCGTTTGTGTTTTCGCCCTACATCACTGCTTTGCCCGGAGTTGCGGTTCCGTTTCACGATACATTCGTGGCGGAGAATCTGCCGACAGCCTACAACGTCCAGGGGCAGCCGATTTTCGCAACTGGGAGAACGCAGGATGTTCCCGCGAATACCCAGATCGATTTGCCGCGCTTTCAGAGCGACTTGAATGCGCTCACTCCTGGCCATCAAGTGCAGTTGCTTTCCATCCCCGGCATCGCCAGGAATTTCGGCAACGGCTACATCGGCAGCTGGACGGCGAGCATCGATCATGAGTTCCGAGACGTGAAGGTCAACGTCTCGTACGTGGCGACCACCGGGATTCATTTAGCCAGGGTGTATTCCCCCAACAGTTACACCGGGGCCGATCCGGCGCACGCGCCTTTCACGGAGTTCAATTCTGCTGGGCAGGCGACTGGAGGGTACGGGTCGGAATTGCTGATAACGAGTGGTTCGCATTCGACGTATCACTCGCTGCAATCGAGCGTGAGCAAGAATTCGGCGCGGGCGGGATTAGGCTTGCAGGCGAGCTACACATATTCCAAGTCGATTGACGATGTAAGCG
>Ga0193751_1000685_pt1 | contig 24801 bp, 15 predicted proteins | sample L1c2metaG_FD_143050 | JGI IMG/M metagenome (GOLD analysis project Ga0193751, IMG submission 143050) | Soil microbial communities from a riparian zone of the East river system, Colorado, United States - L1c2 | ecosystem: Environmental > Terrestrial > Soil > Riparian zone | place: USA: East River... | reverse complement strand
TGTCGATTCAAAAGCTCAGCCAGCGCGCCGCCAGATTTTTGACCGGCGAAAATTACTTGCCGGTCCAGGGAGAGTTCAATTGCGAGGCTTTCCAGATTTTTCTTCTCTGGTCCGCTGCCAACGATCGTGAGATCAGGCGTTACGCCATCGTTTTGTAAGAGTTTCATCGCCTGCAAAAGCAGATCGACGCCTTTGTCGGAGACAAGTCTTCCAACGAAAACCAAATTCCTCTCGCGAGAGATATTCGGGATCAATCGAAAGACGGTGTCGTCATACGGATTGCCGATCACAAACGAATGTCCGCTGATGCGGTCGGCCACCGCTTTGCTAATCGCAACATTGGTGACAAACCGAAGCAGGACGTGCTTGAGCCGATTGTTCCACCCGATTCCGCCGCGCGTGTCTTGAAGCCAGGTCTGATGAGCAACGAGGATTGGCTTCCGTAAAAGCAAAGCCGGAATCAAACTTCTGAGACTGATGTTGTTCTGAAAAAAAAGATCGCTCCAGCGGAGCAGGCCAATCAGTTTCGTAATCGATGGTCGACGAGTTAACCGATAATTTGCATCAGGGATCGAATCACCAGCCGTTTGAGTAATGACGTGAACTTCGTTGCCAACCGCCGCAAACCCTTCACCGAGAATTTTCGAGACCGACTCGGTTCCACCGACGCTGGGCTGAAAGAGATAAGAAGAAAGCAAAATCTTCATGCGCCCAAACCAAGCGTCCTGGCAATGCCTTGGACCAAATGTTTCGAGGATGCGTGGCGCTGGTACCAACCGCAAATGTCCGCCGCGATTCTGGCCCGGCCTTGTCCATCAGGAATTTCGACACAATCAGATTCAACAAAAAACGGACCGGGTAAACGATCGCCTTCCACGGAGATGACGGAACCGCGATGAGGAAAAACCGGAATCACGCCGTGCGCGCAAACGGCGGCGAAAGCGCTCGATTTCAAAACGACTGAGGTCTCGACGTCAGGGCGATGGAAATAATTGAACCATCCAAACGAGCAAGTCTTGAGAATTTCCGATGCATCGGCCGCGGCAATACGCGGGCGATAATCGGAGTCAACCGTAAGATCGACAAGGAGAGCGCGCGTCACCGGATTATCGACGCCGCCGAGAACAAACAAGCGGCGCGGAGCAATTGAATCCGGAACGCGCGGCAGAAGTTGACGAAACGATCGGAGAGATCGTTCGACCAGAGCTGTGCCCCCGAAGATCGCCCACTGGTGCGGATCGCGATCTACAATTTGATTCGGTGAAAGCGACGGCTCTCCCAATCCCGACGGCACCGGATGCAGTTCAATCTTTACGTTCGGGACCATGCGTTTCAACTCGGAACGGAAATTATCGCTGCTCACGATGCATGCATCCGATGAGCGGCCGACCGATTTTGCCAAATGCATTTGCAACGGTCGCAACCAAAACGCGCTCGTCCACGGCGGGCCGGAAGCATACAACTCATGAAAAATCGTGAGCAATCTTCCGCGATCTTGCCGGCGCAAGGCGCGCAAGATCGACAAGAGACGAAATGGAATGCCGCGCTTTTGGAATCCGTAGTTCACATAATGCAGGAGCGTGTGGTCGTATTTTCGGGATGCGTCGTCGAGCAAACCCTCGAGCGACGAAACCTCGAAGCCGCCCGCATTTTCCACCGACGAATTCTTGAAAGTGGCGAAGACAGTGTCGCACCCGAATTTATCCCGCAGTCTTGTGGCAATGGTAAGGGCATAATCCCCGACGCCATCGATTCCTCCGGGAACTCTGGGAACGATCTGGAGAAGCGTGCTCAAACTGAAACGGTTTGCGCTTGGCGCTGCTGTTTTCTCGATTGTTGCCGAGCGAGCGCGACGGTGTAGTCCCGAATCGTCTCAGCAGCGATCTGCTCCCAACGAAACCGCGCGGCGATTTGGCGGCATTTGGCCGAGAGCGCGGTGTAGTCGGTTTCGTTCATCCGCAAAATTTCCAGGGCGCGCTCAACCATCGCTTTCGTGTTTCCGACCGGAACCAAAAACTCCGCGCTAGCGGCATCGAAGATATGCCGCGGGCCAGACACGTCATAAGCGATCGTCGGGATGCCGGAGGCTAGCTGTTCGAGCACGGAAAGACCGAATCCTTCAATGTAACTTGGAAAAAGTCCCACCACCGAGCCGCCGATCAACTGTGGAAGCTCTTTGGGATCGTAGCTGGTGAGAGACCGAATCGATCCTCTCGGCGAGAGCTGGAGATCGCGGAGAACTGTTTGTTCATCGGTCATGGTGCCGAGAAATGCGAAGCGCGCCGCCGGTACTGAATTCAAAATGGCGCGAACAATTTCCGCCCAGTCGCGAGAACCCTTCCGCAGGCTCCACATTCCGAGGAAGCAAATCTCCTTTCGGGCCAAACGTTGCGACGCAGATTGCGCGGCGCCGGCAAGCGCGGTGCGCTCGGTTTCATTCAAGCCATACGGCAGCACAATCGTCTGCTCAGCAAGCGAACGTTGCTCGAGCGTTTGCTTTTCGTCATCATTTGGAACGTTGAACAGATCACAATGCCTGAGCGCGCGATCGGCGCTGCGCCGCAGCAGCCATGAGGTGAAGGTGTAGAAGATCCGGCCAATAAATTTTCCACGCGGTTGATCGGGCCAGCGTTGTCGACTGAATCGAATGAATTCGTCGTAAGCCAGATACAATCCAATCGAGCGGCCAACCAGGAGACCTCGGAAGCGTAATGATTTTTTCGAAAAAGGAAGTGTTCCCATCAAACCATCGATGACATCAAATCTCCGGGCATTGCGGCGAACGTAACGAGCCGCTCGATATGGAAAAACCGCCTGGCGCCAGGCCGAGAGGGCGCGCGAACGCGTCGGCTTCGGAAACGCGTCGCTGAGACAGAATTTGTCAATCTTGTGCCCGGTTTTTGTCCATTGTTCGGACAATTCGAACCAGACTCGAGCGGCGCCCAACCGCGGATCCCACGGAAGATTCACAATGCCGAGAATGCGAAGCGGTTTGTCCACGGATTTATTCGGGAAAGCGACGCGCGAGGACAGTCCAGAATTTATGTCTGATCGGATTGACGTAATGCCGGATCGCGATTGAAGAGCCGGCGTATCGGTCGCGGTAAATAAACTGATCGTCCACCTGCAAAACGAATTTGCCCGGATCGAATGCGACCGCGCCGTTGGCGTGCAAGCATAAATGAGTCACGGTTTGAGTTGTAAAAAAAGTCGGCGCATCGTTTAACATTTCCAATCGCTCCAGCCCAAGCGACCAGTCGAGTTTTTGAAACAACATGAGGAAGCCCATGTTTGCCGGATTTTCCGTTTCAGTCGAATCATGGATAAGGCGCTCGTCGCCCGAGAATTGATAATCGACCAGATAAAAAGCGGAGACGGACTGGGTGCGCGACAAATCGGCGAGCTGCAGTGCCTCCGGAAAGAAGAGAACGTCCGAATCAGTGTAGAGCGTCGGCCCGTTCGCCGGTAACGACATAATGAGAGCAAGTTGCTTCCCGGTAAAATGATTCGTGAGATACGACTGAACTTTTTCCGGTAACCCAGACGGCAAAGAGGGCGCTATTGTTTGAACACGCACGCAGCGGTCGATCTTTTCCAGCAACTGAATGCTCGCAGCTGTGTACGATCCATCGGAAACAACTGTAAATTGTTTCGGCCGTCCGGCATGGACTAGAAAGGACCGGATTGATGCGACCTGTTCGGGCAAACTGTTTTCACCTGAATAGGAGAAAACGTTGAACGAAAGCTTACGTTCAATATTAATTGATCGTCGGACAATCAATGGCAGAGCGGCGCGATAAAGAGAGCGCGTGATTTTTCCTTCAAGCCGCGCCGAATGGTAAGGCACGTTCATGCCGTTGCCGGAGCGAAAACGCGAAACCCGCGATAACTGAGAGCGAGATTGAGAAGCAAGCTCGGCACCGTCGATATCAGATTAAAAATCAGGACGCCGGCGACACTGGAGAAATCGGTGAACGGAATGAGCGCGACTTGGGTGGCGAGTGTAATCGGAATGTAAAGCCACGCACCGCTGACCCAGGCTTTAGAGGCATTGAGCAGCCAGAGCGTGCCGCTCAATGCGGAGATCACCGCGACGCTGATCATCAAGAGGAGTTCGCGGTGGAGATGGGTGTAACGACTGCCGAGAACAAAAAGAAATTGATCGGGAAACAATTCGGCGCCACCGAGCACGACCGCGCTGAAAAGAATCACGCCGCCGACAATTGCAGCATAAAGGTAACGCAATTTGCGTTTATCCTGACAGCGCGCAAAAGCCGGGACGAAAATATTGATGAGCAAATTCGTCAGGACGGTGAAAATCATGGCGAGACGTCCAAGAGCTCCCACTTCGGCAACTGAAGCAGCCCGGCGCGCGAAAAAACTGATCAGAAACACAGTGATCTGTCCCTGAAAACAATAAAAGAGCGTGTTCGCGGCCAGGCTTTTGATCAACCGAACGATCTCATGCCGATCTTCTGCGTTTTCACTCGCGTTTAGATCGACCACCTTCGCGGCATAAGAACGGAGCAAGAAATATTGCAAAAAGAAAGAGGCGCTGGCGATGGCAACGGCGAGTCCGGCGGTGGCAAACAAATAAACCAATCCGACAATCAGGAGCAGACGAACGATCGCGCAGGTGAAATCGATTTTTTGAATGCGGCCGATATCCGAGCGCAACCGCGGCACAACGCTGAAGATGTCGACCGAAATCTGAATCGAGAAACCGACCAGCACGAAGGCAATCAACGACAAAGTGTAAACTGAAGAGGCGCCATTCCGGACCAGCATCGCATACAGAATTGGGGCGACGATGATGGCGGCTGCGGCCGCAAGTCTCTTGCGCACGGCCAAACCGGTCTTGATCAATTCGCCGAAGCGATGTCGATCTTGCCAGACGCGACCGCCGATAGAAACAAGCCCAACACTGACGCCAATGTCCGCGAGCAGCATCAGCGTCGCCTGCATCGAGTTGGCGATCGTGAAGTAGGCGTACTCGCGTTGCGGCAGCCAACGCACGAGAAGAATTCCACTCGAGAAGGCGATGATTTGGACGGCGGCCTGAACAAGCGCGTAATTTCCGATGCGGCGGGCCTGGTCGAATGCTCGCCGGAGAATCGGAGTCGAGCTTTCGTCCAAAACAGGCGTGGAGACAGGGACGAAGAAGCTCATGGGCAAATCATGTGTTCAAGAGAGCAATGAGCTACCCAAGTGCCAAGAGGAATCTGCGGCTTCTTCGATTGCCGCCAGCCCGCGAGATGTCGATCTAAAATTCGCGGCCGCGTTACGCGGTCTCGATCGGCTTGGGGCGTTCTCGACGCACGGGAGCCACCACTTCGCCATCGGGAACAGTCGGCGTCGAATAGTATTCGGAGTATTGGTAGTAGTAATACTCGGGCAGCGAAGTATCGACAAAATTCAAAATCACTCCCGGAATGTTGACCTGACGGCCATAGAGAAGCTCAAGCGCTTTTTTGGTCAGACGGGCTGAGGTGTAGGAAAGCCGAACAACAAAAAGTGTGGCATCGATTTTCGGGGCAAGACTTGTCGTATCGTCGGCCGCCAAAACCGGCGAACTGTCGATGATAACGTAATCGTAGTGCTGATAAATTTCTTTCAAGATCGTTTCAGTAGACTCGCGCAAGAGATGCTCGCTGGGTTGACCCAAAGTTTTGCCACGCGGCAAAACGAAAAGTGTGGAAACCGCGGTTGGGACGACGACTTCGCGCCAATTCACTTCCTGCTTCAACACTTCGGAGAACCCGATTTTTGAAGTGATTCCAAATGCTTCGCGCAACGCGCCCCGGCGGAGATCGCAATCAATCAACAAGGTGCGCGCGCCAGAGAGCGCCATGGTAATGGCAAGATTGGCGGACACGGTTGACTTGCCCTCGCTTGGAACGGCGCTCGTGACCAAAAAGCTTTTTGGCCGCGGACCCTCATAAGGCATAAAGAAAATCGACGAACGAATGTTGCGATACGATTCTGCGAAGACGTGGCGCATGTCGTCGGGTTGGAGCAGATCGACTTTCCCCTTGGTTTTCTCCTTCGGAATCTGGCCGAGCACATTTTCCGAAAAATGATGTTGGAATTCGCTAAACGAAGCCATCCGGTCGTCGATGCGGTCGAGCAGAATGAGAATCGCCAGTCCGACGAGCGCACCGATCCCAAATCCAATCAACAGACTCTTGATCAGGCCCGGTCGAACTGAAATCGGCGGCGTCGCCATTTCCATGATCGAGACCTGATCTTCGCCGCCGACAACTTGAGAAACGTCAATCTCCTTGAGGTTGTTGGTCAGGCGATCGTACAACGTTTTCAGGCGGTCCGCTTTTCCCTTGATCCGATTAAACTGGGCAAGCCGCTGGCTCAGATCGAGTGCCTTCGCTTCCCATTCCTTGATGTTGGCCTGGAGGTTTTCCATCTGCTTGCCGATCGATTCACGGCGTGTTTTTAATTTCTCCAGAGTGTCGGCACGGAAAAGCCCAATCAACTTGTCCTGTTTAGTGATTTCATCATTGAGCTTGAGAATTTTCGGATGATTTGGTCGCAAATCTTTGGCGAGTGTGTCGCGTTCCGCCTTGAGAAGCTGGATCTGTTGCTTCGCCTTTAAGTAATCGGCCTCCGGACCGACATCCGAAAATGGCAGACCCTGATTGTCAGAGCCTTGACTGGCGCCCGTGTCGGTCTTGCTTTGTGCGCGGTCGAGGTTTTGGTCGAGATCGAGCAGGTTGAGCAAGTCGTACTCGGTTTTGAATTGAGCGTACTGCTGATTCAATTTGACCAAATACTGGGCGGCGCTGTTCCCCTGTTCCTGGATGAAGCCGATGTTATTCTGCTTCTGAAACTCGAGCATTTCGTCTTCGCTGTTGCGCAAATCTTTTTCTACCTGGATAAGCTGCTCGGTAATGCCGGTGGTCATTTCGTGGCCGCGGTCCTCACGCATGCCTCGCTTGAAATCGAGATATTTCTGCATGACCGCATTGAGATAGGCCTGGGTGTACTCCGGAGCACTGCCAACAGCGGAAAGGTCGAAAATCGATGTGCGCGGTTTCTGGAGAACAAAGATTTCGACCGGGACCGGCTGCAATTCGGGATGGGCTGAGCGAACCAGTGATTCCGCGCTATGCTTTACTTCCGCGCTTTGCATCAGCTGAGTTTGCGTGCCGTAAAAATTCACGCTGTCCTCGCTGTAGACTGCGCCTTGGGCGATGTTCAACTTGCCCGCGAGCATCATTTTGCTGTTGGACTGGTACGAAGGCGGCGTCTGATAAATCAGAAATGCCTCCACGAACAGTCCAAGACAGATTGTTAAGACCGGAATCCACCAGCGTCGCAAAAAGAGCGATTTGTAGCGGTGCAGCCGCGTGACGAAAGCGGCCGACCAAGACGTAGAAAGGTTTTTAACAGCTGTGGATGCCTGCATACTACATGTTAATCAAGCGCTGCGGCACGTAGATCTGGTCATCGGGCTGAAGCTCCACGTCTTCTTCGGTTTTTCCTTCTTCAATCACACGCTTAAGATCCACCGTAAATTCCTGACCTGTCTTACGTGTGAGTTTCACCTTCCGTTTATTAGCGAAGTCCCCGAAGCCTCCCGCTCTAATGATCGCTTTACTGACGGTGTAACTTTCATCAGCCGGGATTTCCTGTGGTCCTTGTCCTTTGACTGAGCCGTAAACATAAATTCTGCCACGCGATTTTTCACTGACCCGGTCGACCGCCAGAATCACGGTCGCGTGATAATAATACTCCTTTTCCAGCAATGATTTGATCGTGTAAGCAAGTTCCTTGCACGATTTGCCGCGGGCCGGCACGAGTCCTACATACGGAACCTCTAATTCGCCGTTATCGTTCACTCGCAATCGTTGGGAATCATTATCACGATCTTCCACTACTCTGAAGCTCACATAATCGTTCGATCCGAGTTTCTTTTTGTCATCTAGCACCGCCATGGAATTTGTCCGCATCACCGTACTGGTCGCGGTGGAGGGCTGGTCGGACGAAGGCGGCCTTGGCGTAGCAGGCGGGGAGCTGTTCAGGTCCTGCGCGAATGTCCAATTGGTGGAAAGGACGCAGGCAGCACCGACCAATGCATACAAACAGACTCTCATATTAGCCCCCAATTTACCCCTTTTGCGGTTTCTAGAAACTGTAAGTGCCGTCGACAGAAATGCGGTTCTGATTGTAGTCTCGCAATAACAGGTTGGAATCCTTGGTCGTTCCCTGATAACGCGCTCCGAGCGTGACGTGGGGCGTCAACTGGTAGCCCAGGGTAATTGCGCCGCCGAGGCGCTGAAAATGTTCAGGCGTGCCTAATTGACCACCGGCAAAGCCAGCGAATCCGCCGGACTCCCTGGCGTCTTCAAAGAAAAATTCGGTCGAAAGAAGAGTGTTACGGATCAGGTTCCAACTCAAGGTATGGCGGACATAGTTCAGGGTGATGTAATTTGAATTCACGCCGAGCTGATTCTCGTGTCCCGCACTAAGGGTCTGACTGATCGTCGCGTTGATTCGATGTGCGATCAATCCGTTAACATAGTAATCTTCCAAGTTCTTGTGGTCCGGCACGATAAAGACAAACGGACCGAAGGGAAAGGTGACGAAATTATGATCGAAATCGATCCATTGATATCCGCCAGCCGCCCGCACCTTTAGATTGTTTGTGAGTTCGGTCTCGATAAAAGCACCGACGCTATAATCCTCGTTGTCATTGAGAACGGTTTGGTCATAGCGCGTAAAGACGGCGTTGCCTTCAGCGCCAACCGTAATTGTCGGAGTCACGATAAAAGCCGCCGAACCACTGACGATTTCCGCGTTGCGATCCAGATAATCGAAGGCGGTTGTGGTGGAGACGAAATTATAATGATCGTAGCCGAGCTGCAAGAGGACCTTATTCAAATCCCACAGGACCGAGAGGCCGGCGGTATTTTCAAAGCGTCCATAGTCTACCACGTTGCTCAGAGCGCCCTCTTGAATCGGGTCCTGTTGCAATTGCATTCGATCGTGAATGTTGATGCGGAAATCGCTGACGAAAATATCGAAAGAAATCTGCGATTTCGGCGCAATTAAAATATTGTCGGTATTGTATTGGGAATGATCGAGGTAGAAGGAGTATCCAATGCCAAGATCAAGGCGCAGGGTATTGAGCTGAGTAATTGGCCAGATCGCGTCCAGGCTCAGGTTCGGCGTAACGATAACATCATCCTGCGTATTAGTTTCGGCGTAGGTAACGTTGTCGTTGTATTCGACGCCGACGCTAGCACCGACTCGGAATCGAACGGGTCCGAGGAGGAGATTGTAAGGAATGCGCGAGACATCCTGCTCTCGAGCATCGGACGCCTCCTGACCAGCTAGTGACGGACGCACCGCATCTTGCGCGTGCACACCTGCCATCGCGATTAACATCGACAACGCGAACAAAAGCGTGATCGATTTCCGGAACTGATCGCGATGAAAAGAGATAACACGGCAGCGAATCATAGGCAGGTGATCAGATTAAGGTTTAAGCAGTTGTGGTACCAATTCAAATATCCCAAGCCCGTGACGCACGTCGACTGCAAGTCCGCATTCAGTCCGAGACCGTAATTTCTTGTCTGGTTATCAGTTCTTTTCGGTGCTCTGTTTACAAGAAAACCCTCCGCCGAAGCAAGAGAAATCGAAGGAATGCCTTTTACCGGTATTTGTAGAAGAAAGGCGCACTCTCGGGCGACGATGCGACGGGACTATCGCCGCAAAACTTCGCGGCTTGGCCCGCTCTAAGCTGTTACTGCCGACATGGATTCCGGGTTAGGGCGCTCTAAATCTCAGCCGGCCAAGATTTTCCTGGTTATCTCCGCCCTCGCCTTTGTCGGATTTGTTGCTGCCAGTCATTATTGCTCAGCCGAGAGTCCGGCGAAGAAAAGCGCACAAATTGAATACATCTCGCCCGATGGGCAATTTTCTTCTGTAAGCGCCGCGCATCTTGCCTCTCACTCGCCGGCCGCCGCATTCGTCGACAACGACACCGTGAGTTGTGTTTTACGAGAAGGCGAAACGACTTTCATCATCGAGCTACCAAAAAATTCGCCACGTGATCGTTTCACCTTCCTGAACGAAAACGCGGCTGCCTGCGGCGAACTTCGAATCGCCGTTTCCGAATCACCTCTTCCGTCAGACAGCCCGAAATGGACCGAAGTGGATGGAATCGTCCCATTCGCCCACAAACGCCTTTTTGAATTGTCGATGTTGGGCGTGGATACAAAATTTGTCCGGCTCTCGTTCAAGGTCGAGGGGCAACACCAGGGGTCCGCTCGGATCTGCGACCCATTCGGAAGTTCCGTCCTCACGGCAGCGTTCAATTCAAATTTTAACAGATTGCATGAACGCGGTCTTGACCTGACAATCGCCGCCGCCTCGGTCGCGGCGCTCCCGGCCAAGTAGAATTCGGCGGTTTTCATCGTAATCGCGGGTCATGAATCGCTGCGCGCACGCACCCGCGGACAAGATTTCAAGGGCATGGAACTAGCTTTTAACAACGCGGGTTTGATTGTTGTGACGCATGCGATTGGACGAAGGGAAACAAATTACAAAAACGCCGCTCCCATCGCCTTCGCTCGATCGGTTGGTCGCAACTCATCTAGAACAAATCTCTCATGAAAGTAAAACAGCTCTCACCTCGTCTGAAAATGATTCGCCGCCGCGCGATGATTATTTTGCGTTTGTTGCCCGGGCTACAAACGATGCAGTTCGGGATTGGGATGTAAAAAACGGCGCGCTCTCCTGGCCGCAAGGTCTCGATTCTCTGCTCGGATACGACGGCTCGTCGACCGAGTGCAACATCGGTTTCTGGCAAAGAAATGTTCACCCCGGTGATCGCGCTCGCGTCGCGCCGGCAATTCACTATGCCTTGGCCGGGACTTCCGATCATTGGAGCGGCGAATACCGTTTCCGCCGAGCCGATGGAACTTACATCAATGTTCTGGAACGCGCGTTGATATTGCGCGCTGGCGACGGCACACCCAAACGCTTGATCGGTTCGCTGATGGACGTCACCGCCCGCAAACAATTACAGGATCAGCTTTGCCGCTCTCAAAAGATGGAAGCATTCGGCCAATTGGCCGGCGGCGTCGCTCACGACTTCAATAATTTTCTGACCACCATTCTCGGCTACGGCGATTTGCTTTTGCAGGAACGCCAGATCAAAGGAACTCTGGCTGATCACGTCACCGAAATTCGGGCCGCGGCTGGGCGCGCGTCGGCTTTGACTCAACAACTTCTCGCCTTCAGTCGCCGCCAGCCTCTCGAACCCGTGATCGTGGAGGTCAATTCCATTATCACAAATCTTGAACGCTCACTCCTCCGGCTCATCGGCGAAAATATTTCCGTTGTTTGCAATCTTCATCCCGAGACGGAAAGCGCGCATATCAAGGCAGACCCGAGTCAGATTACCCAGATCATTCTCAATCTCGCTGTCAATGCGCGCGACGCGATGCCAAAAGGCGGCCAGCTCACGCTCGGGACAGCAATTGTCGATCTTACCAAGGAAACAAAATCGCCATTCCACTGCGGGGACTTTGTTCCCGGTGAATATGTTTTAATCAATCTCGCCGATACCGGGATTGGAATGAGCGAAGAAGCCAAGGCTCATCTCTTCGAACCGTTCTTCACCACTAAAGGCGATGATGGCAGAAGCGGACTGGGCCTCGCAACTTGTTACGGGATTGTCCATCAAAGCGGCGGACATCTGCGCGTCGAAAGCGAGCAGGGAAAAGGCACGACTGTGCAAATCTATCTCCCGCGCGTGCCCGCGCCGCCGCGGCCCTCATATAAAAAATCAAGTGACAAGAAACCACGCGGCGGCACCGAAACCGTTCTCGTTCTCGAAGACGACATCAGCGTTCGCCATATTTCCGTGCGCATGCTCCGCCACCTCGGTTATGAAGTGATCGAAGCCGCCAACGGCAATGACGCGCGTCGTTTGCTGAGCGAAAACGGCGGACGAAGGATTGATCTCCTGCTCACCGACCTGATGATGCCCCAAATGAGCGGACGCACTTTCGCCGATTCGCTTCGCGCGGCTCATCCCGATATCAAGGTTCTTTTTATCTCCGGATATCTCGAAGAATCGCTTCAACCGGGCGATCGATGCGAACCGGGAATGTTTTTCCTGCCCAAGCCGTTCGATTCAGAGCAACTGGCGACCAAAGTACGCGAAGCTCTCGACGCGTAACTGGTAATTCATCTGCCCTGCCTGCCACGCCGTAGTCCCGCGATTGCGGGACGAAGGCTGGTTGGCGAAGGCGGAATCTTGCGCAAGGCTGGCAATCGCGTGATCACGTTCAAAGACATCGAAGCCGCGCGCGATCGCATTGCCGGCGCCGTTTTTTATTCGCCCTGTCCTTCGTCGATTTCGCTCAGCGAAATCACCGGCATGCAAATTTTCTGCAAGTTCGACAACGTGCAGCGCACCGGAAGTTTCAAGGAGCGCGGCGCGCGCAATGCCCTCGCCCAACTTGCAATCGACCAAAAAAAGCGCGGCGTGATCGCGGCTTCGGCCGGCAATCATGCTCAGGCCCTTGCTTATCAGGGGAAACTGCTCGGCATTCCGGCGACGGTGGTAATGCCGAAGTACGCGCCGCTCATCAAAGTAAGCAATTGTCAGAAACTCGGCGCCAATGTCGTTTTGCACGGCAAAGATTTCGCGGAAGCAAGAGCGCATGCGCACCAGATCGCCGCTGAAAAAGGTCTCGCTTACATCGATGGGTACGACGATCCCGCCATCATTGCCGGCCAGGGCACGATGGGAATCGAGATCATCGATCAGGTGAAAGAAGTCGATGCCGTCATCGTTCCCGTTGGCGGCGCCGGTTTGATCGCGGGCGTTTCGCTGGCGGTCAAAACTTTGCGACCGCAAACGAAAGTTATCGCGGTTGAAGCGGAGAACGTCGCTAGTTTTTCCGCGGCGCTTAAAGCGGGCAAGCCAACCAAGATTGCGCTACATCCAACACTCGCGGACGGCCTCGCTATTCCGCAGGTCGGCGCAAATGCATTTGCGATCGCGCGCGAACATGTCGACGAAGCGCTCATAGTCACCGAGGAACAAATCGCAATCGCGATTCTGAGATTGGTCGAGCTCGAGAAAACCGTCGTGGAAGGCGCCGCTGCCACGCCTTTGGCGGCTGCGCTTTTCGGAAAACTGCCAGACCTCGCAGGCAAACGTGTCGTTCTTCTATTGAGTGGCGGAAACATTGACCCGAACATTCTCAGTCGCGTGATCGAGCGCGGTCTCGTCGGCGACGGCCGTTTGTGCCGTTTCACCGCCGTGATCAGCGATCGTCCTGGCGGGCTTGCGCTTCTCAGCGAGCAAATTGCCGCTGCCGGCGCGAGCATTAAACAAGTGGTGCACGATCGCGCATTCGCGAGCTCGGATGTCTCAACCGTCAACGTTTTGTGCACCGTGGAAACGCGGAACCACGAGCATTTCGCGCAAGTTCGCGCCCAATTGAAAGCGCACGGCGTCGAAACTTACGACGCGAAATAAATGTTGGAGCGGCCTTGGCGCCGCGACTATCGGGACACTGAGGTCCCTCCCACATTGAAAACTTCGGCACGTTCCGTAGTCTGTTGCATGCACGCGCGCGAGCAAAAGATCGACATCAACAACAGCCAGTCCGGCTCGGACTTCGCGCGACGCCACATCGGTCCGAATGAAGCCGAGGTTGAAGAAATGCTTGGCGCCATCGGCTATGAAAATCTCGATGCGCTCATTGACGCGACCGTTCCAAAAAACATTCGGCTGGATCGAGAATTAAATTTGCCGGAAGCGAAGTCGGAAAACGAAGCGCTCGCCGAGCTGCGCGCGATCTCGAAGAAAAACAAGATCGCGAAATCGTTTATCGGCGCCGGTTATTCCGATTGCATCACGCCGCCGGTGATTCAACGGAACATTCTCGAAAACCCCGGCTGGTACACTGCTTACACGCCGTACCAAGCCGAGCTGGCGCAAGGCCGTCTTGAAGCGCTGCTCAATTTTCAGACGATGATTGTCGATCTTACCAAGCTCGACATTGCCAACGCATCGATGTTGGACGAGGCCACCGCCGCCGCCGAAGCGATGACGCTCTGTCACGCATCTGTCCCGGATCGGAACACTTTTTTTGTCGCAAACGATTGCCACCCGGAGACGATCGAAGTTGTCCGAACTCGCGCCAAGCCGCTTGGAATTGAAATCAAGATCGACAACTTCTCGCGCTTCAAATTCGACAACACTGTTTTCGGCGCGCTCATTCAATATCCCGCGACTGACGGCGGGATTTACGATTACACGGAGTTCGTTAAACAAGCACACGCAGCCGGTGCACTCGTTGTTGTCGCCGCGGACATTCTCGCGCTCACGTTGCTAAAACCGCCGGGTGAATTCGGCGCTGACGTCGCGGTTGGCAACACTCAACGATTCGGCGTTCCGCTTGGTTTCGGTGGACCGCACGCAGCCTATTTCGCGACGCGCGATCAATACAAACGCCACATGCCCGGGAGACTCGTCGGCGTTTCGCACGACGCCGAAGGCCGGCCCGCTTATCGCCTTGCGCTGCAAACGCGCGAGCAACACATCCGCCGCGACAAAGCGACCAGTAACATTTGCACGGCGGAGGTTTTTCTCGCCGTCATTGCATCGATGTACGCAGTCTATCATGGTCCGCACGGTCTGCGCGCAATCGCCGGGCGCGTCCATCGCCTAACGAGTCAACTGGCTGACGGTTTTCGCTCACTTGGATTGAAAATCACGCACGAAAACTTTTTCGACACGATCCGCGTGGAAGTAGAATCAAGCGGCACGTTGATCGAACATGCGGAGAAAGCGGGATGCAATCTTCGCGTTCTTGGACAGCGCGCGGTCGGCGTTTCATTGGATGAGACGACCACGAATCGCGACATCGAACTGCTAATGTCGATCTTTCGCGGTACACCCGTGCGCGATCTTGTTGATGACGACCTTGGCGAGTCGCCTGTCCGCATTCCGAAATTCGCAGTCCGCAATTCGCAATTCCTCACTCATCCGGTTTTCAACACGCACGACACCGAAACCGAAATGCTGCGGTATTTGAAAAAACTCGAGTCGCGCGACCTGTCGCTGTGCCACTCGATGATTCCGCTCGGCTCCTGCACGATGAAATTGAATGCAACCGCGGAAATGTTTCCGATTTCGTGGCCCGAGTTTGCCAAGCTGCACCCATTCGCGCCTCAGGATCAAACAACGGGTTACATCGAGATGTGTCAGCAACTGGAGGAATGGTTGGCGGAAATCACCGGTTTCGCTGCGGTTTCGTTACAACCGAACGCTGGCTCACAAGGCGAGTACGCAGGTTTGCTCGCGATTCGGGAATATCATGCATCGCGAAATGAGGCGCATCGCAACATTTGTTTGATTCCGACTTCCGCGCACGGAACCAATCCAGCCAGCGCGGTCATGGCCGGACTCAAAGTTGTTGCGGTCGCGACATTAAAAGATGGAGATATCGATCTTGCCGATCTGCGCGCCAAAGCGGACGCGCACGCACAAGATCTCGCCGCGCTGATGGTGACTTATCCGAGCACTCACGGCGTTTTCGAGCCGACCATTCGCGAGATCTGCGAAATCGTGCACAAACACGGCGGCCAGGTTTACATGGATGGCGCGAACATGAACGCGCAGTGCGGGCTCTGCCGGCCGGGCGATTACGGCGCCGATGTTTGCCATTTGAATCTTCACAAAACGTTTTGCATTCCGCATGGCGGCGGTGGACCTGGCGTTGGGCCGATCGGTGTTGCCAGACATCTCGTTTCGTTTTTGCCCGGCATTCCTTCAATCAACAATCAGCAATCAGCAATCAGCAATTCGCCGGTCGGTCCGGTCGCCCAAGCGCCATATGGCAGCGCCAGCATCCTGACAATCTCATGGATGTACATCTGCATGATGGGTGCCGACGGATTAAAGCGCGCGAGTGAGATCGCAATTTTGAATGCGAACTACATCGCCAAAAAGCTCGATCCCCATTTTCCGGTTTTGTTCAAAGGCAAGCGCGGACTCGTTGCGCACGAGTGCATTGTCGATCTTCGCCAATGGAAAAGTGTGGGCATTGAAGTCGAAGACGTCGCGAAACGCTTGATGGATTATGGATTTCACGCGCCGACAGTTTCCTGGCCGGTCGCCGGCACGATGATGATCGAGCCGACCGAGAGCGAATCGAAAGAAGAACTCGATCGTTTTTGCGATGCGATGATTTCAATCCGCACCGAGATCGACGCGATCGCGAATGGAAAAGCCGATCGCCAAAACAATTTGCTCAAGAACGCGCCGCACACCGCGCAGCAAATCGCTTCCGAGAAATGGGACCGAGACTACTCGCGAGAGCAGGCCGCGTTTCCCGCGCCCTGGACACGCGAACACAAATTCTGGCCGTCAGTCGCAAGGATCGACAACGTTTACGGCGATCGGAATTTATTCTGCTCCTGTCCGCCCATCGAAGAGTTCAGCGAATCTTAAGCTTCGGACGCGAGCTCGGGTTCGCGGTCGCGATCCTGCGCGGCGCGAGTCGGAACAAGGCGTAGCCCTGAACCGCTTTTGTCATCCGAAACTTCGTCGCCTTGTTCGTGATATTCGGCATCAGCGTTGACCTGCCAGAGATCGTAAAGTTTCGCGTCGGCCAGAATATTTTCGACGCACAACATCGCCGTCATCATGGCATGGTCCTGGTTGTTGTATTTGTGCATCCCGTTGCGGCCGACGAGATGCAAATTCGGATAACGGGTGTCCAATTCCTGCCGAATCGCGGCGACGTGCAGCGCGTAGTCGTCATCGTAAACTGGGTAGGCTTTTTTCTGGCGCACAACGGTTCCGTCGACAACGTCGCCTTCCTGGGAAAGACCGATCTGGATCAGCTCGCGTTTCGCCAGCTCGATCAACTCTTCGTCTTTGGATTCCCAAAGGCCGTCGCCTTCGAAACAAAAATATTCCAAGCCGTAGCAAGCTTTGTCCGGATCGGGCACCATTTCGGGCGACCAGGATTTGAAATTTTGGACGCGGCCAACTTTGACGCGCGGATCGTGAATGTAGATCCAGTTGTCGGAGAATTTGTTCCGTTCCTTCAAAATCAGCATGACCGTAAGGAAATCGCGATACTTGAGACTTTCCGCCGCGCGCCGCGTGCGCTCGGAAACTTCCGGGCGAATGCCGCAAACCAATTCGCGCATCGGCGCCGAGGAAATCACGTGTTCGGCTTCGACCGACTGGACATTTCCGTCGCGGTCTTTGAATTGGACCGTCCATATCGATCTTGTTTCGTCATAAGCGCAGCCGTTCACGCGTGCGGCCATTTCGATCTTGCCCCCCATCGCTTTCACTTTTTCGGCGCACGCCTCCCACATCATCCCCGGGCCTTTGCGCGGGTAGCGAAAAGAATTGATCAGCGTTTTAATAACGTTCGTGCGGTCGCCATTCGAGGAACGTTGCGGCAAGAGTGCGTTTTTGATCGCACTGCCTAGCGATAAGCCGCGGATACGCTGCGCGGCCCAATCCGCCGAGATTTCCTTGCAACTCATCCCCCAAACCTTTTCGGTATAGCTCTTGAAGAAAATATTGAAGAGGCGTTTGCCGAATTGATTGCTGACCCATTCCTCAAAGTTTCGAGGATGGCGCACCGGAAAGAGGCGCGCCTTGAGCCACGACAAAACGCAGATTGTCGATCTTAGGATGCCGAGCTTGATCAGCGCCTCGAACGGTTTGAGCGGATACGTGAAGAATTTGCCGTCGTAGTAAATCTTGGACGAGCGCGGGCGCTGCAGCATGTCGTTAGGCAAAATCTCCGTCCAAAGATCTTCGACCGCTTTCGACTTGGAGAAAAAGCGATGGCCGCCGATGTCGAAATGGAAACCTTTATAAGTGCTGGTGCGCGAAATTCCTCCGACGTAAACCGGGTCGGCCTCGAGCACGGTCACGTCGACCTTGTTTTTCGAAAGCAGATACGCGGCAGTCAGTCCCGCCGGTCCGGCTCCGATAATTGCGACAGTTGATTTCATTCTTCGTTACGCCACCCAGTTCCCACGAGTAAAATTCCAAACATACCAAACCTGCACGCTCAGCCCAAGGGCGCTGATTAACACCGCGGTAGCTATCCCGAAGACGCGCAGCACCGGTGGCGGGACGCGAAATTGACGCAAAAAATGCAAAAAAGCGAGCACGATCAGTGCGTGCACGCAGAACTCGTAGCGAAGCATGCTTTCCATATCGAGCGAGGCCACGCCGCTGACCGAGATATAGTAGATAATCACGGCACAAAAATAGATGCCGATGCGTGTGCTCATTTCCGTCTGGCGTCGAATTGCCGGGAGTAATTCGACGACCGCCATCGCAATCAAGAGCAACGCGCCGAAGGTCATCGCCATCTGGCTCATCTGCGTCGGATCGTTCAGCTGCGGCAGCAACCAGCGATAATTGGACGGACGAAAAACCGCCAAGTAATCGGGCTCAATGTTCCAGCCGGCCGATTGAGTCAGCATGTACATGTCCCAGCGACCCCAGCGCCATTGACAGTAGATAAAAAAGAAAATGGCGCCGAAGATGGCGGAAATCATCACCCCAACTGCGGTTCCATAGCTTCGTAACCAACGCCGCGGATCGCGCAGCGCATTCCAACCTTTGCTAAACAGATCGCGCACGACTGGAAATGCGGCGCACGGGATGCCAACGATTCGCGTCGCCGACATCGCGATTCCGTGAAGCGCAGCTAAAATCTTCGAGGTTCGACCTTCTGAGCTGCTCCAGTAGATAAAACCGATGAGCGCCATTAAAAAGAGCGACTCGGAATAGCCTGCGATCAGGAAAAACGCGGCTGGATGAGCAGCGATCGTCAGCGCGCCGAAAAAACGGAGCGTTGAGGAAAGTTTCCAACGCTCGCAGAAAAGAAAAAAGTAAGTCCAAAAACCCCAGGCAGCGAACTGCGCAGTAATCAACAGTGCGGTTTCAGTTTCGACGCGAAAAACGGCGCGAAACAAGCTGGCCAACACCGGATAAGCAGGAAAGAACGCGACGTTGGAAACTTCCATCACCTTGTGATTGATGGGCGGAACGATCGTCTGATATCCGCGATCGATGATATTCGCGAACCAATAACCATCGTGCTGGACCAAACTTTGGTAGCGATAAGAAAGCGGACCTTCGGGGGCCAACAAAAAAACAGCCACCACCAATTGGAGGAGGGTCAACAGGAGCCCCGCCGACCAAGGCCGAAGTAGCGAAAATGTGCGGATCACGTCGTCAGAACCTGGGAGGGCTGAGGAGAAACCAAAGGTTTCGGGATTGCAAGAACTAGTCGCCTCCCGGGCAAGCGCGTTCTGAGATAGCATAGATTAGAGTGATTCGCCGCCTTGCGTGACAAGGCAAACATTGGACGGCGGCGTCCGACATTTATTCGCGGCCCTACGGCGCGGCAAGCATCTACGCGGCCGCCTCTTCATTCTCGGCGGCAAGTTCGCGGTACAGTTGTTCGTAGCGCTGCGCGGCCACCGCCCAGGAGAAGTTTTGCGCCATCGCGCGCTGCATCAGCTCTCCCCACAACGCGTGATCGCGAAAAATCTTTCGCGCGCGCTTGATCGCATCCCAAAACGCCTCGGTCGAGTATTCGTAACAAAGGAATCCATAGCCGTTATCGGTCGTCGGATCGTAGTCCTCGATGATTTCCTGGATTCCGCCGGTCGCGCGGGCGACCGGAAGCGCGCCGTATTTCAAACTGTACATCGCGCTTAGCCCGGCGGGCTCAAACCGGGACGGAATTAAACTGATGTCCATCCCCGCTTCGATCACGTGCGCGCTCTTTTCATCGTAGGTTTTTCGGTAAGCAAATTTTGTGGGAAATTTTCGAGTGGCGACGGCGAGCGCCGTTTCGTAGGCCGGATCGCCTTCGCCGAGAATGATGAGCCGAACGTCGTCAGTAAGAAGTCGATCGAGCAACGGCACCAAGATATCGAAACCTTTTTCACCGACGACGCGCGTGACCATTCCAAAAACCGGACCGCGCGGTTGGGGCGCCAACCGTAACCCGTTCAAAAGCGCATCGCGGTATAGTTGTTTGCCCGCGAGCGTCTTTGAAGTGTAATCGGCCGGAAGCAGTTTGTCGGTCTCGGGATTCCATCGGGTGTAATCGGCGCCGTGCAGAATGGCGCTTAGTTTGTGCGCATTTTCGCGCAAGACGGCGTCGAGGCCGCAACCAAACTCCGGGGTTTGGATCTCGCGCTTGTGTCGCTCGCTCACGGTCGTGACTTTGTCGGCAAAAAGAATTCCGCCTTTGAGAAAATTGAGTTTTCCAAAAAACTCGACGCCGCGCAGGCTAAAGAAGCGTTCGTGCAGATTGGTCAGGCGAAAATCGAGTCCCCAAAAACTGCCCTGCTCGGCGATGTGATGAATCGTGAGCACGGTGGCGAACGGCAAACGATGCGCTCGCACATAAACCGGCACCAATGCGGCCGGCCAATCATGCACGTGCAGAATTTGCGGACTCGGAGTTAGTCGACGGGCCAATTCCACCGCCGCTTTGCTGAAAAAAATAAAACGCGCCGCATTATCTTCGTAGGGCGTGCCGTGTTCCCCGTAAACTCCGTCGCGATCGAAGAATTCGTCGCAACGGACGAAAAATAATTGGACGCCGCTCGCGCTGCGGCCTTGGAGATATTCGGCGATGTAAGTTTTTTCGCCGACGCGAACATCGACAGTAACACCAGTGTCTTCTTCTTTGAACGCCGGGTTCTCGCGGATCTCGCGATAGTACGGCAGAGCGACCGCGACTTCATGCCCGCGTGAACGCAATTCGTGCGGCAACGCATCCATCACATCGATGAGAGCGCCGGCGCGCTGCAACGGCGGACCTTCCGCGCTGATCATCAAAATTCTCATCGGCTCTTCGATGTTCGTCGCACGATCTTTGATGTCAAAGCAATCGCCGGAAACAAGATCTCATTCCTAGTTGAGATCTCATTCCTAGTTTTTTCTGCACGGAGGCATCCGAAATCGAAAACCATCCGATTCAGACAACGACTCTTTTTTCAACTGCGAATTCAAAGACTCGGAAGGCATGATTATGAAAACAAATCACGGTTCGTTTAGTGCTCACGACACAGTAACCAAACTGCTTTTGATTAGCGGGATCGCGCTTCTAACCGCGGTCCCGCTCAGGACGATACGTGCGCAAAATCCCTCGTCCGGCACGGTCGGGCCAGCGCCCGGCGGTCCAACCGCGACCTGGCAAGGCACTGCCACAGCGCCGGGTGGCGGTGTCAATACTGAAGCCGCCTGCGTCGATGGCGTGAACTGTGAAGTCTACACCTTAACCGTCGCGGGCACTCCGACTAACTGGGCCGGCCAAAGAGTTCAGGTTCAATTGAACTGGGCAAGTAGTCTAAACGAATACGACATCTATATTCACAAAGGCACGTTGGCAGGACCACTGGTGACCTCAGCGATGGCCGGGCCCGGTCTTACGAATCAGACGGCATTCATCGACCCAGCCACGGCCGGCACTGGCGTTTTCATTGTCCATGTTGTTTACGACACCACGCCAAACGTAACCGACCACTATCAGGGTACCGCGAGCGCAGTCCCACTGACGCCGGTGCCTCCTCCACCGGCACCCAAAGACACGGGCCCGAAGGTTGGGTACGAGAATTTCGAGGCGCCCGGCGTTCTAACCCAAGTTACATCGACAAGCTCAGGCGGGCTCACCGTTGAATATTTGGGACGCGGCGCGGGCGAACCCTCGGTCGGCAGCGACTGGAAAACCGGCGTAGCGAACATTCAATCAGACCTCGAGACTTTGTTTGTCGCATTTGATGATTCATGCTCGCTAACGAACCCCAAAGCAACCTGGGTTAACCGCCGAGCGCCTACTTCTCAGTTCATCGATTCCGATCCTATAGGCTTCACCGATCGCCAAACAGGCCGCGTGTTTGCAGCCGAGCTGACCCTGTTAAGTCCTGATACCGTCAAAATTTCGCATTCAGACGACGACGGTGTTACCTGGGTGCCAGACCAGTCCGGCGGAATTGCGTCGGCTGTCGACCACGAGACAATCGGCGGCGGCCGATATCATCTTATTAATGGTGTGACCCCGCCGCACAGTGCGACCTATCCCAACGCGGTCTATTACTGCTCGCAGGACATCGCCACAGCTTTGTGCTCGCGAAGTGACGATGGCGGATCGACCTACGGTCCTTCAGTGCCGATTTACAACCTGACGGCCTGCCAGGGATTACATGGCCATGTGAAAGTCTCACCGGTTGATGGCACTGTTTATGTCCCGAACAGAGCCTGCGGCAATTCGCAGGCCGTAGTTGTCTCACAAGATAACGGATTAACATGGGCGATTCACCCTGTTCAAAATGGGAGCACCAATGCTGTCCCTGGTACGATCGGAACCGGTGACGACCCGGCGGTTGGAATTGACAGCAACGGACGTGTTTATTTTGCTTTTTCCAATGCTGGCACAGCCGCGTCCGTCGCAACGTCTGACGACCTTGGCGTCACTTGGCAGAACATTTTCAATGTAGGCGCTGTCTACGCGATAAACAATGCAGCGTTCCCGGCGGCGGTCGGGGGCAGCGCAGGCCGCGCTGCCGTTGCCTATTACGGAGCTAACTCCGGGGTGGGTGACTCGAATTCTGGAGCATTTACCGGCGTCTGGCATCTTTATGTTGCGCACACCTTCGATGGAGGCGCACACTGGACGACATCCGACGTGACACCGACTTTGCCAATGCAGCGTAGTGGCATCTTGCGGGGCGGTGGCGCAGACATCGTGCGCAACCTACTCGATTTCTTCGACATTACGATTGATCGAGACGGCCGTGTTCTAGTCGGCTACGTGAACGGCTGCTCCGGGGGCAACTGCGCTGAGGCGGCGCCGACGGCACACGGGAATACCTACAGCGCAACCGCGACAATCGCTCGGCAGTCTAGTGGTAGGCGTATGCTCGCTGCTAAAGACCCAGCCAACGCGCTGACTGCCCAGACGGTGCCAGGAATTCCGTTCCTGACTCAGCGTCGAGTCGACTCTGTCGTCCACTTGGCCTGGAATGAGGCCGATACCGGCAACTCGGCGATTACGAGCTATCATATTCTCAGAGGCACGGCGAGCGGCGCGGAGACACTTCTGAAGACAGTCACGGGAACCCAAAAAGGAGGAACGTTCAATGACCTGACCGCGACCGACCTTACCAAGACTTACTATTATAAGGTAATCGCGGTAAATGGCATAGGAGCGTCGTGTGGCAACAATGAGGTGGCGTCGCCATTTGTGGGTGACCCGAGCAAAGGGACAATTATCCACCAGAACGATCCGACCCACCCAGAAGCCACCGGAGGTAGCGCGACCCAGCCGCCCGCACCTGAGCTTCTCATTGACTTTATTGCCGTAGGCGAGCCCGCGGGGACAAATGACCTCATGTTCAAGATGAAAGTGGGCGATCTCTCGACAATACCGCCGAATAGTAGATGGAGGATCGCCTGGAACTGGTGGAGCCCGACAAACCAAATGTATTACATTGGAATGAAGGCCGACCAGAATAGCGCGATAACATTCGAGTACGGCACACTCGCCGATGCCGGCGTCCCAGCGGTTCTTGTTCTCGGGGAAACGCCGATCGCTACCTGCTCGGCGATGTCAACGTCTTGCTCACTACCGGGGGCTGCAGCCCCTTCTCAGTTTAACACCGACGGCACCATCACAATGTTCGTGCCGAAGTCAGGTGTCGGAAGTCCTAAGGCTGGCGATCTGCTCGGCGCGATCGGCGGAAAGACAATCACCGGCGATACGCCAAGCACGAATACCTTCGAGCGATCGACGACGTTTGTGGATCATACCTTTATCAAGGGACAAGCTGACAACGCCTATCCACCTGCCACATACACTGTGGTCGGCAATTTGCCAAACGTCAGGATCTCAGCTTCGCCAACACAAATTCATGAAGGAGCAAGTGCGACCTACACAGTCTCCGCTTCACCTGCCCCGTCTCAGTCTATCACTGTCCTCTATTCAAGGAGTGGCACCGCCTCATTAACAAGTGATTACACACTTAGCGGCACTTTGGGAAAAGTCACCATCCTAGCAGGCCAAACTTCTGCCTCCTTCACGCTCCAGGCTTTGGGCGATATGGATGAGACGACCGAACCGGCTTCTGAAACAGCGATCATGACGCTGCAAGCGGGAACAGGTTACAACCTAATCAATCCTAAAACGGCGACAGTTACAATCCTCAAATAAGGCTGAACCACTCAGGAATCCTCGCGCAAGAGTTATATTTCATTCGGCGTTCAACGTCTGCCGCTGGACGCCGAATGTTTCTTAACGCGATTGCCTCAAGCGATCTTGACTCCCGGTGCTCCCCGGGACGTTATTTTCTGTCCAGGTAAGTCCGTTGTCGGTCAGAAGTCTCGCGATCCGCCCGCTGGTTCATTCCGGCGGGCGGATTTTATTTTTGCGAGCGCAGCAGCCGATGAACTCGTGATCGGTGAGTTACCGGTATCGGCCTCGTTCCAAGCGAGATGGACAACAGAAGGGAGTCTGCGGCGCGGTGCTCCGCCCAAAGATCGATCAAAAACCAAACATCTCTGCGATCAGCGGAAATAATTGTCGATCTTAACTTTCGCCTGAATCGCGAAAAATCTTTGCCAAGGAGGCGTCCGATCCAACCCGGATTCCGATTCCTCATACGTAACACAGGAAAATCTTATGAAAAAAAATCCTGCTTCCCAATCGGGGCTTTTCAATCCCCACATTTTACTGGCCGTCGCTCTTTGTT
>Ga0193751_1000684_pt1 | contig 24831 bp, 25 predicted proteins | sample L1c2metaG_FD_143050 | JGI IMG/M metagenome (GOLD analysis project Ga0193751, IMG submission 143050) | Soil microbial communities from a riparian zone of the East river system, Colorado, United States - L1c2 | ecosystem: Environmental > Terrestrial > Soil > Riparian zone | place: USA: East River... | reverse complement strand
CGCGACATGTCTCAGTTGGGTCATTCGCGTCGATTTTGGTATGTCCGCCCCATGTCCGCTTAGCGGTGAGTCTCGGACATGGTTTCCTTCTGCAAGGGGTGGGCCTCGGAGCGATCCGGGGCCTCATTTTTTGGCAGGAATGCTCCTCGATTTCGTCCTTAAATTCCCGGTGCCGTGGAAACGAAATGATCCTCGATCCGCCGGACTCGCTCTATGGATTGGCCTGATTATCTTCGGGATCAAGCGACCATGTATCGGCATCTTGCCGAGCAAGCAGACGACGCTGTCGTCAAGAACGAGATGCTTGAGTTAGCATCCGTCTGCGAGGATGTCGCCAACAACATCGAAGATAATCTGACGGGCGGGTAAGACTACCAGCCGCGCGATGATGTTGCCCAAGGCCGAACAACACCGACCTGTTCTTCCGCATAATTTCGCTTCCATTTTGGGTTTTGGCTGGCTTCTCGCCGCTGTTCTTGGGGCGACCTGCACCCTTCGGACTGCAGGCGGTCTTGGTGCGTTTAATTTGTATCTCCGGTACAAATTCAGAAAGGTCGTTGCTAATAGTTTTGTGGCTCACATTCAGAGCATTGGCGATCCGCTGCATCGTCCATTCGTCTTTGTCATACAGATATTGGGCAAGGCGTTTGCGGTCGCCTGCTGTAGCGGTTTGAAGTCGAGATTCGACGCAATCGCCAGTTTCAGGCGTTCGGCATCTGGGCCGTTGATTTTGGTCAAAACGGCAGCCGAGAGTTGGGTGTTGCCTCATGGCAAAATCAAAAAACCCCCGAAGGCAGCCCATGGGCGAGATCAGCCAGTTTATTGCCATGCCGTTCGACCTGACCGAGGACGGGCTGGTCGCGGGCGAGCCTTTCAAGTGTGCCTCCCCAGCATCGGCCATAGAGCGAGCCAAAGGGTATTGGCAGGTGTTCGGTCACACCGGAGCCGTGGCGTTCATTCGCACCGGCTATCCAGACGCTCGCATCACCGTGCTCAGGACATTCGGCAGCGTGCCGGATCGTTTGCCAGAATAGAAACGAGGCCCGGAGTGCCTAGGAGTCCGAACGCACGCCACGGGCCGCGTCAAGATCGATCTCGCTCAAGGAAATGGCGACGTAAAACGGCCCCGAGCAAGGGGGTGCGTCGGGGCCGTCAACCTCCTTGAGGTTTTCTCCCCGGATTAGTTATGTGGCGCGGCTCCGGGAAGTGGAGAGTCTACCTTGGGCGGCCTGTATTGTTCCCCAGAACAGTCATGGCCCGCGCTTTTTTCGGTTCGTCGGGCCGTGTACGATCCCCGGTGTTCATTGTTTTCGTCGCCACCAACTAGGCCGCGTTCCTACGGGCCTCTCGTTGGTGCGCGATTCGTCTCCGGCACCGTGCTCCATAGTCGGAACGATGGACGGCGAAACGATGGACGGCGATTGGCCCTCCAACTCGCGCAGCCGTTCGATCTGGTTTCTGATGCTCGGCGGTAACTCAGGCTCTTCCCTTAGCGACGCTCGCAGTCGTTCGCCAATCTCTTGAGAGATTGCCCGGCTGTGTGTATGGTCGATCTCAATGCGGTTTCGCATCATGGAACCTTCGCTCCGGTGAATCCCGCCCCACCAACATCGAAGGCATTCTCGCCGCTTTCATCCATTGCCATAAGGCCGAACACGCGCATTCGCATGCACGACTCGCTGTGAAAGCGAAGAGGCCGAGACCGCCGCCATTGGCTATCATGCGCGCGCGCTTGCTTTGAACACAGAGCGGGTCCGACAAAGGACCTTTGGCTATCCGCGACATGCGCCGTCGTTCGTAAACGGCGAGCGACGGTCTCATGGGTTAAAGTCTAGGGGAGGCTTTCGGTTCCGAGGGAGGGTTCTCTCAGAGTGCTAATGCGCGGCCAGATTTGATTTTACGATGAAATCCACTTCGGGAATTAAAAATCGCTCAGCGAAACGCATTTCGGCACCAGATTTCAGCAGCTCGATTTGCGAGTTCCCACTCTCGGATATGAGGGAACCGAGGACGATCAAGGCTTAGCGCAAGGAACCGTATCGATGTTAACGTCTGAGCACGAGCAGAATTGAACTTTTGAAGTGAACCCAAGTCGCGCAGCAGGTCGTTGACCAGCTTGGCCGCTTCATCCTCCTTTGCCAAGCATGCTTCTCGCAGCACTAGCTTTGCGTAGCGTGCTTCCACGTATTCGCTCATTGAAATAACCTCTAGGAACTCCAGCGTAACGAAATGATGGGAATTTGGTTGCGCTGGAACTCGCGAACTGCACGTCGGTAGGATGTAAGCTAAATTGACCACAGCTTCCCGGACGTCGTTCGTTTGCAGAAGCCATTCCGAACGAACGAATTTTGTTCGAGGCAACTTGCAGTTCAAGCCCGCCTCAGTTCAGTTCCCCCTGCCGAGACTGAGTCCGCCAGTACCGGGCACGCAACCGGGGCGCGATGAACCAAGAGAGTGGGGCGCTTAAAATAAAACTTGCGATGACTACGGCAGGGATCATTTCGAATGCATTGTTGGCGAGCGCGGGAATCATCAGCACGGGAACGATCCCGGCACAAAAAACTACCGCGTTGACCATCATGAAAATCATGGCTGCAATCTGAAAACGTGTTGACATGGTTGCTCCTTGGAAGCGTGGGAACTCGAATAAAATAACGGCTGGGGCTACCGCGAAGTTCCCCAGAATCGGGTCGGGGGTCCGGGGCCTGACAATATTGATCCAGATCAGGGCCAAACTGAGCGGACGAGCGTTTGCTCAACCGCATGGAATGGCAACCCGTCGCGACTGCGCCTTTCGACCGCGACCTTGAACTGGCGGTCATAGATTATGACGGCACGCACGCACTTGTTTTTCCGTGCCGACGTGTGGTGACTGGCTGGTTGAAATCGGGCACTCGGCAGCAAGTCATCGTGCGACCGACGCATTGGCGTGACTGGAAGGACCACCCTTTTTCTTCGCTAGTTTGCGGTGCAACGCCTCTGCCAGTTTTTGTTCTTCTTCGGCCAGTAACCGCTCCAAGAGGCGGCGCGTTCGTCCCTCTCAGCCTTCAACTGCGTCTTGAAGTGCTCGATATTTGCCTTCGCAATAAACTCGTCCATCGGGAAATATTCCCCTCCGACGTTTGAGTTTACCCGCGAGCACTTGAAGGACAAGATCATCTTGACCGTGATTCTTTTCGTCGCCGGCCAAGTAAAAGCCGCGATTGGAATCTCCTCCGCTTGAAATAGCGAATGGCCTATTTCGGCCTGTACCGAGCGGGGACCGGAAACTCAATGCCGAGTGACGCAGCCGCGCCGCCGACTGGTGTGATGAACTCACGCCGCTTCATTGCCTCCTCCGAGGCTCAGGCCGAGGTGATCTTACCGCCTCAGACCAGCAGACTGGAAGGGGGCCGAATGTCGCCTTCGGGTCATTCGCTACCAAATTGGGCTGCTCCGACCATGTCCGAGTTGACGCCGCGTCAGAGTCCGCTTTGCCCCGATAGCCTACGTGTTTTTGCATAGCAGCGAAACGACGCGATGTGCCACAGGCGACACGACGGCGTGTCTGCGGGATTTCCGCATTGCCCCCGTAACCGACATCAAATAACGGACTTTGGAAAAAGGGGAAGAGTCAAACTTCGGCTTTCCTGTAGCCATGCTTGCATGCATGGCGATTGCCTTTTGGCACTCATGGTGAGGGACCACCGTACATCCGGTACCGCCATTTAAGCGGTCAGCCGCTTTGGCGTTGACTGCCACCAATCGCTGATCAGCTTCTGGCGTTTATTGAATTGAACCGTAAGGTCGGCGAAAGGGCGGTCTTTCGCGGGAATGGCGCATTCGATCTTGCTGACCGCTTTCGCGCCTTGCTCCGCTTCTTCCTCGTCGCTGAACCGGAAAATCTCGAAGCTTCGATAATTGGGCATCATGTGTTGAAAGCCGTGATGCGCCAACCAGCTGAGCTGCAACAGTTCATTTAACGAGAGATCGAGGCGAATCTTGCCCTCCGCGGGCGCCTTCCTCCTCACGCCAGAGCCGTGGCCCTTCAGCCAGCATGCCTCACCAACGGCGTAACCCAGATTGCTGAGATGAACGTGGTAGGGATCGGGCGCCGAGCTTCGCCTTCTTCTGCGGTTGCGGGACGCGGCATTGGCCGCCTTCAGCGCCTTTGCCACGTTCTCGGGGACCACTCGCCCCTCGAGTTCGTAGTGAAGGCTCATACCCCTGAGAATCTCGCGAGCGGCTTCCTCTCCGCCCCTGAGGCGGCCTTTTTCAAAATATGACCTTGCGCAAGACAAGCCGGCGACGACGAGCGCGACGAGCAAACCGCATAGCACCAAAAGAATATCCACGGCCCCAAAATCCAGTTCGAAGCATTCGAGCACGCCGGCTGCTTCCACTTAAATTTATGCGAATTTGGTTACGCAATCGTAAGGAGTGACCCAGGATCTGAAATTTAGGAATCCTTCACTAGTTCTCGAACTGATTGACGCGCGTTTACTTTTATTACTCGGGGCTCGTTTATTGAATCAAATTTGAACAACGCTGGAAACGTCCATGCCTGGCCAAAACACGATGCGCCTCTTTTGGCAGATATTCGCTGCCGCCATGGTTTTCTCTGCATCTCCATCAGCTGCCGAGCCGTCCGCACGGCCCATCATTTTGGCCTCGAACGAGACCAAATCGCCGGAACCGGACACCGACTTATTCGCGTTGATGTCCGGCAACTGCAGCACGCTTAGAATTGCGGGACGCGATTTCGAGTGCAAGGCGGTCGCTTTCGTCCATAGCCAACTGGGCCGAACAAATTTCACGGTTGCTCTCGACGACCCGGCGGACGGCAGTCACGTAATCTCGTTCTCGGGTGAAAATGGTCAGAGGCAGGATAATCTGTACGAACTAGCCGTCGACCGAATGCTGCTGAACTCCAAGGACAGGCCGAAGGTCGATGGCCTGCCAGTGCCCCTCGTCGAATTATCGGCTGGAATTTGCAGGCAGCTTGGAAACTTTGCGGCGGGACAGGTCTCCAGTATCTCCTGCACCGCGACGGATAACAGCGGCAAGAATTATGTTTTGCAGTTCGAGTCTGATGGCTTGCCGATCGCAGTGCGGAGAGTCAGGCTATCCCCGCCGACAATCCGACAGCACCCAAACGTCGAACCAAGCCTTACCCAGAAGCTGGTCGAGCCGAACGCCGTTGCTCCCGAGTATCGCGAGACCGCGGAAAAGCGCCGTGTGGAGCAAATCGCGCAACTCGAATGCCGTCAAAAGGCCGTTGCTGCGAAGGTTCTGCCCAGAGATCGGACGGCCTATATTGTCCAATGCTTGGCAGAGCTTAGCGAAAAACCTACGACGACCGCCCATCAATAGAAAAGTACCATTAGGTTTCTGTGGTCTTTGAGTCCGTTTTTGCTACCCATTGCTGACCTCTGCTAAAGGCGCGCCGATGTCCGCATCGGGTCAAAAGCTACACGGGCGACCCAGCGGCAAGTCCGGCCATGTCGGCTATCCCGCCGAAAGCGGAAGTAAATTCAGAACATTAGCGGCTTTGCTATAGGCCGATGCGGGTTGATGGCGCTGCCCGAGCCGTGATTCAAGCTCCCAAACCGGAGCCTCGAATCATGCGCTACGAACTTAGCGATTATGAATGGACCGCCATCAAGCCGATGCTGCCCAACAAGCCGCGCGGCGTCCGGCGGGTAAATGACCGCCGCGTGCTCAATGGCATCTTTTGGGTCCTGCGCTCAGGTGCTCCCTGGCGCGATCTGCCGGAAACCTATGGTCCCCGCACCACTTGCTATAATCGCTTCGTTCGGTGGCGGCGGGCTGGCGTCTGGGACCAGATCATGGATGCGCTGGCTGCCGGTCATGACGCGGCGGTGCAGATGATTGATACCTCGGTCGTGCGCGTACACCAGCACGGGGCCTGTATCGCGGACAATAATCATCAGGATATGGGTCGCTCGCGAGGGGGCCTGACCAGCAAGATTCACGCGGTCGTGGACACCAATGGCCTGCTGGTCCATCTCGCTCTTACGCCCGGCGAGGCGCATGACAACAACCGGCTTTGTTCGGTTCTCCTTAGCGCGATGCTCCCACAAACGATGTTGCTCGCGGATCGCGGTTATGACGCCGACTGGATCAGGGAGCTTGTTCGCCAGCAGGGAGCATGGGCGAACATTCCGCCGAAACGAAATCGCAAAGACCCGATCTGCTTCAGCCCGTATCTGTATCGCGCACGCAACCTGGTTGAACGGTTCTTCAACAAGATCAAGCAATGTCGGCGTGTTGCGACCCGATACGACAAACTCGCAGCCAACTATCTGGCGTTCGTCAAACTCGCATCAATCCGAATTTGGCTACGCGCTAATGAGTCCATGCCCTAAGAAGCTGGCACGAACCTTCGCACCGATGTCCTCATCGCTGCGGCTGCGCTGACTGCGCGGTCGTGTCAGCCACGCATAAAACCCACCCCGCGAGACACCGAGCGCCCCGCATAACCATTCCGCCGGCCAGATCCCCCGGTGCTTCGCAATAAAACCGAACTTCACGTCGATTCCTTCGCGAAGTAGGCCGCGGCTTTTTTTAGGATATCCCGTTCGGAGTTCAAACCTCTTCCACTACCAGAGGTCCTTTGAACCTCATCCGATGAGCCATCGCCCACTGTGAATATCGAATTTCACCAAACCTTCTTCTCGCATTTTCAACAACAGAGACTGGCGGACTTCCTCATTGGCGAAATTGGCGCGTTTCATTATCTGGTGCACTTTAAGCGGCTTCTCGCGGAGCGCACTCAGGATATTTTCTCGATCATTCAACAATGATTGGCCTCTCAGCAGCCCGTATAGCGAGGATCGGGACTTTCGTGCAAAATGCGCAGGTAGGCTAAGCCATAAAAGATAAGTTCTTCGGCATCGCGGTGACCTGCAGATGAAAGCTTCTGAAGATATTGACCGACTTTCCCTCTAATTTCTTCACATTCCAAAAGGCTGATCGCGGGCAAGCTTTCGTAGGAAGCAATCACCCGATCAACAACGTCATCCACGACCCTACTCCCAACCCAGATGGTCAGACACCGCATCGCACCATTTTTGCAGTTGCCATGTCAAGGCTACCTTGGACGAGGGAAGCTCTGCGGTCGCTTCTGATGCTACCATTGACCCAAATCAAAGACGCCCAGCGGATTCAAGTTATTATAATCCCGTTGAGGAAGCTCTCTCTCTCTCAGAGCTCAAAAGAACTTTTCTCAATGCAAAAAGCGGACGCTTTTGGGCCATGGCTCAGGAGCGTCCGTTTTGCGTTTCTTGGTATCGACTACGGAGGCGGGTTTTACCATCGCCACCATCTTGATGCTCGTGGCGTTCGACGGCTTTCGTCCATCGCACGCCCCAGCCAGTTGTTCGCGACGCCAACCCCTAAGCGATGAATTTTTTGTATAGCCAGTGACGACCGTCGTGGCGCCGCCACACCTGTCCGCGCACAAGCCGGCCGGTAATTGTGCGTCTCGGGATGATGACCGTGCATAAATGCCAGACCGTTGTCGTTGCGGGGAGTTGGCGCAATCCAAGGGCGAAGCTGATGGCTATCATCGTGGCCTCTATTTCAATCGACGCGCTTTCATGTACGGGCCGTACAGAACGTCCTGATGCCACTCGTAGGCTTTCACAATGGCAGCCCCGACGATGACGACGATGACGACGAAGGCGATAAACAGAACCGTTTCGGTGACCATGTGTTCAATACCATCCGCCATACGATCCATAGAGGATCGACCGGCCACAGTGGTCAACAAAATCCGGGCTTCGACGTGAGGCGATACCATTGCCGGGCGATGTGACATTTTTGCAGCGCCTGCTCGTCGGCTGAACCAGATCGAGAGACGTGAAATTGGTTTCGTTCAGCGAGAAGGAACGGACAAATGTTTGCAGTCAACCGATACGCGCGCGGCTCGACGCGCGTCGCATCCTCGCCATAGACGTCATCTTGGACGTCGGCGCACGCTCAAGGTTATTTTTCAGCCACCATCTTGATGCTCGTGGCGTTCGAGGGTTTTACCTTGTCGCTTTGCTATCGGCACAAACGCCAAGCCCGGGCGCTCAGACTTGTGTTGGTGCGTCTTTGGTATTGAGAGGCACTTTGAGAAAGCGCGTGGCCAACGAGGGCTCAGCAGCCCTAACCCGCTTATCGTAGTGGGCCGCAAGGTTCAACAAACGTCGCTTGGTAAACTCGTCGGCGTTCTCCGCAAGGAGGCGACAGCGTTCGGCATGCGCTTTCAAAAAGTTCGTGTCCACGGCAATACCCCACTCAACAACCCCTTCAAATTTTGCACGGCGCGTCTACTTAATCTACGGGCATATCGGAGCGACGTCCTTAAGCTGTGGATAAAAGCGACGGCCATATCTAGATGCTCGTGACGTTCCCGCTCCGCCACCCGGTCACGCAAGTGGCGGGCGAAAATCGATGCTGCGCAGAACGATGCCCGGAGGGTTGCCCTCAAACTCGAGGTCAAGAAATTTCCGCGCCGCGCGCTCTTCGATCCGGTCGCGCAATCGCAGGAATTGCAGTTCGCGCTGGTCGGGTGTTGTTCTGGTCGAACCGTCAATGCGGTCCATGGCGTCGGTGCTGATGGCGCACGGCACTTCTACCTTGTCATTCATCATCGTGAACAACACGACCATTCGGTTAAAGTCGTAAGCCTGAAAGTGACCTTGCGTGAGCGCCATCGAAGGAACTCCCTGCTGACGAGCGCGTCGCCGTCAAACCTTACCAAAAGGTTAACGACCCAAAAAGTGCCTTAGGTATTTTTCAGCACCGTCTCGCGCGCGCGAGAGGGGGGGCCTTGGCCAGGCTACCCCCCGAGTAGATTTCGCGCTCTTCAGCCTGACCAAACTTAGAAGCCTTGCCCAACGCGCCTATGGCATGCGGCCGATCGTGGTCGCGCAGCCATAACAGCGAGGCGGGCTATGAAACGTGATCTCTATGCAGAGGTATCAGCGCGCATTGTTGCAGAGTTAGAAGCCGGTGCCGCCCCTTGGGTTAAACCATGGTCTGCAACCCCCGGCGCGAATACCCCGTGCAATGCCGTGAGCAACCGGCCTTACTCTGGATGCAACGTCGTTTTGTTGTGGATGGCACAAGCGGCCGGCTATCGCACGCCGCGCTTTCTCACATTCAAGCAGGCTTTGGAGTTGGGCGGCAACGTGCGTAAGGGCGAGCACGGCACCAAGGTCTTTTTCGTCAAGCAACTCCAGGTTCGGGACAAAGGCGCGGACGATAGCTCCGGAACGCGCCTCATCCTGATGTTGCGTGAATATACGGTTTTTAATGTCGAGCAGTGCGAGAACCTTCCCGATAGCATCAGCACAGGGAAGCCGATCCGCGTTCGTAATCCCGATACGCGCGACGAGCTTGCCGACGCATTCCTGCACTCAACTGGCGCGGACATCCGCGAGGGCCACGGCGAAGCCTGCTACATCCCGAGCCGAGATTTTATCTCGATGCCGGCATTCGCTGGGTTCAAGGGCGCGGAACACTTCTACAACGTGTCGTTTCACGAATTGACGCATTGGTCGGGCCACAAGTCGCGCCTAGATCGTGATTTGAAGAACCGGTTTGGCTCACGCAACTACGCAGCCGAGGAGCTCGTTGCAGAATTAGGCGCCGCATTCCTTTGTGCCGAGTTTGGCTTTGATGGTGACGTCAGAAACGCGGGCTACATCGGCAATTGGATTGAGCTTCTGAAGGCTGACAAGCGGGCATTCTTCACGGCGTGCAGCCAGGCGTCCAAGGCTGCGGACTACCTGCGCGGCTTGGCCATTGCCGAGCCCGCGGAAATAGCGGCGTGAGAGTGTCGGCGGTGACTTCCAACCCCAGGCGTGAGCCGCTCTTTGACGTCCACCCGCGGACGGGCGCCACCATTGAAATATTCTTTGCCGACCGCGCGCTGGAAACTTTCGGCAGATGCGGTGCAGGCTGGTTTTGGCAGGCGCGCCGGCGCGGCTTCTCGCCGGACGGCTCTCCCACTGGGCCGTTCGCTACTAGCTACTCAGCGTATCGGCATGCGATGAAATCGCCGACGCCGGTCATCTCTTGATGCACGAACGCTTCGCGAACAGAACGTCGCTTTCCATGTGCCATGCGTGTGACATGGAACAGCCGACACACGATGATACTCAGTTGGAAAGCCTAGTATTCATTAGCATTTTCTGAATTGGCCCGTTTTGAGCCGGCATGGGCGAATTTGCTCACGAAAAAGCCCGCCAACTCTTTGAGTTGACGGGCTCTTTTCTGGTTGCGGGGATAGGATTTGAACCTATGACCTTCAGGTTATGAGCCTGACGAGCTACCGGGCTGCTCCACCCCGCGATAAACCGTTGCGCGCCTTACCGAAAAACCGAATGCCGAAACGGGCTACCAACGCCTGAAGGCGCCGTTTCCGTCCGGAGGCTTCCTGAGAAGGCAACCCTTTGCAAATGCCCTTGGGTCGCGGGGGGTATGTACCAACGCGCGTCTGCTTTGGAAAGGGCCGCGAGGTGACTTTTGAGGATTTTATGACGACCAAAATCCGCCAAATGGTGGTTTTTTGCGGGATCGGCCGTCCTGCCACGGCGCCCTTGCCAGAAGTTCCACAAAAGCCCAGCCTTGTAACCAAAGAAGGCCTCGATCGCTCCTCGCCATGAAGAGAGCGCAATCACAAACCTTGGGGGAATAGCCTGATGGATAGCGTCGATTTAATCGTCGTGGGCGGCGGTTCCGGCGGCTGTGCGGTCGCAAGCCGCCTGTCCGAGGATCCCGCAACCTCGGTGGCGCTGTTGGAAGCCGGCGGCAAGGACGACAATTGGGTGGTGACGACGCCCGGCGCGTTGATCCTGATGGTGTCCGGCAAGGTCAACAACTGGGCGTTCGACACCGTGCCGCAAGCGGGCCTCAATGGCCGGATCGGCTATCAGCCTCGCGGCAAGGGGCTCGGCGGCTCGTCCGCGATCAACGCCATGGTCTATATGCGCGGCCATCGCAGCGACTACGACCAATGGGCCTCGCTCGGCAACACCGGCTGGTCCTATGCCGAGGTACTGCCCTATTTCAAACGCTCGGAAGATAATTCCGAACTCGACGGCGAGTATCACGGCAAGGGCGGCCCGCTCCATGTCACGGGGTTGCAAACCGACAATCCGGTGCGCGAGATCTATCTGCAGGCCGCGCGCGAGGCCCAGTTCCGGATCCGGGAGGATTTCAACGCCGAGGAGCAGGAAGGTCTCGGCCCGTATCAGGTCACGCAGAAGAACGGCGAACGCTGGAGTGCGGCACGCGGCTACATTCACCCGTTCATGGCGACGCGCGCCAATTTGCGCGTCGAGACCAGCGCGCACGCCACCCGCATCCTGTTCGAGGGCAAGCGCGCGGTAGGCGTCGAATACCGGCAGGGCAAGACCATCCGGCAAATTCGCGCCCGCCGCGAAGTGATCCTTTCTTCCGGCGCGTTCCAGAGCCCGCAGTTGTTGATGCTTTCAGGCGTTGGCGACAGCGCCGCGCTAAAGAAACACGGCATCGCAACCACCCATCATTTGCCCGGCGTCGGACAAAACCTGCAGGATCACCCGGACTTTGTGTTCGGCTTTACCTCGGACGCACCGTATTTCGCCGGTCTATCGTTCGGCGGCATCGCGCGAATCTTCAAGGGCATCGCGCAATACCGGCGCGAGCGGCGTGGGCCGATGACGTCGAACGTCGCCGAATGCGGCGGATTCCTCAAAACCCGACCCGACCTCGAGGTGCCCGATATCCAATTGCATTTCTGCATGGCGATGGTCGCCGATCATGGCCGCAAGCCGCGCTGGGGCACGGGCTTTTCATGCCACGTCTGCGTGCTGCGCCCCAAGAGCCGCGGCAGCGTCCGGCTGCAAAGCGCCGATCCGCTTGCCGCGCCCGCGATCGACCCGAATTTTTTCGGCGAGGAGTCGGATCTCGAGACCATGGTCGCGGGCTTCAAGATGACCAAGCGGCTGCTCGACGCGCCGGCGCTGAAAGCGCTGCAAACCTCCGACGTGTTCACCGCGGGCGTCGAGACCGACGACGACATCCGCAAGGTCCTGCGCCAATACGTCGACACCGTCTATCATCCGGTCGGCACCTGCAAGATGGGAGTCAACGATTCCAGCGCCGTGGTCGACCCGAAACTCAGGGTTTACGGGCTCGAAGGCCTGCGCGTCGTCGATGCTTCGATCATGCCGACCCTGATTGGCGGCAACACCAACGCGCCGACCATCATGATCGGCGAGAAGGCCGCCGACATGATCAAGGCGGAGTTGCGGGCGAGTTGAGGGTTACCTAAGACCAACATTGCCGTCATTGTGAGGAGCAACGCGACGAAGCAATCCATCTGCTGGCAACACGTTGGATTGCTTCGCGGAGCCTGTCATCGGGCGCGCATTCGCGCGACCCGTTGGCTCGCAATGACGTGGTGAGAGTTGCGCGGCCTTACGTCAGCAGAAACCCGCCATCCACGGTGACAACGCTGCCGGTCATGTAGCGCGAGGCGTTGGACGCGAGCAGCATAATCGCGCCGTCGAGATCGGATTCGGTGCCGACCCGGCGCTGCGGAATCCGCTTGGTCAGTTTTTCGCCGCCTGGCGTCGACCAGAAATCGTGGTTGATCTCGGTATCGATATAACCCGGCGCCAGCGCATTGACGCGAATGCGGTTGCCGGCCAGCTCCAGCGCCATCGCCTTGGTCGCCTGGATGATCCCCGCCTTGGAGATGGTATAGGGCGAGAGGAATTTCATCACGCCAAATCCGAGCACGGATGCGATATTGACGATATTGCCTTCCTGCTTGCGCGCGATCATTCGCCGCGCCATTTCGGTGGCCGCGAAATACGCGCCCTTGAGGTTGGCGTTGATGACGGAATCCCAATCCGCTTCCGTCTGCTCCACCGCGAGCTTTTCAACCGCGATCCCGGCATTGTTGATCAGCACGCTGACCGGGCCAAGCGCGGCCTCGGCGGCGTCGATCGCCCTTCCGATCGAGGCGATATCAGTCACGTCCATTTGTACGGCGACGGCGCTGCCACCGCCGGCGCGAATTTCGTCCTCCAGGCTCTTAAGTTTTGCGGTCTGACGCGCCGCCAGCGCGACGGCGGCGCCATGGGCGGACAGGACGCGCGCGAATTGCCGACCCAGCCCCTGCGAGGCGCCGGTGACGAGAATGATTTCTTTACTGACGTCGAATAGACCGGCCATGACCAACTCCGCGAGCTTGGGCGCTCGTATTGATACAGACGATTTTAGCGATCGCAAACCGGTTTGGTTCACCAAAGTCCGGACAACCGAAATAGGCAGAGCATTCCCGTCCATGAACGGTTTCGACGCCGTCGTCCTTATCGCTTTGATCGCCGCTACCGTCTCCGGCTTCAACGCCGGGCTGCTGCGCAGCGCGGCGACGATCCTGGCCTATCTGATCGCGATGCCGATCGCGGTCATGGTGATGTCGCTGGTCTCCACCGGTAGCAACGGCAAGCTCGGTTCGCCGTTGCTGCAGAACTCGCCGCTGTTGTTTGGGGTATTTCTGCTCACCGGCATCGTGCTTGGAAAATTCATGCGGATGGCGCTCGACGAAACCGTCGGGCCTCAGGCCGGGATCGGAGATCGCCTCGCTGGAGCTGCCCTTGGCGCGGTGCGCGTCGGCCTCGTCGCAGTCACGGTCGTATTGACTTTCGACCAGCTCGTGCCGTCGGACCGCCAGCCGGCATATCTCGCGGGCTCCGAGCTGCGGCCGCTATTGTCGGTGGCGGCGCAGAAGGGATTTAAATCCCTGCCGCCTGATATCGTGGCCTATATCGACCGCCTGAAGAAAGACCGGCGGATTTGAGGCCTAGGGATCCGCTTTCCGAAGTTCGTGATCCGGCTCCGCGTCTTCGCAAACGAACTTCGGAAAGCTGCATTTCGGCCATAGAAGGTCTCTTATCAGGGCCGCCTGGGTTGGCTAAAGTGGCCGGGAGAGCTACAAAAAAATTATCTAGACCTATGGGAGTGAGACAGTGGATCTTGGGATCAAAGGCCGCCGCGCCATCGTTTGCGCCTCGAGCAAGGGTTTGGGCCGCGCCTGCGCCATGGCTCTTTCCGCCGAGGGCGTGCACGTCACACTGACCGCGCGCGGCGCTGAAGCGCTCGCAAACACCGCCGCCGAGATCCGCAAATTGTATCCCGGCGTGACGGTGACGGAAGTCTCCGGCGATATCACCACGCCCGCCGGCCGCGAAGCCGCGCTGAAAGCCTGCCCCGATCCGGATATCCTGGTCAACAATGCCGGCGGGCCGCCGCCCGGCGATTTCCGCAACTGGACCCGCGACGACTGGATCAAGGCGATCGACGCCAACATGCTCACCCCGATCGAATTGATCAAGGCGACCGTCGACGGCATGATGGCGCGCAAGTTCGGTCGCATCGTCAACATCACCTCCGCCGCGGTGAAAGCGCCGATCGAGGTGTTGGGATTATCCAACGGCGCGCGCGCCGGCCTCACCGGCTTTGTCGCAGGCATCGCGCGCAAGACCGTGATCAACAACGTCACCATCAACGGCCTGCTGCCGGGCCCGTTCAACACCGATCGGCTGCGCGGCGCGGTCGCCAAGGCGGAGGCGGAAAAGCGTGGCGTCTCTGTCGACGAGATGCTGGCGGAACGGGCCAAGCTCAATCCCGCCGGGCGCTTCGGCGACCCCGAAGAATTTGGCGCGGCCTGCGCGTTTCTGTGCGGCGCCAAGGCCGGCTTCATCACCGGACAGAATATCCTGCTCGACGGCGGCGCCTTCCCCGGCACGCTTTAGGGTATGATCCGGACCCGTAGGGCCGCGTTAGCGCAAAGTGGATACCGGTTTTCCCTTAGCTAACAAACGCGTGGCGTTTGCGCGGAGATCATACTCAAACAAACAAATAGACCGGGATGACGATTCGAAGAAAAGTCATCCGCTCTGGGGTATTTGGGGGTATTCGGCGGATCACGCCAAAGTGGTCCGCTCGTCGCTCCAGCTCAGGCCAAACGCATCGAGCCCCTCGGCCAGATAGTCGCTGACCAGGGGTTCGCCGAGCACGTAGCGCGCGGTACCCTGGTCGCGGACCTCGGCGGCCTCGCGACGAAGCTCATTCCATTCCTCGATCGAGCCGTCGCCGCGGCCGAGCCGGATCAACGCGATCAAATCGATCTGTTCGTCTTCCGTCATCGCATGGATGAAGCCCGCGATCTCGCGCGCGACCGGATCGCTGCCATCATCCTCCAGCACATCGACCATATTGTCGTCGGCGGGATTCGACCCGGAGTCCGGATCGGTGGTGGCATCCTTGACGTCGAATTCGCGGGTTTTCTCGATCAAAAAGCCGACCTTGTCGGCCGCAATGGCTAGTTCTGGCATCCCCGCTCCTCCTGCGTTCCGTGCCTTTGAGCGCCGGATCAACGCGCAGGCTGGCGAGATGATCCATTGCGTGGGCTGTCGGAAATCAGCATCTTGGTCCAACACTCGGATCATTATCTCTAGGGAAACGCCGCATGCGCTGGAACGTGGGCAGGGTCAAAATCACGAAAATCGTCGAACTGGAGACGATCGGCAGCACACGTTTCATCCTGCCTTTGGCCAGCAATGAAGAAATCCGGAAATTGCCATGGCTCATTCCCCACTTCGCAACCGAGGAAGGTCGGCTGAAAATGTCGATCCACGCGCTGGTGGTCGAAACGCCCGCGCGCCGGATCGTAGTCGACACCGGGCTTGGCAACGACAAGGAAGGCCGCAACGTACCGACATGGAATCATCGGAAAACGCCATTCCTCGAAACCATGACCGCGGCGGGCTTTCCGCCCGACAGCATCGACACCGTGCTTTGCACCCATCTCCACGTCGACCATGTCAGCTGGAACACGCGGCTCGAAGGCAATCAATGGGTGCCGACTTTCACCGGGGCGCGTTATCTGTTCGGCAAAACCGAATACGAGTATTGGCTCGGCCACAGCGCCGAGCCCGACAAAGCGGCGGTTTTTCACGACTCCGTGAAGCCGATTATGGACGCCGGCAAGGCCGATCTGATCGCCAGCGACGCCAGGCTCTGCGATGAGATCACCCTGATCCCGACCCCCGGCCACAGTCCGGGACATATCAGCGTTCACATCACATCCGAGGGCGAAGAGGGCCTGCTCAGCGGCGATGTCGCCCACCATCCCTGCCAGATGGCGCACCTTGACTGGTCTTCGACCGCCGATTCCGATCCCGCGCAGTCGATAACGACCCGGCGCGATCTGTTCGGCCGCTTCGCCGATCGACCCGTGCTGGTGATCGGCGGCCATTTCGACGCCGGCCACATCAAGCGCGACGGCGACGCCTTCAGATTCGTGGCTTAGGCCCGCCTCGCGGCTGCCCGAGATCAAGGGGGCTGCAATGCATCGGCCAGTCGGCAGTTGAATTTAACCGCGCGCTGTTCCATGAAGCATCCAAGTAACGGAATTACCCTGGGGAGAGATGGCCAATGAAGCTTGTTCGTTACGGGGAAATTGGCAAGGAGAAGCCTGGCCTGGTCGATAAATCGGGCCAATTGCGCGATCTGTCGGCGCATCTAGCGGACTTCGTCGGCGATGCCTTTTCACCGGCCTCGTTGGGCAGGATCGCTGACCTCGACCCCGCCAGGCTTCCCGCCGTCGGCGGCAAACCCCGGATCGGCGCGCCGGTCGGCGGCCTGCCCAAATTCATCGCCATTGGCCTTAACTATTCCGACCATGCCGCGGAAGTCGGAATGCAGCTTCCGACCGAACCCATTGTCTTCATGAAGGCCAACAACAGCCTGTGCGGGCCCAACGACGCGGTCGAAAAGCCACGCGGCTCGACCAAGCTCGATTGGGAAGTCGAACTCGCGATCATCATTGGCACGCGCGCCAAATACGTCTCTGAGACCGACGCCCTCAACTACGTCGCCGGCTACAGCATCTGCAACGACGTGTCCGAACGTTTCTTCCAGATTGAACGGCTTGGTCAATGGACCAAAGGCAAGTCGCATGACACGTTTGGTCCGCTCGGTCCCTGGCTCGTGACCAAGGACGAGATCGCGGACGTGCAGAAGCTGCCGATGTGGCTCGAGGTCAACGGCAAGCGCAGCCAGACCGGGTCGACCGCGACCATGATTTTCGGCGTCAAGAAGATCGTTTCGTATCTATCGGAAATCTTGACGCTGATGCCGGGCGATATCATCGCCACCGGCACACCGCCCGGGGTCGGCATGGGAATGAAGCCGCCGAAATTCCTCAATGTCGGCGACGTGGTCACGCTCGGCATCGAAGGGCTTGGCCAACAGCGGCAGGAAATCATCGCGGCGTGACGCGCCCTTGCGATGTCGTCATTGCGAGGAGAGCAAGCGGCGAAGCAATCCATACTTCCTTCGTAGCGGTGGATTGCTTCACGTTGCTCGCAATGACGGATAAACTACCGTTTGAGTATTCTCAAAGGACATCCACATGAAACTCACATTCTCACCCGCCTCGCCCTTCGCCCGCAAGGTCCGCATCGCCGCGATCGAACTCGGCTTGATCGACAAGATCGAGTTCATGCCGGCGGCGGTGGTGCCCGGCCAGCCCAACGATGAATATTTGCGCATCAATCCGCTGAAAAAGCTGCCGGCGCTGATCCTCGACAACGGCGACGTCATCATCGATTCCTATGTCATCGTCGAATATCTCGACGAGCTTGCCGGCGGCGGGAAACTGATCCCGGCGTCCGGTGCCAACAGGTGGAAGGTCAAGAGCGATCATTCGCTGCTGCAGGGCATGCTCGATTCCATGTTGCTGTGCCGCTACGAGAAGATGGTGCGGCCGCAGGGATTGCAGTGGCAGGCTTGGTCCGACGATCACTGGAACCGGGCCTGGACCGGCATGGCTCGCTTCGAGAAGCAGGCGGACGTGCTGTCGCGTCCCCTCGATATCGTGCAGATCGCGCTCACCTGCGTCCTCGGCTACGCCGATTTCCGATTCGCCGATTGCGGCTGGCGCAAGGCCTATCCGAAGCTCGACGCCTTCCATGAGAGGATGCTGAGCCGGCCTTCGGTCAAGAACTCCGTGCCACCGCCGGCCTGAGGCGCGGGAAGGCTTTCATGAGTCTCACGCTCGCTGTCGGCGATCTCACCATCCATCGCATCATCGAGCAGGAAACCACGTTCCTGCCGGCGTTGGAGTTGTTTCCCGCGCTGACACCGGACCTGCTCGCCGAGAACAGGCCATGGATGCGGCAAGCGGGTGCGCTCGATGCCGATGACGTGCTGATCCTGTGCTTCCAGTCCTATATCGTCAAGACGCCGCATCACACCATCCTGGTCGACAGTTGCATCGGCAACGACAAGCCGCGGCCGCGCCCGAAATGGCATATGAAGACCGACGACACCTATATGCGCGCGCTGGCGAGCGCCGGCCTTTCGGTCGAGGACATCGATTACGTGACGTGCACGCATCTGCATGTCGATCACGTCGGATGGAACACGCGGCTGGAGGGCGGCCGCTGGGTGCCGACATTTCCGAACGCGCGCTATGTGTTCGCGAAGCGCGAATTCGATTATTGGACCGAGCAGAACGCAAAAAGCCCCGTGCCGGCCTTCGGCGACAGCGTATTGCCGGTGGTCGAGGCCAAGCGGGCCGAGATCGTCGACGACGACTATGCCATCGGCGATCACATGCACATCCTGCCGACGCCGGGCCATACGCCCGGACATGCCGCGTTCACCTTCGGCCGCGGCAGGGACGAGGCGGTGTTCAGCGGCGACTTGATGCATTCGCCTCTGCAGACGCGCTATCCCGAACTGTCGGTGAAATTCGACGTCGATCCGGCACAGGCCGCCGCGACGCGGCGCCGTTTCCTGGAGCGCTATTGCGATACCGAGACGCTGTGCTGTACCGCGCATTTCCCTTCGCCTTCGGCAGGAAAAATCCGGCGACGGGGCAGCGGATTTTCCTGCGAAGCGGTGGATTAGCGTTCGTACCTTCCTGTACCTCTTCCCGCTTGCGGGGAGAGGTCGGATCGCTCTTGCGATCCGGGTGAGGGGGCACCGGTCCATCGATCGGCATCAGTTCCGCGGATAGAGCCCCTCACCCCGACCCTCTCCCCGCGAAAGAGCGGGGCGAGGGAGAAGATCCCGCCTCAATCGAACAGGCCCGGGGTGTGATTGACCAATGCGCCTTCGATGGCGAGCATTTTCAGCTTGGTGACGACGCCGCCATTGGCGGAAAATCCGCCCGGCTTACCGCCGGCGGCAAGCACGCGGTGGCACGGCACCACGATCGGACAGGGATTGCGTCCGAGCGCCTGACCGACGTCGCGCGACAGCTCAACCCCGCCGAGCCGCTTGGCGATGTCGCCATAGGTCATGGTCTTGCCCGGCGGAATGCTGCGGGCGATGTCGTAAACGCCGCGGTGAAACTCCGGAACGCCGTCGAGATCGAGAACCACGTCCTTGAGATCATTCGGCTTGCCTTCAAGTAACTCGACAATGCCATCGATCGCGTGTTGCACTTCGGCCGGTGGCGGCGCTTCGGCGATGTCACCGTGGCGCTGCCGAATCCGGGTGCGGGTCTTTTCTTCACTCCCCATCGGCAGTTGCACCCCGTTGATGCCGCGAGGACTCCACTCGATCCCGCAGATGCCGATCGGGGTGTCGAACAGGGTAAAATACTGGTCTGTCATGGCCGGCTCCAATTGGCTCGCGCCTCATATCTATGCTCTGGAAACGGAATCTAGGCTTGGAAATTGTTGCTATCCACCCGGATTCCGGGGAAACCCCCTACGGTTCCACGAAAAAGTTGGCGGGCCGACTTGCCGGCGCCGCCGGGAAATGAAGCCGCCCTTGCCCAACAGCACGCCTACGAGCTCGACGTTACCGAGATGGGCTAGAGAGAACCGCCACGCAATCGACCTCGACATCGAACGGACCGGGCCATGATGGCACGTGCAGAAAAATACGGGCAGGCGATTCCGCCGGGAAATAACGCGCGTATATTTCGTTGAATTTGGCGAAATGCGACGGATCGGGCGTGCAATAGACGTTGCATTTGACCACGCTCGCGAGCGACGAACCGGCCGCTTCGAGGCATAGCTTCATTTGATCGAGCACGAGCTCGACCTGACGCTCGAACGGAGCAGATCTAACCTCTCCGGTTTCAGGATCGAAAGGCGGCAGACCCGACAGATAGACAAACCCATTGGCAACGACCACAGGATAGATCGGGCCTTTTCGGCGCCGTTCCAGATAGCTCGATATTGGTTCCACGCGCAGCCGTTTGATCATGCCGTCCTCGCATATTGACGCAGGCCACCATTCTACCGGATAAGTCAAGACGATGGTTCGACCAAAGACGAACTGTCGTTGCCTGTGGATGAGGTATGACAAAGTTGGTCACGGCCATGACCGCTCACACGGCCGGGATTTAGGCGCAGCGCCGCACGCGTTTTCCGTGCCGCGCAGTCGCGGCGAACCGCGTTGCGCGGGTTGGTAAACTCTCATCCCGGTGCTATTCTCTCATCAACAAGGATTTGGGCTTCGCCCTGAAAACGCGAGGAGGCACGCCATGAAACTGAGCCAGCAACAGATCGACGACTTCAACCGGGAAGGCTGGCTGTTTCTGCCGGAACTGTTCAGCCAGGAAGAGGTCGCCCTGCTCGCACGCGAGGCGGAAGGCATCTACGACACCAAGCGGCCGGAGGTCTGGCGCGAGAGGAGCGGCGCGCCGCGTACCGCCTTTGCCGCCCATCTCTACAACGAGGCGTTTCGCCTGCTCGGCGCCCATCCGCGCATGATCGACCCGGTGGAGCAGGTCTTCGGTGAGAAGGTCTACATGCACCAGTACAAGATCAACGCCAAATCGGCGTTCACCGGCGACGTCTGGCAGTGGCATCAGGACTATGGCACCTGGAAGCGCGACGACGGGATGCCGCAGCCGCGCGCGATGAACATCGCGATTTTTATCGACGAGGTCATGCCGATCAACGGGCCCTTGATGCTGGTGCCGCGGAGCCAGCATGCCGGTGATCTCAAAGCCTCGCACGACCTTGCGACCACCTCCTATCCGCTGTGGACGCTGGATGAGGAAACCGTGACGCGGCTGGTGAAAGAAGGCGGCATCGTCGCGCCGACCGGCAAGGCCGGCGGGCTTTTGATGTTCCACGGCAATCTGGTGCATGGCTCGGCCGGCAACATCACGCCGTATCCGCGCAAGATCGTCTATCTGACGCTCAATGCCGTCTCGAACTACATTCGCACCCCCACCCGACCGGAATATATCGCCCATCGCGATTTTACGCCGATCCAGACGGTGGATGACGACGCGCTGTTGCGGTTGGCGAGGGCGCAGCGGCAAGCGGCGGAGTAGAGCGGCTCGCTTGCGAATGCGGGACGGCTCTCGTGCCCCGGATGCAGCGCAGCGCGAAGTGGTGCGCTGCTGATCCGGGGCCCACATTACACCATGGGTCCCGGCTCTGCGGAGCCGCGTAAGAACGCTGCACCGCGTCCGGGACACGATCAATCGGATCACCCCTTCCATGAACCTTTCTCATCTGCTCAACGCCCGCCTTGCTGCCGGCAAACCGGTCCGCGTCGCATTGATCGGCGCCGGCAAGTTCGGCTCGATGTTCCTGTCGCAGGTGCCGCATACGCCGGGGTTGGAGGTGCCGGTGATTGTCGATCTCGATCCACAACGCGCGCGCGAAGCCTGCCGAACCGTCGGCTGGGACGCCGCGCGGATTGCCGCGACCTCATTCACCGCAGACGCCGCCAAAGCGACATCGGGAAACATCGAGGTGATCGTGGAAGCCACCGGCAATCCCGCCGTCGGCATCAGGCACGCCCGCGCGGCGATCGCGGCCGGCAAGCATATCGTCATGGTCAATGTCGAGGCCGACGTGCTAGCCGGGCCGCTGCTCGCTGCGGAGGCGCGCAGCGCCGGCGTGGTCTATTCGCTCGCCTATGGCGACCAGCCGGCCTTGACCGCCGAGATGGTCGACTGGGCCCGCGCCACCGGCTTCGGCGTCGTCGCCGCCGGCAAGGGAACGAAATATCTGCCGGCCTATCATGACGTGACGCCGGCCGGCGTCTGGGGCCATTACGGACTGACAGCGGATGAGGCGCAGTCGGCCGGCATGAACCCGCAAATGTTCAACTCGTTTCTCGACGGCACCAAATCGGCGATCGAAATGGCGGCGATTGCCAATGCCACGGGACTGCTTGTGCCGACGGAGGGGCTGATGTTTCCGCCCTGCGGCGTCGACGACCTGCCGCACGTGCTGCGGCCACGCCACCAAGGCGGCGTGCTGGAAACATCGGGCGTAGTGGAAGTGGTGTCCTCGCTCGAGCGCGACGGCCGTCCGGTGTTTCGCGACCTGCGCTGGGGCGTCTATGTCGTTTTGGAGGCGCCGAACGACTACGCCGCGGACTGCTTCAGGCAATACGGGCTAAAGACCGATTCCTCCGGGCGATATGCTGCGATGTACAAGCCCTATCATTTGATCGGGCTCGAATTGAACATCTCGATTCTATCGGCGGCGCTGCGCGGCGAGCCAACCGGGCAGTCACGCGACTTTCGCGGCGACGTGGCTGCTGTGGCAAAGCGGAGCTTGCGCGCGGGCGAGATGCTCGACGGCGAAGGCGGCTATACGGTATGGGGCAGATTGATGCCGGCCGCCGCAAGCCTCAAGGCCGGGGCGCTGCCGATCGGGCTCGCCCATGGGGTGAAGCTGAAGCGTGACGTCGCCCATGGCGCGGTGGTGAGCTGGAGCGATGTCGAAATCGATGCTGACAATGAGACGGTCAAGGCCCGGCGGGCGATGGAAGCGAAGTTTGGCGCGGCGAAATGAAACGAACTGATCGCCTTTCTCGCAACTGCGTAACGAGACGCCACCCTTGATTCCGCTGACTTGATTGGTCAAGCTGGCCACGATCCGGGATTGAAAATCCGGACGTCCGATTCAACGTCAGCCGTCGGCGGAACAAAAAGCGACAGTCAAGATCGTCGTCCCTCGTCGAGCTATCGGCCCAACCAGAGGGGAAGCGCATGAAACGTCGTGAATTCCTGAAAGCCGGCGGCGTCGGCCTTGCCGCGAGCACCGTTGCCGCGCCCGCGATCGCGCAATCGATGCCGGAGATAAGATGGCGGCTCGCCGCCAGCTGGCCGAAGTCGCTCGATACGCTTTACGGCGGCTGCGAATATTTCTGCAAACGCGTCGCCGAGATCACCGACAACCGTTTTCGGATCCAGTCCTTCGCGGCCGGCGAAATCGTGCCCGGCCTGCAGGTGCTCGATGCGGTGTCGAACGGCACGGTCGAGATGGGCAACACGGCGCTGTATTACTATTGGGGCAAGAATGCGTGGGTCGGCCCCTATGACGACGAAAAGCTCGGCTTCGTCAAGGTCGCGAAATATTACTACTACCCGGGCTGGTGGGAAGGCACCGGCCAGGGCCACAACGTCATCAATATCGAGCGCTGGAACGCGCTGCCGAAGGCCTACCAGGCGGCGGTCACCGCGGCGTCGAACGAGTGCTTCACCTGGGTCACCGGCAAATACGACTTCGTCAACCCGCCGGCGCTGAAACGTCTGATTTCCGCGGGCGCGATCCTGCGGCCGTTCCCGCAGGAGGTGCTGGAGGGCTGCTACAGCGCTGCCAACGAAGTCTATTCGGACCTCTCCAAGACCAATCCCCATTTCGCTAAGATGTATGCGAGCCTAACGGCGTATCGCGGCGATTCGTTGATGTGGATGCAGGTGGCCGAGTTGAGCTTCGACAGTTTCATGATGCGGATGCGCACGCGCACCTGAAGGGATCGCCTGAAATCCTCACCTGCAATGACAAGCCCCGGAGCATGCTCCGGGGCTCTTTGTTGGCGCGCGGATGCTGTCTCGACGATCCATCGGAGCGTTCGCTTCAAGACCGCAAACCGGCGCGATCAGTTCTGATCGTCGCCCAGAAGGGCGGCGAGCTTGTCGTAGTATTTGCCGACGAGATCGATGTTGCCCTTGTTCTCGATCGGCGGCTCTGGAGCCTTCAGCGCCTGGGTGAGGTCGGCGATCGCGTCCTTCTTGTCCTTGGCGGACATTTTCTTGTCGGCCTGGACCTGGGCTATCTGCGCCTTGATGACGGCTTCGGTGCCGATGAATTTCTTGGTCGCCGGATCGAACCCGGCGAGCACGACGCTGATATTATCGATGACAGTGTTATATTCATCGTAGCTGGCAAAGCCGTTCTTCTTGGCCACGGCTTCGAGCTGCGCCGCGAGTTTCGGATCCGGCTTGGCGTTCTCCGACAGCTTCTCGGTGATCGTATCCATGTCCTTGGCTGCCGAGATCACCCCCTCGACCTGTTTTTCGGTCAGCGGGATTTGCTTCAGGACCGGTTGCTGCGGCGGTGCGCCCTGCTGGGCCGGCGCCGGCTTGGCCTGCGCCAGGGCGCTGCCGGTCGATACGACGGCGATGGAGACTGCGAGGCAAGCAACGCTCAACGCGGCGGCGAGGGGACGAACGAACTCACGCATGGGAGGCTCCTCGGGCTTAAGGGACGATTTCAAGTTCCGGGTGAATCCAGTACGGTCCTCGAAATGAACGGCCAATGAACTCGGCGTTTATCTGCCCATCGTGGCGGAAAGTCACGAGGGACCACCGGCCTCAAAAACGAAAACGCCGCTCTCCCGAAAGGGAAGAGCGGCGTTTTGTTTGATCGTGACACGTAAAGAGGAATTGCCTTGTCCTTGGCAGGCCTGGCAGCGACCTACTCTCCCAGGGCTTAAGCCATAGTACCATTGGCGCTGAGGAGTTTAACGGCCGAGTTCGGGATGGGATCGGGTTCAAGC
>Ga0193751_1000683_pt1 | contig 24832 bp, 18 predicted proteins | sample L1c2metaG_FD_143050 | JGI IMG/M metagenome (GOLD analysis project Ga0193751, IMG submission 143050) | Soil microbial communities from a riparian zone of the East river system, Colorado, United States - L1c2 | ecosystem: Environmental > Terrestrial > Soil > Riparian zone | place: USA: East River... | reverse complement strand
AGCATAGTTATATTTCTCCGCAGAGGTACGGTTGCACGCTTCGGTCAGCAGCATGAACTGGGTTCAAGCAAAGACAATGCCCGGCAATTGCCGGGCATTGTTTCACTATTTCCCTAAGTACATCGCTCATTGACTGGATCCTGCGCCGACGATGGGTACAGTAGTGTTGGTCAGGAACGTCGCCACGCCGTTTGCAGGGTTAATGGCATATTCCTTTCCATCGGAGGTGAATCCGTACAGCGTGCCGCCAACGAACGCCGAACCAATAAAAGCATTGACACCAGAACCACTGATGGTGACTTGACTGCCGGTCGTGGTCACTCCACTCGTGGGATTGATTTGATACAACGTATCCGTGAACGCGGTACAACCCGTCCCGACCCCCGTGGAACCAATGGTGTAGTAAAGCACGCTTGCCGACCCGGTCAGGCTTGCCTCGAAACTACACCCCGCTGGAACTAGCGCACTCGAGGTGGGGCCGACCGGCGTTGTTACGCCCGTGGCGAGGTCAATCGAGTACAGACTCCCCGTCACCATGTCTATCCCGAAGTACGAACCGCCGGTCAAAGCTCCAGCGGTCGCCTGATCGGGAATCGATCCGGCACTACCGACGGGGGTTGCCGCCCCGGTTGATGGAGCTATCTCGATCAACTGGTTGTTCGACGTGTTGTATTCGTAAACCAGAAGGCCAGGTGTCAGGTCCATTCCGGTGCTGCCAGGCGCCGTCCCCCCTGCGCCAATCTGGGTGACAACCCCCGTGGCCAAATCCAAGGTCCCGAAATTCCCGCTGCCATCGACATAGTAGGTGTCAATGTTAAACGCTCTTGAGGTCGCGTCGGGAACACCTCCACTGGGCGAAGCCGTGAGCGTGTACCCGTTCGCAATCTTGTTGATGCTGAGGTCGCCGAATGTGGCAACGCCGCTTACTGCGTTTTGCGTAGTCGTCCCGGAAAGCGTTCCCGGGCCTAAGCCGATAGCCACTGTGATGCCGCCTGTGAAAGTCGTGAGCGTGTTGCTCATGCTGTCCTCCGCCGTAACCTGTACCGCGGGCGTGATGGTAAGACCGACCCCCGTATTGCTCGGTTGGGTCGTGAATACGAGCTGGTACACGATGTAGTTGCCGTTGAATCCGCTGGCCAGGAAATTACTGTCACCAGCGTATGAGATTGTGTACGTGTTCGCGCCCGCCGTGGTTGGCGGTGGCGAAAGCGTGCACATTCCAGCGCCCTGGACAGCCGCCGCCATGCAGGAGGAGGATCCGGCACCCCCGCTGGCTGACACCGTGATGTTGCCTGACGGCGGGATTGGTGAACCTGCTCCTGGCGCCTGTACCGAGAAAGTGTAAGAGACGGTGATTGGCTGGCCCACGAACACCGTAGAAGGCGAAAGTGAGTTGAAGGCAATTTGGGTCTGGGCCGGGTTTACAGTCTGTTGCAACACTCCTGAAGTGCTGGAGTTGAAATTCGAATCGCCGATGTACTTCGCGGTGATCGAGTGGATGCCAACCGACAGATTGGAGACCGCGAACGTCGCCGTTCCGTTGGTCAGCGACATGGAACCGATCTGGGTCCCTCCGTCCAACAAGGTTACGGTTCCCGTCGGCGTGCAGCTATATTGCGGTGCGACAGTCACTGTGAATGTAACCATCTGTTGAAAGAACGACGAGGGAGCATTCGACGCTACGCTTGTCGTGGTGTTCGCCTTGTTTATCTGCAACGTGAGCGGTTGCGTACCAGAGTTCGAGTTAGCGTCAGTGACCATCGCTGTCAAATTGTAGCTGCCAGCCGCGCACGTTGTGCCAGAGAGTGTAGGGGAATATTGAGACTGCTGCGAAATGCCAGGCGGGAGAGAACCGGTGAATGTCCATCTGAATGGTGTGAACCCACCGTCTTCGCTGAGTGTGCTGGTGTAGCCGAGGCCCACAGTTCCAGCGGTGAGAGCCAGGGTGTTGATGTGTGGAGTACTGTCAGTGTCGTTTATGTCAATCTGAAGCTGCAATGCAGACGTTACCTCAAATTGGCTGCTATCCAAATCCAGCCTGATGAAGTAGCAACCCGCGTTGAAAGTATCCGTGTCCCAGTTGAACGCGAACTGGCCGCTATTAGCACCAAATCCTCCAGCGGAGAGCAGCGTAGGCGGCACGTTATTAGGTGGCGCGCCGGGACACGTTCCACCGGTGGGCGGAATGGGACCTATGACACTAAGTTTGTTGCTGTTTGCGGCCAACGTGTTCACGACGGCGCCGGTGTCGTCGTCCTGCAGCGTCCAAGTTATCGGGACGATGCTGCCTTGTACGGGGTTCGGCAGGCCAAAGGACAGGTCGTTTAATTTTACTGTCGGCGGTGTGTTCGTGTAGCAGCCGGTCAGCGGCTTCCCTGCCGTGGTCGTGTTTACGCTATTCGACTGCGCGCTCTCCTGGTCCGTGCCTTGCAGCAGTGCGGAAACAGAGTAAGTATAGCCGCCTGGAACACACGCAGCTGTTTTGTCGACGTACGTGTACTGGTTCGTTGCGCTGTTGAAAGTCAACAAGCTCAACGGAACCGTCAGCGGACTGCCGGAGGCGAATGGCGGCTGCCGGTAGATGTTGTAACGATCGATCACGCCAAAGCTTGGCGCGGTCCACGTCAGATCTATGTACCGCGGCGACACATCCTCCGTCGCAAACAGCTGCGTGGGAGGACGGGTGACAGAGTTGGCGGTTGCAAGATTGATCTCAGCGCCGCCCTGGGCGACGAGACCGCCGCCCTGCGCGACCAGACCGCCGCCCTGCGCGACGAGGCCGCCGCCCTGCGCGACGAGGCCGCCGCCTTGCGCGACGAGGCCGCCGCCCTGCGCCACGAGGCCGCCACCCTGCGCGACCAGACCGCCGCCTTGCGCGACGAGGCCGCCGCCCTGCGCCACGAGACCGCCGCCCTGCGCGACCAGACCGCCGCCTTGCGCGACGAGGCCGCCGCCGGTGCTGGACAAACTGCCGGTCGCGCCTAGCTGCCGAAAGTCAATGCTTCCGAGGGCCCAATCGTTGTACCCGTGCAAAGTTTCGGTAGAAAAACCATCGAAATTAATGTCCTCGCCGGCGAGCCAGCTAAGTGCCGAGTTGCAGAAAGGGCACAACGGCGGTGCTGGGATATTGGCCGGGCCGGTCTGCAACACGTATTGTGCTTGTGCGTTGTCGGTTATAGGGGTGCCGTCACAATGTATGTACCCAGGTGTACCCGACACACCAAGATCGGTCTTTGGACGATACCAGGCCGTTTCGAAGTAAAACGGAGTTGACGACGTGAAAACGTTAGCCACGCCCGGTGTACTCTCGACAAGGTTGTCCAGGGATTGCTCGGAATAATCCACTACATCGAGCAACACCGGATTATTGTTTGCATCACGTCCAGTCAGGAATTGCAACGGGGCAAACTGCAACTGGAAGGTATAGCTCATCACGCTTTGGAAGTTCGCTTTGCAATTACTCTCGACGACGGGTCTGTAATCGCCACTACCGGAGTTGGGGAAACTATAGCCACCATGCGTCAGTGCATTCGAATGCCCAAGTTCATGCATGACGGTGTTCGCTATAATCTTCTGCGTTGCGTTAGTTCCCCAGCTGGCCAGCGTGATCAGCGAGTCTTCTCCACCTACATCGGACACGCCCGATGCTTGAGTTACGTACCCGGGAGCCACGGCAAGGTTGGGGTCAGTCGAAGCCGTGTAGCTCGTGTTTACCGCATTGCCTAGAATGTTGATTGTGAAGGTAGTATCCGTGTAACTCTGGATACAGTACGTCCCGTTCAGGTTGGGATTGGTGGCGGCGCCAACGATGGTAACCCGGCCGCCATTGGGGCAAGACGGATCTGTCGGCGGAGGCGTGCCAGTTTGCAACCCGGTTGCCGGGTCTACAGTTGACAAGCCGCCTATCCTAGTGAGCGCTACGACCCCGACGGCGTCAAGCGGCCCGTGTGGTGTCGAGGTGGTGAACGTGACCGCATTGCCGGATTGCTGAACGGCTAGGGTTCCCCCTACCATGAACCATTGCGCCAGCCCGGGTGCACGGCCAAGCATTACATAGTGATAACTGTCCTTTCTGCCATGTTGAAAACGCGGCTGGCAGCCCGCCGGAGGGGGTGTGCTCGTGCATTGAGTGGGGTCCCCACCGAGAACCAGCTGGTTCTTGATGCCGGCGAAATTTCCCTTCCAGCCAACCACACCACCCGCATCACCCGGTGCGGTGGGGAAACTACAGAGCCCCGGAACGGTGACGAAATCGGTACAGGCTTGCTCGGTGATGGCGCCGCTATAACTTTGCGATACATTGCCGGGAGAGAGGTGCAGGTGAACGTTGTGGTTGTTATTGCCGTTGATATTTTCGACAGGACCTAACAATGCGTTCTGCACCCTTTGTATGGCGGCGTTTACAGTGGGCTGATCCAGTAACGCCTTCGCATTTGCGCCGACCATGTAGTCGAGTTGGGCGAAAACATCCTTCTGGCCCACCGCTGCTCCGGCAAGAAGCACATAACCTGGATCTGTTGCAGTTCCGAAGCTACAGCTTCCATTGTTGATCGCAGGGTCGCAGTATCCGCCGGAGTTCTTCAACGCCGGGGAAAGACCATCATGATCAGGATCGCTCACCATCGTGCTGAAGATAACCGCTGCCGGTGTGACGCATTCCGCGTTGGCAGAGGTCACCACTGTGGATACCGATTGCGACGGCCAGGAAAGAGGGGTAGAAGAACCCGCGGGCACTGGATTGGGCGGATTTACATTCGGATTCGGGAACGTCCACGTCACGTTATCCCACCCCCCACCTGGGTACCCGCCGGGGAATGGAGGCTGATTTGGGTAGAGAGAGGGAAGCGACGAGCCATTTAGAGAAACGGTTTCACTTTCGTTTTTCTGGCCGCCGTTGCCCACGATGTAAGTCAGTTTAGATTTTGATCCGTCTGACTGGTAGAACCCCTGGATGGTGTTCGTGGTGGTTAACGAACTGGTGCTGGGCGAATAAGATCCGTCGTAAATGACGATGGAATTCAAGGGGAAGCTGGGCGACATGACGCGATAGATGAGGACAAGCGTCGCGCCCAGAGTAAGGGGCGTCCCGCTACTTTGGCTGGGGAGGCGTACTTCGTAGTTCTGTGGGGTTGCGGTGTTGCCGGCCAGCACGTTGCCTTTCGCATCCTGCCGCAGATAGGGGGTGACGACGGCGAGATAAGTCACCAGTTGCTTCGGGGTTGATTTGCCGGTGGTGCACCCGGTACCGTTCCAGTACACGGTACCATTGGGGTTTTTGAGGGGTGTTCCCGGCATCGAATAACCGGTCGCTGGTCCGCCACTGAACACGGGCCTGAAAAACCCGTTCTGTCCGGAAGCCCCTCCAATAATTTCAATGGTTTGCCAGTAAAGCAGGGCGGCAACGATCTCCGCTCCCGCAGGAACCGAGTTGTTGGCGCCCTTAACACCTGGGTTCTTGTCGGCCCCCATGGAGATCGTTCCCACGGCGTAGCCAGGGTAGATTTTGTTCGCCTGTCCAGCCAGGCTGACGCCGCCGACCGCGTAATCGCCGGTCACAAAAAAGTTGTTGCCGAAGTTGAGCGCGTTTGGTGTGGCACCCGCGTCTTGCGCGAAGCACAATTGCGCCGCTGTCGAAAGGAGTCCCAGGAGAAGAAAAAGGAATACGAATTGGATTTTGCGTGACATGCCTGCTTCCTTACTGAGCGGCATTCTGCCGACCATCCTCGGAGCTGCCTGATGGCCAATCCGAACACGATGTTGTTGCATGGGAACCTCTCTCTTTTCTCTGGTCAGGGTGCGCAGATTTACAGTCATAGTGCGTTCTTTCTCTTTATGGGGAAGTTCTGCCTGGACTCGAAACAAGACTGGATTCAGGAAGGGGAGTCCTGAATTTGACAAAAGTCCTGACGCAAGCTGAAAAGTACGATTGCAGCTGCGGCGAGTGGTCCGAACACCTTGTCATCCAAAACCCGACAACCGCAGCCACGGAATTCTGCGCTCGAATGGCTCGCCTGTCAATGAAATTCTGCTCTGAATGTGGGCTCTCTCGTCAAAGTAGGCGCGGCGTGCGGACTATCGCGCACAGCACTATCTATGACGGTGCCGCGTCCAAGCTCCCGCCTGGACAACCGTTTTCTGTTGGCAGTCAGGTCGCATGGTCCTGGATCCGCCTGAAAAGATCTCTATGCCGATTCAGTCCATCCTCCCTGTCTTTTCAATAACTTACCTCCATAAAATGCCCCAATTCGCCGCTTAACCCCGATTTTCACCCCTTCATTGCCTTCTTCGTGCTTAAAGGCCACGGTTTCAATAGGATCACTCTGACCCATTCCACGCATCGAAACTTCTGGGTTTCACAGGTAGGTTTCTCCGTGGAAAGTCTGTTTAGATAGGTTCCCGTACGCGGGACCGCGGGGACAGTTCTAACTCCCGAGTTTAGGAAAGCGAGAGCAGAATGCACAAGCCGATTAAGTATGTTGAGAAGGCCGTGACGATTGCCGCCACGGGCGCATGGGCAGTTTTTGAACGCCTGAACCGCGTTTCTCCGAATGCGTCGCCGACTCCCAAGTGGTCCGATAAGCCGCTGCTCAAATCGTGGGAAAAGTCGAAGCCGCCGCTCGGCTGGCCGCGCTCGACTGATTCACTCTGTCCCAAGTGCGTGCCGGAAATTCGGCAGCAGATTCTCGACGGCCATCTGCCGGTCGACGTTCTGATGGACGAAAAAGTCGGCGAGATCAAGGCCCAGATCGTCGAACGCGACGGCAAGATCTGGATGGTCAAGGACTGCGTCAAGCATGGTCACTTCGAAGACTTGATGTCGATTGACACAGAATTCTCGCAACATCTTGAAGAGGTTTTCCCCGGCCGCGATATCAAGGCCCACAATGACGAGAAGCTGCATCACCACGGTTCGTCCACGGTGAAGTATGGACGTGGCTCGGTGCTTACCGTCGATCTGACGAATCGCTGCAACATGATGTGCGATCCATGTTTCATGGACGCGAACCAGGTTGGGTACGTCCACGAGCTTACGTGGGAAGAAATCAAGACGGTGCTCGACAACGCGATTACGATTAAGCCGCGGCGGCAGATGTCGGTCCAGTTCTCCGGTGGCGAGCCTACGCTTTCGCCTTACTTCCTCGATGCGGTTCGTTACGCCCGCAAAGTTGGATACAACAGCGTGCAGGCGGCAACCAACGGAATTGAGTTCGCCAAGAGCTATGAATTCTGCCAGCAGGCGGTTGAAGCGGGCATGCGTTATGCCTACTTGCAGTTTGACGGAATCGGCAACGCCGCCAATGATCATCGCGCCGTCGGCAACTTGTTCGATGTGAAGTTGAAGGCGATCGACAATCTGCATCGCGCGGGCTGCGAAATTGTGCCCGTGGTTACCATCATCAATGGCATCAACAACGAGCAGGTCGGACGCATCATTCAGTTCGCGCTCGATAATCCTAAGAAGATCGGCTTCCTCAGCTTCCAGCCCGTTTCGTTCACGGGACGCGACGAAGCCATCACTGATGATCGCCGGCAAGCGCAGCGTTACACGCTGGCGCACCTGGCGCACGACGTAAAAAATCAGACTGGGTTCGGCGTTCCGGCCCGCGACTGGTATCCGATCAGCTTCATGAGCACGTTCTCTGATTGGGCCGACGTCATGCACGCTCAGGATACAAACAACGACTGGGGCCAACTTTCCTGCGGATGTCATCCCAATTGCGGGACGGGGATGGCGTTGATGATTGATAAGGAGACTAAGGAAGCGGTGCCGGTTACGGCTTTCCTGAAGGGCGATCAGTTGGCTAAGGATATTGCGAAGGTCAACGATGCGGCTCGCAGCAAATTCTGGACTGCGTTTGGCATGGCTTTGTGCCTGATGAAGAACTACGATTCGTTCCAGTCGCCTACGCATTTCAAGCTTACGGACCTGCTCAAAAAGTTCGACAAGAACTTCAATGCCACGGGCAAGAACTATGGCAAGGTTGGTCCGGACCGGACGATTGACGATGTTATGAAGCGGCGGCAGGACCGGTGGAACTTCCTGTTTATCGCTGGGATGTGGTTCCAGGATCTGTTTAACTATGACTTCCGGCGGACCGAGCAGTGCATCATTCCTTACGCTACGCAGGAAGGCGAGATCAGCTTCTGCGCCTACAACACGGGCGTGGGCTGGCGCAACATCATTGAGAAGATGCACATGACCTCCACGCTTACTAAGTGGTACGAAGAGCACGGACGTCATGAGATCTTCGCGGGCGGAAAGAAAGTTAACATGGAAGACAAGGAGCACGGGCTCTACCTGCGGGAAGAGATCGTGACCCACGAAGTGCAGCACGATCTTGACAAGCTGGGCATTGCGAAGACGGCGCGCGAAGAGAAGAAACGCGCGCGGGACAGCAAGGCCGAGACCAGCAAGGTCAAGAACGACGCGGCCTACGACGCACGCATGGCGCAACTCTATCGGGAAGTTGTCCTGAAAGAGAAGCCGGCTACTTCGAATGAAGGTGGATTCATTCCGCTGGGCGCGATTACGGCGGCGATTGCTCCGGCAAACGGGAACGGCGGCGCGAGAAAGAGTGAAGAAGTTGGCGAGCCGGTGGCGGGAGACTAGAGGGCAGCAGTTAGCCGTTAGCAATTAGCAATTAGCAATTAGCTTAAGAAATAAAAAGGCTGCTCGAAAAAGAGTGGCCTTTTGTTTTTTACTCTGGTTACAGGGGCGGTGCGGAGATGCGAGGCTCCTCCTTTCACGGTATAAAGGCGTGTATTATCTAGCCCACCAGAGTTTGGGGCATTCGCGGTCATCTCTCTACCAGGCCAAAGACATTGCACACACAACAATCAGGGAAAACCTTCGCGGCAGTAGCTTTGCTCCTCGCTATGATGGCGCTGCTGTCCGGCGGCGCCGCACGGCGGGAGTCCCTCACGGTTGATGAAGTCGCGCACATCGGAGCCGGGGTAAGCTATCTGCAGAAGCTCGATCTGCGGATGAACGAGGAGCATCCGCCTCTGGCGAAAGCATTGGCCGCGATACCGCTTGTCCTCCGCGGAGTGCGCGCCGACTACACGAATGTTTCCTGGACCTTCAGCACCAATATGTTCAGCGCGTTCCTGGGCGAGTGGGTGTTCGGCCACTCGGTCATCATGCGCTGGAACGATCCTTACTCGACCCTTCTTTGGGCCCGAGTGCCCATGCTGCTGCTCACTCTGCTGCTGGGCCTCGCTATCTACGTTTATGGCTCACGATTGGGAGATAGCTGGGGAGGTCTGTTGTGCCTCTGCGTCTTCGTGAGCATGCCGGCGTTTCTGGCATTCGGCCCGCTCGTAATCACTGACATTGCGGTCGCGCTGTTCTGGGTCCTGGCGGTTTGGCAACTTCCGAAGATGTGGCACTCTCCCTCGCGCTGGACGGTCGTCAAGTTTGGGCTGGCTCTGGCCGGCGCGTTTCTTTCGAAATTCTCTTCTGGATTATTGTTCTTCGTCTTTGTGGCCGTCGTTCTGAGCTTGCGTTGGCGCGGTGTCCCGGAGCAGCCAACGGATAATGCCGCGCGCCGTGTCTGGCGGCGCCGTGCGTGGCGCAACATGGCCAAGGCTACGTTTTGGGCCGCGTTGTTCGTGTACGTTGTTTATTTTGTCCTCTCCTGGAACGAGCCGACGGACTCGTTCAGCGTTATTCCGCACTTTCCCGCATCGCCGTTGTTGCGGCGGCTGTTCATGCCGTTGTGGAAGTACTTGCGCGGTCTGGTTGGGTTCGCGTTCAGCGCAGTGAGCCGGCCAACCTATATTCTGGGCCATGCCTATTCTCATGGCGTCTGGTTTTATTTTCCGGTGCTGTTTGTTTTGAAATCTCCGCTGGCATTTCTTCTTTTGCTGCTCCTCGCGGTTGGGATTGCTATCTTCTTGAAGCGCCGTTCGGCCGGACAACCCACCGCACAACTATCGGCAATACCCAGCGGCATGGAATTGCACTGGCGCGCGGTATGGGTCTCGCTTGTGGTCTTCGTGGCCGCGTGTATGCTGAACCGGCTGGACATCAGCATTCGTCATTTCTCGGTTGCGCTGGCGCTGTCGACTCTTCTGCTGGCGCCCTTGCCACGCATGCTGGAGTCACTGCAGCGCTCGAACTGGCGCGGCGCACGCGCGGGTAAATGGGTGACCGCCGGGCTCGCGGCCGCTTCCCTGGCAACAGCCGTGTGGGCCTATCCAAATTATTTTCCGTTCCTGAATGTGCTCAGCATGGGACGACCTGCCTACCTCCTGGTAAATGACTCCAACCTCGATTGGAACCAGTCTCTGCCGGAAGTCGAAAAGTTCGTGCGGCAGCATGGACTGAACCAGATCCTGCTCGATGAGTACGGTTTCTCCGAGCCCACGGTGTATGTCCCCGAGGCCCAGCTCTGGAGATGTCAGCAGCCTTCTCCCGCGGACGGGGGCCGATGGGCCGCACTCTCCGCCAGCAACATTGCAGACGGGAGCAATTGCCTGTGGCTGATGCAGTATCCGCATGAGGCGCTGGCAGGAGGCAGCATGTACGCCGTTCAGCTTCCCCAAACGATTCCGGCAGCGGGCACGCCCGGAGGTCCACCGCTGCCTGAGGCTTACCGCTATTTTGGCGGTGCTCCCTTCGATGTCCGCGGAATTTTCGCGAATTGCATTCGTGATCCGCAACAGCTTCAACCGACCATGGATAGGATGAAGGCGTCGTATCAGGCGGCCGCGCAGAAGAAGAAGTAAAACCCAGTCGTGCGGCGGGTGAATCAGTGCAGCGGCTGAACAGTTTGTTGAAAAACTCTGTGTGCGCGCCGCAGTCGCCGCCCGTTATTCTGGCCTGAGAATCCTTCGAGAGGCTGAAGGCAGCGGTTTGCTAACGCGGCCCACACAGCCGAAAACACCTGTTTTATGGGTGTTTTAGAGGCTCGCTTCGTACCCAAAATACTAAGCGTTAGGCTCGCGATTAGGCCCACGCTTTGCAGTTCACAAGACCCTTCGCAATCAACTCATTCAACCAGCCCGTCGTGCCTTCAACCTCCCACTCATTCTTCCTAATCGGCGCTTTCCCGCCCGTCCGCTGATTGTAGAGCGTGTAGTCATCCTCGCTCATGGGCATCCCCATTTGCTTTTCTATCTCGCGTTCCATACTCAAACGTTCGGGATCAATCGCGATTAGATCGCCCACCTTCCAGTCATCCAGGTGAGCAGTATCGAAGATGTGCCTAGCGAGGCAACGACGAGTGCCGTGCCTTAGCTTCAAAACCATCTGCAACGCGTCAAGATCGAAGTACACGAGTTCCCAGTGGAACTCCATACAGAAAAACGTACCCGCCCGGCGATTGGAATGCAATAGGGGCGGGCAACCCGGTCGCGCTCGCGGGGTTGAGAGGGTTCCCGTCTATGGGACTTTAGTGGTATTCCAGACGCCTCCCTGACAGGGTTACAGTTTCTGTTTTATGTTCGGAAATACCAAAGAACGATGGCTGGAGCTGTGTGAGCTAGCCGCCAATGAACAGGACACTGCGAAACTTAAAGCGCTGGTAGAGGATATTGCTCGACTTCTTAAAGAGAAGGAAGATCGTCTGAAAAGCCATCAACCTCCAGCCAGCGAAAATAAGAAAGAATCCGAGGCTGCTTGACCTAAGCGTCCAACGGAAGCGGACCGGCTTGCGTCTCCGTCTGTCGGCCGAGATAGCTGCCGGTCCGCTCTATCAGACACCAGACCTACCTCGCTCCTTGGCCGGGAATACAAAACGTACTGTATTGCACCGACGCGGATGCATGGCTAGTCTTGTTTTGCGCTGCTGTATCGTCTGGATGCGGGGCCGACTTGCGTCGAGTTGAAGACAAAATCCGCAATCTGTGCGCGCAGGTTCTTGCGGGAAACGACGATCAGGGCGACCTCAGTCTAATCCTCGAACTTCGGGATGCATTGCGCCAACACGTCCAGGGACTTCGCGCTAGGCTTGAGCTTTTGCCTTACACGGTCGAACGGCGGAATCGCTCTGAAGAAACAGTTAGCCCGGTAGAGCACAGCGAACCTCAAAAACAAAGCCCACTCATACAATAGAACACCCACTGCCCACGGCACATCCGGCGCTGGCCAGCAGGCGACCTCAATGCGTCATCGCCGCGCTCGCTCAAAAGCGGTAGCTGAACACCGCATCCTGTTCTTGCTCGTTTCCTCGCATCCCTGTTTCTTACTTCATTCCCCTGTGGAATGCATATGAGTTTTCACTCTGTAAGCCGGCACTGAAAGCAAGCCTGTTTTCGCAGCGGTGAACCGCTGCGCCTCCCAGAATCAAACTCAAAATCGAGTTTTTCAGCACACTGTAGAGAGAACACCCGATAGACAGCCCGGTAGTTTATCTCTGTATTCTTGTGAATAAGCGCGGCTTCGGACTGAACGAGAAGGAGAGCCGGGATCTGGAAGTTGAAAAAGGAAATTCTCGGCAAAACTGGAAATTAACAACTGGAGACTAACCATGAACATGAATCGTATACAGCGTCTTTTCACTGCTATGGTTGTCATTTTCGGCCTGTTCGCGCTTGGCGGTGCCGCGATTGCCGCCCCCAAGGCGAAGCATCACAACCATCATGACGGGAAGCAAATGCTCGCCGAGCGGCTCAAAACCGACGGACACCACGAAATCCACAAGAAGGGGAAATACCACACTCTGGTGGAAGTCAAAGGCGGAAAGATCGCTGGAGTGCATGTCAAGCACGAGGAGAAGGGGGAAATTCCGGTAACCAAGTACAAGACCAATAAGAAAATGGCGCAGGCGAGTGGACACCTCGTGTACGCGTCCTGGCGTCCAGTTCAGTACCAGGATATGGGCACCGTGTACATCGGTTATTCCTACGTTGACGAGTACGGAGAAGAGGAAATCTACTGGTTCCCATACGACATGATCGTTGATGGGGATACGGGTGCAGTCGAGTACATTCCAGAGAGTTAGCGGCAGCTCTCGGGTGATAAGGGACGGACGGGGCCGATCGCTCCTTCTGGCGGTTCACTGTGCGCCTGAGGATTCGAGCGGCCTCGCCGCCACAGCTACATCGATTCGCCTTAAAACTTCTAAATGTTTCCATCCCGTAGTGTTCTTACCCCGCAGAGCGAATGACTCTCCGCGGCGGCAGATCCTCCTTATTCGACGGCCATAAACTTCAAGCACACTGGCGAAGGCACGTGGAGCGTCTGGCCGGTGGGGGTTAGTCTTCCGGAATTGGGGTTGATCCTAAAAACTACGATGTTATTGCTGTCCTGATTGGCCACGAACAGGAACTTGCCGGTCGGATCGATCTCGAAATTGCGCGGCGCTTTGCCTTGGGTGGGGAAGTGATCGACGGGAGTTAGAGTGCCGGTGTGGCCGTCGCCGGTGTGGCTGTCGATGGAGAAGAGGGCGATGCTATCGTGTCCGCGATTGGAGGTGTACAAGTATTTCCCATTCGGGTGGATGGCGATTTCCGCGGCGTCGTTGTGGCCGGAGAATCCGGCGGGAAGCGCGGAGATGCGTTGTACGGAGCGAAAGGTTTCTTTCGCGTCGTTGGCGAAGACGGTCACGGTTGAATCCAGTTCGCCGAGCACGTACATGAAGTTGCCGTTGCCGGAGAAGGCGACGTGGCGCGGACCTGTTCCGGGGGCTAGAGTCGCGGAGAAGAAATCGCTCGCGTTGGGAGAGCCGGATTTTGCCGCCGCTGCCTCGCCCTTGGTCAGCGTGCCGTTCGTTGCGTCGAAGCGGTAAATCAAGACGCGGTCCAACCCCAAGTCCGACACGTACACGAAGCGGTTGTGGGCGGAGGCCTCGATCCAATGACTGTGCGGCGCTTCCTGACGCTCCTTAACAGGCCCAAGCGTGCCGATGTCCGGAAGGACGGCAGAGGATTCACCCAGGCGGCCGTCGGCATGGATGGGGAACACGGCCACGTTTCCTCCGGTGTAGTTCGCCACCAGGACATACTTGCCCGTCTTATCGAGGGCGATGTAGCAGGGGTCGGCGCCGCGCGAGGCGACTTCGTTCAGCAGCGACAGTTTGCCGGTCTCGCGATTGATGGCGAAGGCGGTGACTGCTCCGCTGCTGGCGCCTTTGTATTTCTGGACTTCATTCACCGCGTACAAGAAGCGGTGGCTCGGATCGATCGCGAGGAACGATGGATTGACGGTTTCTGCGGCCACACCGAGCGGAGTCAGCTCGGAGGATGCGGCATCGAAGCGGTAAGCGTAAATGCCCTTGCTCTCCTTCTGGGTGTAAGTGCCGACGAAGAGAAGGTATTTGTCTTTCGGGGAATCCTTAGCGGCGGACATGGTTACTGCGACTAGCGACAGGAGGAGGAGGAAGATCCACTGCAGGCAGAGGCGGCGAGAAATTGTCATGTGGTTTATCAAAGCGTATTTGAGGTGGGAGCGCAAGCGAGGTGGGCTGGTGCGCGCGCGAGAAATGATTTTTGTTTTGCCCAGTTAAAAGGGGTTTGTACCCCCCCCCAATTTCCCGCAAACCATTCAATACAAAGGAGTTACTTCTATCATCTACAAAACTAAGGACTTAGCTCCAAGATCTCAAACCTTGGATTGGCTTGCCACAATGCGCTCCCGCACTGTACTTCGCCGTTAAAGTGGCCCACCCGCCGCTTCCAATTCTACTCGGTGGTTTGGAGCCGACACGGTTATCTCATCAGCCTTCACATCTCAACTCAGCGAACTAGGAGAGGAACCCTGTAGTTCTCCATTTCGACGGCGACATCTTTGACCAATGCCCCGTCGCTTGTTCGAATCTCTAGCCAGCCGTCATGGGATGTTGAGCAGTAATCTTCCGGCAAGGTCAAAGACTGAGGCGTCCCAAGAGAAGAAAAACACCATGCACAGTATGCTGATGAATGCATCCTCGTCAGTTCGGTCGAACAAGTGAACAGGCGCTTCGATCAGAGGCCGCTTCTCACCGAGGGAACGCCTGTATCCGTCAAACAGATCGAGATGCTCCGTCGCCACACCCCAACCCGTGACATACAGACAGACTGGGGAGTCTCTGAGCACTAGATAGGCAAAGAGCTTCGAAAGCGCAATCTGTACTCCTGACTTGAGCGGAGCTGAGTACGTACCTTCCACAAGCTGGAGTTGGCTGGAGAGCTGAAGAATGAAAGCATCCGGCGATCTTCCGCTCAGCAGTTCGCGTGCGTCTTCTTTGCTTAGTATTCTCATTGCTTTTCCTTCACATCATGGAATTGCCGCGTTCAGCGGAATCGTCGGGCGGGTGGGCCACATCAACGTGGAAAGTATAACGCGGGTTGGTTCTGAATATTGACACGGAATAACTGGGGGTGCGCCACTTCTCACGCTTTTTGAGAAGTGGCTTGCCGGACAGTCCGCAGCTTGGGATCCAGCTCTTACCGGGCCGGAGGTAGCATCTTCATCTTGAGAACTTCCCACTCGTTGACTCTTACTGGACCTGCCTCGCGGAGAAAATAGGCGCGGAAGCTGCTCCAGCGCCAAAGTTCCGGCGACTCCGCCAAACCGCGCTTAACCGGATTGCGGTGTATGTAGCGCAGTTTCTCAATGCGTTTGCGTTCTGTCCAGACGTTGAAATCGTAAAATCGCTTTTGCCAGATATGTTGCGGCGCGTGGTTGAAGAGGCGGGCTTGCGACGGGTTGCGGCGGCGTCTCGCCTGCGCCAGGACGCGCCGCGCAAAGCCGAGTTTGAGCGCCTGCATCACGGTCGAAGGATTCTTCTTTTGCGGTTCGCTTATCAGCAGATGAATGTGCTCGGGCATGACTACGTAGCCGACGACGACGAATTCATAGCGTTTGCGCACCTGCTCCAGCACCGTCAGGAGAAGGTCACGGCGGCGCGCGGTGCCGAGCAACGGCTGGCGCCGATAACAACTGCAAGTAATGAAATGTAAGTCCCCGGCACCGTAGTAGCGCTTCAGATTATGCCGCATAGCAAAGAGTAACGACACCAGGACGCGTGGCGCAGTGACGGTGGGCACCGTCTAATGGCTGGTGGCCCACTCAAGCCCGATTTTGGCTTGAGTGGGGCAGTTCGACGGCTGGACAAAGTCTTCCCGCCGCTCGTTCGCGTTTTCGTGCCGTCCATTCCGACTCGATCTCTACGCGTCCTTCAGCGCCGGTTGCGTAATGGCGAAAGCTGCTCCACTGCCAGTCCTCCGGACGCTCGCATAACCCTTGCTTGACCGGATTGCGGTGAACATAGCGCAGCTTCTCCACGAACTGCGGATAATTTCGAATGTTGAAATCGTAGTACCGCTTTTGCCAGAAATGCTCGGCATCGCCAATCAAGCGCCGAGATACTCCTTGCTTCAGCGACTTCAACGCATCGGCCAGCGTGTCCTGTTGCGGTTCACTGAGCACGGGTGGCCCATTCAAGCCGTCTTTTGGCTTGAGTGGGGCAGTTCGACCGCTGGACGTATCCCGCTGCGGTTCGCTAAGCACGAGGTGGACATGCTCCGGCATGACTACGTATCCGTAAACGTAGAGTCTGTAACTCCACCGCACTCGCTCCAAGGCTGACTCGAAGATTCGGCAGCTAGCGTCCGCTGTAAACAAGCGATGGCGATGGTAACAGCAGAAGGTGACGAAATGACTTTGGCCACTGTGGTGAAAACGTGTTAGTCCCCATGGCATGAGGACAATTTAGCTTGTCCATCGGGCCGTGTCTGTGACGTACGAACATCCCCACTCAAGCCAAAAGCAGGCTTGAGTGGGCCACCCGCCTTCATGAGCCTGGTCGCGGTCCACGGAAATTCGATTCGAGCTGACCCTCTTCATCACAATTAACTGTGATCAAAATCATTGACTTTCAACCCACCGTGCGGCGGGTGGCCCACATGACAGAAAATCAGGAAATGACTCGTTTGTCCCCGTGTTTTGGCATCACTTCCATGACTTGGCTCTCTCCCGTTTGCCCGCTGGCTACCTCCGCGACAAACCGTCTGAGTGCCCCAGGGGCACGAAATACCCGGAGCTCCGTAGTTGGCGCGTGGTTAGCGATCGCTTGCATGAGAATCGGACGATTTTGATAACGATACGCCATCAACCAACGCCAGAAGTCGGCACGCTCGCGCGATCGCAGGACTGCTCGCCAAGCACAGCGGACAAGCGAGAAGTCCAAAAAAATGATCGTGTCCGCCGCTCGAAGCCGAACCTCAACAACGTCCGAGGGCCCCAGATCACCATCCATAATCCATCCTTCTTCCGCGACAAGCCTCTCTTGCACGACCACCCACTGATCGCGCGGTGTTGCGGCCAGACCTGGTCGCCAGAAGACCTTGTCAAGCTCGATCACCGGAAGGCCGGTGATGTCGCCCAAGCGCCTCGCGAGAGTTGATTTGCCTGAGGCTCCACGACCTAAGATGACTACGCGCTTCATTATTCAATTCTATGGTGCCCGCGGCGAATTCTTAATCGACCACCGATTTTTTCATCACAACCATCCGTGACCAAAAATAAATTGACTTAAGACCCGCAGTGCGCGAAAATAGAAATCTGATTGGGGCAGTTTCGAAGTCCGTCCACCAAGACGGCCCTCGAATCTGCCCCAAAGCCGTTTCAGTGGCCTTTTAGGAGCTAAGTCCTTGTTCCCGAATACTTTGATATAAGTCCTTTCGATTCAAAGACCAAGTCCGAAAATTCCCGCTAACTCTATGATTCCAGGAGACCAGGGGGGAGGGGGGTGGGGTACTAAACTGGTAAACACCTCCACATTTCCATAGGAAACTCTCTGGATCCAAATAAGACAGACTTTGATAGGACACTCTGCCTCTCGTCAAGATGAAGGATGGTCAGTCGCGTGGCGTGTATAGTGCTGTGAACCTTATCGGCATTCACGGCGGCGAGCTAGTAACTGTTTCCGATTCCTGCGTTCAGCGCGAAGTCCAACTGGGAAAGGCAATAAAGAATGGCGTGGTTTTTTTGGTTCTTCTTTGTCTCTGGATTCTGTAGCGTTCTGTGCGAACTCATCTGGTTGCGGTTGTCGATGGCGCAGTTTGGCGTGACCACGGCGCTGACCTCGATTGTTCTTTCCGTGTTCATGGCGGGACTTGGGGCTGGTTCCTGGTTCGCGGGCGCGCTGATGCGCCGCTACGGAGACCGCATCAACTTTCCTCCGCTGCGACTGTACGCCCTGCTTGAGCTCCTGATCGGGTTGTCCGCTCTGGTGGTTCCGGCGGAACTGGTTTGGGGGCATCGTCTGCTGGAGGGACTGGCGGATCGCGCGGCCGTGTCTTCGGCTGCCTACTACTTGATCTCAGGAGTGTGGCTGGCGGTGACCATGGTCCCGTGGAGCGCTTGCATGGGCGCGACGATTCCAGTGGCCATGTTCGCGATCCGCAAACGCCAGCAAGAAGGCGATGGGCGGTCGTTCAGCTTTCTCTACCTCGCGAATGTGCTGGGCGCGATGTTGGGTTCGTTCCTGCCGCTACTCCTCATCGAGTCTTATGGATTTCATAAGACCCTGCGGATCGGAGCGATTCTGAATGTGGCCATCGCCGTTTCGGCGTTTGTGGTGTCGCTCGCATCGCGTCCGGTTCAGCCACGTGTTTCAAGTCCTTCTGAGGATGCCAATGCCTACGCCGCAACCGACAGCCGCAGAAGTGTGTTGGTCCTGCTGTTCACCACCGGACTAGCGACCATGGGCATGGAGTTGCTCTGGATTCGGCTGTTCACGCCGTATATCGGTCCGGTGGTCTATGCCTTTGGGATCATCCTGGTGGCATACCTGTTGGCGACGTTTGTGGGATCGCGGGTTTACCGCAATTGGAGCCGCAACCGAAAGCAGGAGAGCCGGCTCACCTGGGTATCACTGGCACTGCTGGGAATGCTGCCGCTGATTACCGCGGATGCACGCATCCATTGGCCTGCGGTGTTACGGATCTTCCTGGGCGTCATGCCCTTTTCGGGAATGATGGGATTCCTCACGCCCATGCTGGTGGACCGTTGGTCGGGAGGCGATCCGGACCGTGCAGGTCGCGCTTATGCCGTGAACGTGGTGGGGTGCATCGTGGGTCCGCTGGTTTCGGGATTTCTGCTGCTGCCCCTGGTGGGCGAGCGCTGGTCCGTGTTCTTGCTTACCCTGCCTTGGTTCGCAATGGCATTTCCCAGCCGGCGCGCGCCCGGATTCCAGCCTTTCAGCCGCGCCTGGGCCTACGGCATTCTGGTGCTGGCGCTGTCCGTATTGCTCGCGACCAAGGATTTCGAAACCCAGTTTGATGTCCGAAGAGTGCTGCGCGACTCGACCGCAACCGTGATTGCCGAAGGAGAGGGCCAGAAGCGGGGGCTTCTGGTGAATGGGATGGGGATGACCAATCTGACCCCCATCACAAAGATGATGGCACACCTGACGCTGGCATCGCTCGACCACACACCCCATAGCGCCTTGATTATCTGTTTTGGTATGGGGACCACCTTTCGATCGACCGTGTCGTGGAATATTTCCGGCACGGTGGTTGAGCTTGTGCCCAGTGTGCCGCGGCTCTTCAGCTATTACCACGCGGACGCAGCCGAGGTGATGGCGTCGCCGCTCGCGCATGTTGTCATCGACGATGGGCGGCGCTTCCTGGAACGTTCTCCGGCCAAGTACGACGCCATTATCATTGACCCTCCTCCACCGGTGCCTACAGCGGGTTCAAGCCTGCTGTATTCGCAGGACTTTTACGCCGTCGCCAAGCAGCGACTGGAACCGGGGGGGATATTGCAGCAATGGCTGCCCGAGGGGGACGATCCCACGAAAGCCTCGGTAGCGCGCGCGATCAAGAATTCCTTTCCTTACGTGCGTGTGTTTCGCGGGATCGAAGGGTGGGGCTGGCACTTCCTGGCGAGTGAACATCCAATTCCCATCCGGACGGCGGCGGAATTAGTGGCACGAATGCCGGCGGGCGCAGTCTCCGACATGATGGAATGGGGACCTGCGCCATCGCCAGAAGAGCAGATGAAGCGGCTGCTTTCGGGTCAGATGTCCATCGATACCATCATCGCGGATTCGCCGGCTACTCCCGCGCTTACGGACGATCGCCCGATCAATGAATATTTCTGGCTGCGAACACCCTCTGATGAGTGGATGGAGAGGGAATGAACGGGCGCGCGGGAAAGCTTGCGTGCTAATGCGCTTGCGCCCGGCGCTTCGCTTTGATCAGCACGTCGACTGAGTCCGGGCGCCCGTTCCAGAAATCCAGCCGGATGCGTCCATCTGACATTTGTGCGACTGTCGCCGGAATTGAACTGGCCGTCACATACCAGCCGTCTGGTAGTACCACGGCGTTGCGCGGACGTCCCAGGCTGCGGTCAAACACCAGTTCGTCTCCCTCCAAGTGGTAGCTCGTTGGAGCTGTATAGGTCTCCGAAATTCGGAGGCGTACGTTCTGCCCCGCCTTCACCGCAGAAAAGGGAATCACCACTACCTGCGCTGCTGCTTCAACCGGCTCTCCCGGATCCATCTTTTCCTTTGCGGCCGCCAGTTCTGCACCGGTCATTATTTTCGTCGTCAGCTTTTCGCCCGTGTCGAGAAGGTAGGCCGACGGGTCCGACACTTTGCTGCCGCTGCGAACGACGTTGAAGTAACTTGTCCGTTCCGGGACGCGACTCCGTGTAGTCGTGATAGAGGCGGAATGCGTGCGTTTCCGGCTGCTGCAGGAAATAAACAATCTCGCGGTCCTGGTGCGCGCGCTCCGAAAGACGCTCCTGCTCGGTCTCTCCTTCGAAGGGCGCTTCCCAACTCTTGCCTGAACCTGGCGCTCTTGGCGCGGCGTCAGTGCCGGTCTGTGCGCCTGGCTTGGCTTTCACGACCAGCGGTGCCTCCGCTCCACTGCCATTCATGAAGCTGATCGCAATACGTCCGTCCGGCTGAGCCAGAACTTGCGATGGCACGTTGCACGCCACCAGTTCGTATCCCGCTGGCAGCACAACGCTGTTCCGCGGAATGCTCAGCGACCGAGTGAAGACGATCGTGTCGCCCTCGCGGTAGTAACTCTTGGCATCCTTGTAGGTTTTCAGGATCAGCAGGCGCGCCTGTCCTTCAGGCGGTACCGGACGCGCCAGGTATACCTTGATGTAATCCACCGCCGTGTCTTCGCCCTTCATCAGCGGGTCCTTGACTGCGTCCTCGCCGCTTACGATCTCAAACCGCAGCGGCTGTCCGGTCATGACGTCAATCACTGACTCACCGCTGGCCACGCTGCCCTTGCGGATCGGATTGAAGTAATACTTCGCCCCGGCGGTGGTGGCCGTTACCTCGTAGTGGATCGCGAAACTTGCGCTCTCCGGCGACAGCAGTTCGTAGCGCGTGTATTCGTCGGTTTCCGTTTGCACGGACGGGGCCGCAGCAGCAGTTACGGCCGGAACCTGCGCGCATGCCGATGCTGCGACACACAACACAACGAGTAGACGGGCAATTACTCCTGGCATGCATGGCCTCCATTCCGTCGCAAAGACTTTATCATCGCTACTCGGCAAAATTGAGATCCCGAAGAGGCGGAAGGTTAAGCAACCGGCGGGAGTGGATATCTGGCGGCAGTTCGCGGGCGGGGCGCCCGCGCCACACGGGATGCGGTATGCTTCCGAAATGTCTTCGCGGCGACTACCGGCTGCTGATGGCGCGCTGATCCAGATCGTGGACGCTGCATTGGCCGATGCCGCGCGGCGTAGCGGCGAGTGGTTGGTGTGTCGTCCGGGATGCACGCAATGCTGCGTCGGTGTATTTGCCATCAATCAACTGGATGCGCTGCGGTTACAGCAGGGGTTGGCTGAGCTTGCAAAGACAGACGCGGCTCGGGCGGGGCGAATTCGCACGCGGGCTCGTGCGTCGGTGGCGCGGTTGGCGGCGGAATTTCCGGGCAATTTGAAAACGGGCGTGCTCGACGAAGGTCCGGAGGCGGAAGAGCGCTTCGCAGAGTTTGCGAACGATGAGGTGTGTCCGGTGCTCGATCCGGAGACCGGATTGTGCGATCTCTACGATGCTCGGCCGATGACGTGCCGCACGTTCGGTCCTTCGGTGCGATCAGAGGGCGGTCTCGGAGTTTGCGAACTTTGTTTTCACGGCGCGAGTGACGAACAGATTGCCGCCTGCGAGATGGTTGTCGATCCGGACGACCTGGAAGCAAAGCTGCTGGGGAGAGTGGAGAAGACTCGAGGTCCACGCGGGCAGACGATTGTTGCGTTCTGCGTGAAGTGAATCTGCACTAGCGGCGGAACTGCAGATCCCTCCCCTTCGGCTTTCGCTCAGGGTCGGGATGACAATTATATGGATGGGATAGAGTCTCGCGGGCGAGGGCGCCCGCGCCACACGTTCGCACTGTTAAAGAACTCTTAATTTTGACTTAGACACGAAAGATACCTTTCGCTGGAGTTACAAGGGTGCTAGTTTCGTGCTGCGACTGCGCGCACACTTATGCAGGCTAATGAATACGATCTGGTAGTTATTGGAAGCGGTCCGGCGGGACAGAAGGGCGCGATTTGCGCGGCAAAAATGCGCAAGAAAGTCGCGATCATCGACCGGCGGCTGGCAATGGGAGGGGTGTGCGTTCATACGGGGACGATTCCGAGCAAGGTGCTGCGGGAGGCTGTGCTCTACCTGAGCGGCTTGCGGCAGCGGATGTTCTATGGACGCGGTTACGTGGTGAAAGACCGGATCATGATGTCGGATCTGGTGCTGCGGGCGCAGTCGGTGATGACGCGGGAAGTGGACGTGATCAAGGCACAACTGCGGCGGAATTACGTGACGGCGCTCGAAGGGGATGCTCACTTTGCCGATCCACATACGATTGAGATCGTGACCGACGAAGGAGTGCAACAGGTTCGGGGAGAGAAGATACTGATCGCCTGTGGCACGCGGCCCGCGCACATCGACGGGATTCCGGTGGATGGGCAGCGCATCTTCGATTCGGATCAGGTGCACCTTATCGAGGAGATACCGCGGGAATTGATTGTAGTAGGCGCGGGGATTATCGGACTGGAATACGCGTCCATGTTCGCGGCGCTGGGGGTGAAGGTAACGCTGCTCGACCAGCGTCCGACGCTGCTGGATTTTGTGGATCGGGAGATTATCGAAAGCCTGTGTTTCCAGCTGCGGCAACTGGGGACGGTTTTCCGCGTCGGCGAGAAGGTGGTGACGGTTGGGTTCGACGAAGAGCGGGACAAGGTTTTTGCGACGCTGGAGAGCGGGAAGAAGGTTCGCGGGCAGGCACTGCTGTACACGATTGGACGACAAGCCAACAGCGACAAGCTGAAAATCGAGGCGGCGGGTTTGGAGCCGGACGGGCGCGGCAAGCTGGCGGTGAACGAGAATTTTCAGACCGCGGTGCCGCACATTTACGCGGCGGGGGATGTGATTGGGTTTCCGGCTTTGGCCAGTACTTCGATGGAGCAGGGGCGGCTCGCAGGTTGTCACATGTTCGGGAAGCCCAGCCGGATTCTGCCGAATCTTATCCCTTACGGCATCTATACGATTCCAGAAATATCGATGGTGGGCGCTACGGAGGAAGAGCTGACGCGCAGCAAGACTCCGTATGAGAGCGGTCTGGCGCGCTATTCGGAGCTGGCGAAAGGGCAGATGCTGGGCGACGATCAGGGACTGCTGAAGATTCTGTTTGATCCGGATACGCTTAAACTGCTGGGCGTGCACATTATTGGGGAACGGGCGGCGGAGATCGTGCACATTGGGCAAGCGGTGCTGACGATGGGAGCGACGATCGAATATTTTCGCGATACGGTGTTCAACTATCCGACGCTGGCGGAGGCGTATAAGGTGGCGGCGCTGGATGGGCTGAATAAACTCTGAGCGTGTGGTGGCGGGGCCTTGCCCGCGCCTGGACGGGGCGAAGCCCGAAGGGCGAAGCCCCCGTCACCACACAACACGCTCACTGCCGCGCCTGATACCAGCGGCGCACGGCCACGACCGACCAAATCGCTTCTACCACCCCGAAGGGCCAGGCGCCTTGCAGAAAACCATACGCAGAGCCGAGCGCGCAGGCAACGGCAAATGCCAGAATGAACCAGGAACTGCGGTTCTCTAGCGCATAAGTGACGAGCATCGCGGTCACCGCGAACAGTCCGAATAGCGTAAGCATATTCACGTTGCTGGCTCCTCCGCAGGCACGTTGCGCCACTTGCGGGTGAATCATCCTACCAATTCTTGCGTGGCCAAATTTGCGGTAACCTCGAATTTTCCGCTTCGGCGACGAGTTCGCGGGCGGGGGCGCCCGCGCCACACAAACGATGGAGGGAATTGTGAAAGAACGTTCAAGCAAAATGCTGCCGGTCTCATGGTTCATGTTGTGCGCGGCTTTGACGGTTTTGAGTGTCAGCTTGCCTCTTTGCGCGGAGAGTGTTTCGCTGCAGGCACTAGTCACACCTTCCACAACGATCGTCAAAGATGGCCGGCCGGTGACGTTCGCGCTTCATGGCTTCTTCGAGTTCAAGTCGCTGGCCGAGTTATTTCAGTACATCGAGTCGCAAACGCAGCGCTGGAATGTTCCGGGCGGCCTGGATGACGAGCAGCGGCGCCGGCTGGCTGGCGAATTGCTGCGGCGCGGGATCGAAAGCCGGGTAGTCTCGATGGAAGACGAGCGGCCATTGGAGGCTCTGGTAACTCACACCAGCGAAGAATTGCGGCAGACGCTTGCACGCCTGAAGGAGCCAGTTCCGCCATCGTATGGCGAGGTGTTTCTGGCGGTGCAGGAGAAGTGGAAGCATTCGCTGAACTGCTGGAGCGCGTCGCCGTCGATTCCCGGACGCGTGCTGTCGAACTGGTATCCGATTGAAGAAGGTATCCAGCTCTATGGCGCGACCTACGATTCGACGGAACATTTCTGGCAGGCTGTGAAGTATCACCCCGACGTT
>Ga0193751_1000682_pt1 | contig 24871 bp, 23 predicted proteins | sample L1c2metaG_FD_143050 | JGI IMG/M metagenome (GOLD analysis project Ga0193751, IMG submission 143050) | Soil microbial communities from a riparian zone of the East river system, Colorado, United States - L1c2 | ecosystem: Environmental > Terrestrial > Soil > Riparian zone | place: USA: East River... | reverse complement strand
CGTTTAATACGTGCGTGCGGATATGGCGAATGCAGAATTTTGCCGATCAGCATGCCGGAGACGCTGAGGTCGTCCGTGTACTTGCCCGCGCCAGTAATCTTCCCGGCCGCGTCGATCATCGCGGTGGGCTTGCCGATAATGGAGAAGTCGTCGCTCATTCTGTCATTCCGAATTCCTTGTCATTCTGAGCAAACTGAGAAATCTGCTTTGGCGCGCGGCACCACTTCACTCCGCAACCGCCAGACCCTTGCGCTCAGCGTCAATTGCCGACCGGATGGCTTGGTACATCTGGCTGTAGCCGGTGCAGCGGCACAGATTGCTGCTCAGTGCGTCTCGAACGTCGGCGTCAGAGGGATCCGGATTCTCCGCGAGCAGCGACTTCACCGTCATCATGAAGCCCGGCGTACAAAAGCCGCATTGTGCGCCGCCCCAATCGCCGTACGCCTTCTGGATCGCAGCCAGAGCACCGTGTTCGCTCACTCCTTCGACGGTCGTAATCTCCTGCCCTTCGCAACTAGCTGCGAGCAAGGTGCACGACATCATCGCAATCCCGTCGATCAATACAGTGCATGCTCCGCAGGACGAATCATCACAGCCACGCTTTGTTCCAGTCAGCTGCAATTCCTGCCGCAGTACATCGAGCAGAAGGGCGCTGGGCTCGATGGCAAGCTCGTGCAGGCGGCCGTTGATGCGCAGTTCGATCAGCTCTTTTTTCATGAGTGGCTTTGGGCTCTTAGCTTTTGGCTCTTAGCTTTTAGCTCTTAGCTTGCTGATTTAGCTAAAGGCTAAGAGCTAAAAGCCAAGAGCGTCTTCTAATAAATCGGCACTCTCCCATCCACACGCCTCGACCACGCGTCTATGCCGCCGCGCATGGACTGCGCCTTCTCGAATCCCTGCTGCCGCAACCACACGGTCACATTCATCGAGCGCACGCCATGATGGCAAACGACCACCAGGTGATCCTCGGGATCGAGTTCCTGATGCGCCCGCGACGGCACATCGCCCATCGGCATCAGCTTCGCGCCATCGATCCGGGCAGTGTCAAATTCCCAGGGCTCGCGAACATCGAGCAACGTAAAAGGTGCCTCCACGTCGAATTTGGCCTTCACTTCTTCGGGCGTGATTTCGTATTCCATTAATTACTCGTGTAGTTCTATTTCCCTGTCCACTTCGGTTCCCGCTTTTCAATAAACGCGCGGATTCCCTCGTGCGCATCTTCGGTCTTCATGAGTTCGTCAAAATAAATCCGTTCCGCGCGGGCCAATCCCTTATCGAAATGCATAGAATCCCAAGCGTAAGACGCCTTTTTGGCGAATGCCAGAGCCGACGGGCTAAGCTTCCGCAGATGTGCAATGCATTCGTCCACCACCGAGAACAATTCATGCTCGGGTACAGCACGATTCGCCAGACCAATTTCCGCGGCCTCTTTGCCGCCGATTGTCCGCCCAGTCAGAATCAGCTCCGCTGCGCGCTTTTGTCCTAACAGGGAAGCTAGCGCAGTACACGCCACGGGTGGATAGCAGCCTAGCTTGATCTCCGGAAATGCCCACTGCGCTGATTCCGTGGTGTAGACAATATCGCAGACCATGGCTAACTCAGCCCCACCACCCAGACAGCGTCCATGCACCGCGGCAATCGTGACCTTTTTCGTCGCGATGAGCGCGCGGATTACGGCATGGAACTTGGTAAGCATCTCGTCTACTTTGTTGGGGGTATGAGCGGCTACGTCCACGCCCACCGAGAATCCCTTGCCGTCACCGCTGATCACGATCACGGAGACATCCTGGCGCGCCTCGATTTCAGCGAGCGTCTGCGTCAGCTCTTCCATCGTGGGGATGTCGATTACGTTCAGCGACGGATGACGCAGCACGATGCGCGCAACTGGCGACGCAAAATCGACTGCTAGACGCGAGGACGCGATCTCGGTGGTTGGCATAATCGAGTTTTCCTACCTTCAACCTCGGCGGCTAAAGCCGGAACCTGAGCTCTTTCTACCGGCACGGCTGAAGCCGCGCCCTTCCCAAACCCGCATCGAAAAATGCGCGCTCAAACATTGACTCGTGAAACCAGCGTTACAGGTTGATCGCCGACTTCCGTACCTCTCCGATGGTCGAAAGCGGATCGCGCGCCCCCGTCTTCTCGGCGATCCATTTCTTTTCGTTGTTGATGATGTCGAGGAGAAGCTTCTTGTCTTCGGCCGACGGCATGTACTCTTTTAGGTGCTCTTCATAGGCGCGATCTTCCAGCGCTTCCCCGGTCTCCGCGTGGAATTTCTGGGCAGCCCATTTGCCAATGGCGCGATTGAACTTGATATGCGGCGCATAAAGTTTAGGCTGGCCTGATTGGAGAGAATGATTGAACCGCTCAATCAGGCCCGACACTTCGTCCCGATAGAGGTTGCGGTTGTAATCGTTCAGATCGTCCAAGTCCGGAGTTTTGTCGTTCTTGGGCTCATCGTAACGACCCTTGACACCCCACACATATGCCCAGTGCGCCGACGAAGAATGATCGGTGCCGAACAGATCATAGGAACTGGAAATCCACTTGTTGAGATATTTCTGTATCAGCCATGCCGGGATCACGCCTGCTTCCACGATCCGCCTCAATCCATCGTTGCCGGTGCCCATGTGGAAGGCCTCTTCGCGCAGCATGTAGGACATCGACCGTCCCAGCGGAGCGAATGCGGAATACTTCAGCATCTGCAACTGAAACTTGCCGTCGCGGTCGACGAAGTCGGTGTAGGTGAAAAAGTCCATCCAGTTGTCGACGTCGACGTTAAAAGCGCCCAGCAGACGCTTGTTCTCAAACGCGCGACGCTCCAGCATTTTTTGCGCCTCAACTTTGCCCGAGTATCCGAAGTGATCGACCAGCAACGCGCACATCTGCCAGCCGTGGCGCATTTCTTCGATCATCACGCGGGTGATGGCGCGGCGATCCCACTCGGTGGGCGCATTCTCCAGCAGATTGCGCTGCTGCTCGACGCTGGCGAACTCAGTGTCACCCTGATAGACGATCATGTTCATGAGGGCGTCGCGCATCTGCTGCGTGGGAATCTGGCGCAGGTTTTCCCACTTGCGCCGGCCTTTGTACGAGCCGAACTCGATTTCTTCCGTATCGATGGCGCCGTACAGCGTATCGAAGTGGAAGGCGTCAATGTCATCGCTGTTCACTCCAATGTCTTTGCGCCAGTCGTTGAATAGTCCGATCCAGTCGCTGAAGGTTCCGATTTTTGCAACTTTTCCCGGCATGATGACCTCGACTTCTCCTAATTATTTCGCCTTGAACTGCGCCGGCCGCTTCTCCACGTACGCCGCCAGGCCTTCCTTCGCATCTTCGCTCTGGAAGAGCAATTGCTGATTCTCGCGTTCGACCGCGAGAGCCGACTCCATGGGAATCTCCCAGCCCGTCTGCACAGCGCGTTTGATGCGCCCCACGGCCTTCGATGCTTTGTTGGGCGGGCAGAACTGCTTGGCATACTCCATGATGTTTTCCATGAAGCCGTCGCGCTCGAAGATATCGTTCACGATGCCAAGTTCCTGCGCCTCTTCAAACGAGAATGTATTGCCGGTCACCATCAGTTCGATCGCCTTGCTCTTTCCCACCATGCGCGAAAGCCGCTGCGTCCCGCCGGTGCCGGGTAGCACCCCGAGGTTAACTTCCGGCAAGCCAATCTTGCCGGCCTCCTTGCGCGCGATGCGGATGTCGGCGGCCATGGCGATTTCCAGCCCTCCACCCACGCAATGGCCGTTGATGGCAGCGATCACCAGCTTCGGCGTGTGCTCCAGGCGCAGCAGCATTTCGTTGGCGTGCAGGCAAAAGTAATACTTGAAGGTAGGATCGACGGTGGACAGCATCTTGATGTTCGCGCCGGCGGAGAAGAATTTGTCGCCCGCGCCAGTCAGCAAGATCACATGGACATCGTTGTCCATGCGCGCTTTGAGAATCGCCTCGTCGAGCTGGCGATTCATTTCATAGGTATAAGTGTTCGCCGGTGGATCGCACATTTCGATGACGGCCACTCCGCCGTCGGTGCGGTAATTCACAAGCTGCTTGCTGGTTTCGCCGGTTGCCGGTTGCAGAGTAGTCACCATCTTGTGTCTCCCTTTCCTCGTCGTGTCATTCCGAGCGAAGCGAGGAATCTGCTTTCGCTGGTAAACAAATCAATACACCTCAGCGCCCGTCCCTACGCTTGTTGCCCGCCATTACACCTCGCAGAAAAACATCGCCCATCTCGCGTGCAATTGATATCGCGTCGGCGTCGACACGCGGGTTGTGCCAGGTGTAGATCCAGTTCATCATGCCGAAGAGACTGAGCACAGCAATGCGTGTAGAAAATTGAAAGCCCCGTTCCTGTTTCAAATCGTCGAGCAAGCCAACGCAGATCCGATAGTACTCGCGTTTGATTGCCGCCACGTCCGAAGCGAAGCCGTTCTTCAACACTTCGGCTTCATGTGAGAGCACCTTCATGGCCGCCTGGTTGGCTAGAAAATATTCCAGATGATTAAGGATGAAAATCCGGATGCGTTCTTCCGCATCGCTCACATCCCGCAGTCGCACTTTCAGCCGTTGCACGATCGTCGTGAACGTGTGTTTCTGAATCAGGTAGAGCAAGCGCTCTTTGGACTCGAAGTAATAGTAAAGTCCGGCCAGCGACATCCCGCTTTCGCGCGAGAGGTCGCGCATTGACGCTCCTTCGTATCCCTTCTTACAGAAGACTTCCGTGGCATAAGCAAGAATCTCCGCCAGCCGGCGATCATAGCGCGTGGCTGGAACGGTCGAACTGCGAGGTCGCCGCGGAGCAATTCGGGTTGCGGTAGAAGGGCTCGCCATAAACCTGAATCGATACTAATTCGAACGTTCGTTCGAACCAAGTATACCTCTGCATGATTCTGATCACAAGTTCGCAAGGCTAGCGGGATTTCTTACTCGTCGCCGCTGCGTTATAAGCCCGTCCCAGCCAGTCGAGGGCATCGTGAATATCAGCATCGGAACAGAGTTCGAAAGAAAACCAGCGGGCTTCTCGCAACGGACTTGACCAGATGCGCATGCGCGAATCCTCCTTCAGACGAGCGGAAACAGACGGAGCACGGGTTTCCAGTTTGAATGCCAACGACTTCGCGGATTCCCAACCGCGAGTCCGTGGCAGCGCGGCAAACATTTTGTCTCCGCGGTAGAGAGCCGTGAAGCCGAAGAAGGGACGAGCGCTTACGTCGGGCCAGCTGGCAGCTTTGCGCCAATGCCGCGGACCATGCCTTCATTTCTTCGGACACTTTTGGAAGCTTGGGACGTGAAGACTCTTTTCGCTTCACAGCTCGTCCAGTCTAATTCCGAATGTCGGACAGAAGGCGCTCGACCTCGGCCTTTACATCCGCCGTGAGAGGGAGAAATGGCAGCCGCGAGGGACCGCCGTAATAGCCGTTAAAATCCATCCCGTATTTCACGCCCGGGACTCCAAGATCGCCGGCTGCAACCTGCGCCGCCTTCACAATTCGCTCCTGCTTCAGGCGGGCCAGATCGGCGTCGCCTTCTTTCCATGCGGCGTAGATCTCGTAGCAGGCAGTCGGCGCGGGGCAGGCGAAAGCCAAAATCGCGCCCACGGCACCCGCATCGAGTGATGGCTGCAGTTTCTGCGCCGCTCCTACCAGCACCTGAAATCCGACTTCCTTCTGGCGGGTTTTTATCCTGCCCACGACGGTCACGGCCGACGATGAAGGTTTACTTTCCGACGCACCCGACACCGCTCCAATTGAGACCAGTTCCCCGCCGTCAGCGCTGGCCCCCGAGGCAGCGGCAGCCAGCATCCGCGGCGTAACCGCCTCGAATGTCTCGGTAACGATGGCACTGCGCTTGATGTGGCGCGTCCCCTCGACAATTTTGCGAACTTTTTCCACGTCGCCGCTCGACTCCTTGATGCCGATCACATTTGGGTGCCCCGCCAATTCGACCACCACTTCGGCGGGCATGTCGTATCCCGTGAACTGGGGAATGTTGTAAATGATGATCGGAAGCGGCGAGCGATCAGCTACAGTGCGGTAAAAGGCAAGAATGTTGCCCGTCTGCATCTGCTTCTTGTAGAAGTGCGGCGTACGCACCATCGCAACGTCATAGCGGAGTTCAGCGGCATACTCGGTTGATCGCAGGGTCTCGAATGCTGATTCCACGCCCGTACCAGCGATCAGGACTTTGTTGGGAGCGGCGGCGTCCCGCGCGACTCTCAGCACATCCCGCAGCTCCCGATCCGAGAGCAGGATCGCCTCGCCCGTCGAGCCGAGCACGACAATGCCCGCCACGGGCGTGCGCGAATAGCGCTCAACATTGGACTCGAGCTTCTTGAAATAGACTTTGCCGTCGGGATAGAACGGCGTCGTGATGGGAGGGAAAATACCGTGCAGCAGCATGCGCAATTTTAACCGGAAACTGGTGCGCCAGAGTAGATCATTCCACTAGCCGCGGGACGCCAGCGCTCCGCTCCGCGTGCAAATGCTGCAGCGCCTTCACGTTCACTTCCCCGCGCTGGAGAGCCGCGATCCCCTCTGCGGCGGCCCGTGCCGCTGCCAGCGTCGTAATCGTGGGGATGCGCGCCGTCACTGCAGCCCGTCGAATCGCCTTCTCGTCGAACCAGGGCTCAAGCCCCGTGGGCGTGTTCACGATGAGTTGAATGCGCTGGCCCTTGATGAAGTCGACCACGTTGGGCCGTCCTTCTTTCACTTTGTAGACACGCTCCACGTTCATCCCGGCGGTTTCGATCACGTCGGCAGTGCCCGCAGTGGCAACAAGTTTGAATCCCATGTCGACAAACTTGCGCGCCACCTGTGCGACCTGCCTCTTGTCATGATCGGTCACGCTGATAAAGATGGCGCCCTGCGTCGGCAATTTCTGCCCCGCGGCAAGTTGCGCCTTTGCAAACGCTTCGCCAAAGTTGTCGGCCACGCCCATCACTTCGCCAGTCGATTTCATCTCCGGGCCAAGGACCGTATCGACGCCCGGAAATTTATTCCACGGAAATACGGGAGACTTCACATAGTAGTGGCTTCCCGTATCGAGATCGGCGCGCCGCTCAATGAATTCCGGCAAGAATTCCCGGAGCTTACGGCCCGTCATGAGCCGCGCCGCGATTTTTGCGAGAGGAACGCCGGTCGCCTTGGAAACAAAAGGCACGGTCCGCGAGGCGCGCGGGTTCACTTCGAGTACGTAGACCTTATCTCCATCACCGTCAGTCCCACCGCCATCTCCGCGCGGGATAGCGAACTGAATATTCATTAGCCCCACAACTTTCAGCGCGCGCGCCAGCTTAAAGGTGTAGTCGCGCATGCGCTCAAGAAGGGGCTGCGGAATATCTACCGCGGGTAGCACGCACGACGAGTCGCCGGAATGAATACCAGCTTCTTCGATGTGCTGCATGATGCCGCCGATCACCACGTCTTCGCCGTCCGACAACGCATCGACGTCGACCTCAATCGCATCTTCCAGAAAGTGATCGATTAGCACGGGACGGTCGTGCGAGTACTCTACCGCCTCTTTCATGTAGCGGATGATCGACTCTTCGTCGTAGGCGATGACCATGGCGCGGCCACCCAGCACATACGAAGGCCGTACCAGCACGGGATATCCGATGCGCCGCGCTCCCTCGGTGGCTTCCTCGATGGAAGTGGCCATTGCGCCGGGGGCCTGCGGAATCTGCAATTCTTCGAGCAGTTTGTTGAAGTGCTTGCGGTCTTCCGCCAGATCAATCGATTCGGGCGATGTGCCGATGATCTTCACGCCTGCGGCCTTCAACGGTAGCGCCAAGTTGAGCGGAGTCTGACCGCCAAACTGCACGATCACACCCACCGGCGCGCCCTTTGAAGTCTCGTGCTGATAAATCGCCCAAACGTCTTCAAAGGTCAGCGGCTCGAAGTAAAGGCGATCGCTGGTGTCGTAATCGGTCGAGACGGTTTCCGGGTTACAGTTGATCATGATCGTCTCGTAACCGTCATCGCGCAATGCGAACGAGGCGTGGCAACAACAGTAGTCGAACTCAATTCCCTGCCCGATGCGATTGGGACCGCTCCCGAGAATGATGACTTTTTTCTTGTCGGTGGGCGCCGCCTCGTCCTCATCTTCATAGGTTGAGTACAGGTAGGGAGTGAAGCTTTCGAACTCGGCGGCGCAGGTGTCGACGCGTTTGTAGACCGGCATCACGCCATGTTTCTTGCGCAGGTGCCGGACTTTCTCCTGACCTTCGAGTCGCCAGACCTGGGCGAGCCGGCCATCGGAGAATCCCATACGCTTGGAATCACGCAGCACCTCGGTGGGGATCGACTCGATCGGATGCTTTTCCAGTTCCAGTTGCTGATCGTTGATTTCCTTCAACTGATAAAGAAACCATGGATCCATCGAAGTCATTTTGGCGACTTGCTTCACCGTGTGTCCCTGGCGCAGGGCATACTGCACATAGGCCAGCCGTTCGGGATGGGGTGTCACCAGCCGCTTCGTGAGAATTTTCGGTTCGATCTTTTCGCCGCCCACGCGCTTCCCGGTGTCGAGCGAGCGGATGCCTTTCATTAGCGCTTCCTTGAATGTGCGCCCGATGGCCATGACTTCACCGACCGACTTCATCTGCGGGCCGAGAGTGTCGTCGGCGCCGGGAAATTTCTCGAACTGCCACTTCGGAATCTTCACGACAACATAATCGAGCGTCGGCTCGAAACACGCCGGAGTCTTCCGCGTGATGTCGTTGGGAATTTCATCGAGCGTGTAGCCCACGGCAAGTTTCGCGGCAATCTTTGCGATGGGAAATCCGGTCGCCTTCGAAGCCAGCGCCGACGAGCGAGAGACGCGCGGGTTCATCTCGATTACTACCATCCGCCCGGTCTCGGGATTCACGCCGAACTGAATGTTCGATCCGCCGGTATCCACGCCGATTTCGCGGATGACGGCGATTGAGGCATCGCGCATGGCCTGATACTCCCGGTCGGTGAGCGTCTGCGCCGGCGCCACGGTGATCGAATCGCCAGTGTGGACGCCCATGGGATCGAAGTTCTCGATCGAGCAAATGATGATGACGTTGTCCTTCGTGTCGCGCATCACCTCAAGCTCAAATTCCTTCCACCCCAGCACCGACTCTTCGATCAGAGCCTCGTGTACCGGAGAAAAATCGAGGCCGCGGCTCAGCACCTCCAGCATTTCTTCGCGGTTATAGGCGATGCCACCGCCAGAGCCCCCGAGGGTGAACGATGGCCGGATGATCACCGGAAAGCCGATCTTGCCGGCGAACTCAATGCCATCTTTCGTATTGTTCACCAGCGCCGACTTGGGCACATCGAGCCCGATGCGCTGCATGGCGTCTTTGAAGAACAGCCGGTCTTCCGCCTTCTTAATGGCAGCAACATTCGCGCCGATGAGGAACGCGTTGTACTTTTCGAGCACGCCGCCGTCAGAAAGTTCGATCGCCAGATTCAACGCGGTCTGTCCACCGACGGTCGGCAGCACCGCAAAACCCGCTCCCGGCGACATTTCGCGCTCGATGCGGATGATCTCTTCCAGATACTCAAGCGTAAGCGGCTCAATATAAGTGCGGTCCGCCGACTCCGGGTCTGTCATGATCGTGGCCGGGTTTGAATTGGCCAGCACCACTTCGTAGCCCTCGGCCTTGAGCGCCTTGCAGGCTTGAGTGCCGGAGTAATCAAACTCCGCCGACTGCCCGATGATGATGGGGCCAGAGCCGAGGATCAGAATCTTTTGAATGTCAGTGCGTTTGGGCATTTAGTTTGGAGTAACCCGAAGGGTGACAGTTTTGCTCGATCTTTCGCGTTTGACGATCAAATGAGAAGACCGCATTCAATTGGCAGGCCTGCCCGTCATACTCTTTTTCAAGTGACACCGGAAACGCGATCTTCGGATCGGAGTTCTTCACAACAAGAAAATACGTTCCTGGCTCAAGGCGGCCTGACCTAAAGTTTCCATTCACGTCCGTCCGTAGATCTTCGATCCTGTCAGCCCTCGAACAACACGGAATATACAGTGACCGTGACCTGTAGAGTTCAACGTTAGCATTGCCGAGAATGGTCGACGATCCCTTGTCGATTAGCTCCATTTTGCCGCATACCTCACGGCTAACGGCCCAAGGCACTCGTGAGCACGCAAGTTGAGAAGTGAGGACCAGGACTGCCGCCCCCAGCAAGAACCGACTGGCGTCTGGCTTCACCCCTTCCACTCCTCCATCATCTTCGTGAACTCTTTGAACAGATAATGCGAATCATGCGGCCCCGGCGCGGCTTCCGGGTGATACTGCACGGTGAACAGCGGCAGATTCCGATGCCGCAGGCCTTCCAGCGTCTGATCATTCAGATCGACGTGCGTCAGTTCGACTTCACTCTCGGCCAGCGAGTCGGGATCGACGGCGAAGTTATGGTTGTGCGCCGTGATCTCAATCCTCCCCGTCTTCAACTGCTTCACCGGATGGTTTCCGCCGTGGTGGCCGAACTTCAGCTTGAAGGTTTTCCCGCCGAGCGCAATCCCGACAAGTTGATGCCCCAGGCAGATTCCGAAAATCGGCTGCCGTCCCATTAGCCTGCGAATCGAATCGACCGCGTAGGTGCACGGCTCAGGATCGCCGGGACCGTTCGAAAGAAACACTCCGTCCGGCTTCAAAGCCAGCACGTCTTCTGCCGGAGTCTGCGCCGGGACCACCGTCACCTTGCAGCCTTCGCCGCGCAGCTTGCGCAAAATGTTCTGCTTTATGCCGAAGTCGTACGCGACTACGTGAAAGCGCGGCGGCTCATCTTTCACTCCGACCACGGCTACCGGTTCGTGCGAGCGCTCCCCCACTTCCCACACGTACGGGCGCTTCGTGCTGACTTCTTTGGCCAGATCCATCCCGTCCATTTTGGGGATGGATCGCGCCTTAGCGACCAACTTGTCGGCGTCGCTGCCAATAGTCGAGACCACGCCGCGCATCACACCGTGGTCCCGCAGATGCCGCACCAGAGCCCGCGTGTCGATGTCGGATAGCACGGGCACCTTGAACTGCTCCAGGTATTCTTCGGCCACCTGCTGCGAGCGCCAGTTCGAGCTGACGCGCGAGAACTCGCGCACGATCAGGCCCTCGATCCACGGACGCGTGGCTTCGTTATCTTCCTGATTGGTGCCGTAATTGCCGATTTCGGGGTTGGTCAAGACAACGATCTGCCCTGAGTAAGAAGGATCCGTGAAAATTTCCTGATAGCCGGTGATGGAAGTATTAAAAACGACTTCGCCGTAACATTCGCCTTTGGCGCCGTAGCCTTTGCCTCGGAAGACTCGCCCGTCTTCCAGCGCAAGGATAGCCTGCATTCTCGCTCCGGTGAGTGGATTTTAGAGATTGTAGCAAGGAAGCGTAAATCGCGGAAGGCGTTATTCGTTGACACCGGGTTGAGCCACGTTCTCAACAATCTTCTTCTTCCCGGCGGGGGTCAAGTAATAATAAAGGTCAGCAACGCGATTCGGGTCGAACTCCACAGGTGTGGAGTGAGGGGGATGCGATGAAAGCAAAAAGGACTTTGCATATCCCCTCGCGATCACACTCTCGATTGCATTGACGATCTCGGTCCGCGTGGGGAAAATTTCTTTGTTCTTCCCCCAGTTCGTCACGTCGCGAATGATGAGCTCAAGATTCTCATAGTCATCCGCCATGGAAGCCATCACAAAGCCGCTGATAAGATCGTTCCGTTTTTGCACTGGCGGCGTGAACTCCTCGACCTTCCCGCGGGCGGGGGCGCCCGCGCCACCAAACCTAACGCACCCGTCCCAGCTTATCCACCGGCCAGTATCCAAACACAGCCTTGCCGTAGATAAAGTTCTGGTTGACGGGGCCGAATTCGCGGCTATCACTCGACATGGAGCGATGGTCGCCGAGCACAAAGAAGGAATGTTCTGGCACTATGATCTCGGGGTAAGAACGGGAATCAGTGTAGGCCGGCGGAACGTAACCCTCGTCGAGCGCCTCGTTGTTCACGTACACCTGGCCTCCGTCGATGCGGATGCGGTCGCCTGCCATTCCAATCACGCGTTTGATGTAGCTCTTAGAGGGATCGAGCGGATAGCGGAAAACCACAACGTCCCCGCGCTCAATCGGTTCCAGCCGGTATACGAACTTGTTCACGAAGATTCGTTCCTGATCTTCGAGCAAGGGCATCATGCTGATTCCCTCGACCTTTACCGGCTGGTAGAGGAAGATGATGATGAAGGCAGAGATCGCCAGAGAAATAATCAGATCGCGAATCCAAACGCCGATCCCAGCCCCCAGGCGGACCGGAATGATCGGTATCGGCTCAACCGCCGCGATTGCGCAAGGCGCGGCGCCCTCTGCCCCTCCGACTGGACTTGGATCTGAAAACGTTCCTGACATGCGTTCCCTATTGTATACAGAACCGGTCATGCCGGCAGTAGGTTGCATTGAACTCCAGCTTAATAAGAACTCCGGTCGCTTGAAGCGCTTCCGGCCCCTCCCGGCGACGGGTTACAATAACCATACGCGAGGATATTTTTCATGACACGTCATTTTCATCGCAGCAAAATCGTGTTCCGCAGCCTGACCCTGGCCTCTCTCTTCCTGGTAGCTACTTTAAGCATGTCAGCCGAATGGACCTCGCTGCCGTTACGAGAAGACGGGAGCGTGCCAGCCTACAATGCAGGCCCTCCGCCCAAAGGAACGAAGCTGCCTCCCCTCCTTGCTACGTCCGAGCTTTGGGGAGCAGACGCCCAGAATATATACCAGCGGCACGCCTACGAACTGGCGGCGAAGATTCCTAATGTGCTCCATCAACAGCCGTGCTACTGCTATTGCGACCGCATGGGCCACAATAGCCTGCATAGTTGCTTTGAGAGCACGCACGGCGCGCAGTGCGCGACCTGCCTGAAGGAGCTCTACTACTCCTACCAGCAGCACAAGAATGGCAAGACCGCTGGGCAAATCCGAGCCGGAATCATTAAGGGCGAATGGAAACAGATCGATCTGCTGTCGGCCTCTACAATGAATTAGTATCGAGTTGCGAGTGCCGAGGGACTAGAAATCAGATCCGTTCGATACCGGATTGTCGTAGCCAACTGGACCTCAACCCGCTCTTTGAGTGATACTTTACTGCGGCTAGAATGCAGGATTCCAAGGAGTTCCCCATTACCAAGAGCACAGGAAGAGTTTTGCACATGGCTCAGAAACCTACCGCGAAAAAGACCGTGGCGGAAGACCCGCGCTACACGCAAGCGCTGCAGAGCTACGAATCAGGGCTGCGCGCCATGCAGGAACACAAATTCGACAAGGCAAAACCGCACTTTCAAAAGGTGCTTGCCGGTCCCAGTAAAGAGCTTACTGACCGGGCCAATATTCATCTCAGCATCTGCAACCAACACCTGGAGCGTACCGCGTCCACCCAGTTCAAGACGGCCGAGGAGCACTTCGACTACGCGGTCTCGCTCATGAATATTGGCGATTACGTGACCGCCCGCGAGCATCTCGAAAAATTGCTAAAACAGAATGCCAAGACCGATTATGTGGTTTACGGCCTGGCGGCACTGGACTGCCTCACCGGCCACGTCGAAGATTCCCTGAAGAGACTGGACGAAGCACTGCGGCTGAATGCTCAACTACGTTTCCAGGCGCGCAACGATTCCGACTTCCAGAATCTGGCGGAGGATCCGCGCTTCACGGAATTGCTTTATCCCGACCCCGGCGCCGAACTGGGTTCCTCAGAGGATGAAATCGGCGAAGAAGAGCCTGCCTAGCCCGGACTGTCGATGGACACCAATACAGCCGAGTCTCGGCCACCGGAGAATCCCGCGCGCGAACGCGGCCTCCGCGTAGTCGCCATTGGCGGTGGCACCGGACTTTCCACTCTGCTCAAGGGGCTCAAGCGTTTCGTACTCTGGCCGTCAGAAATTTCGCCGGAACCGGATTTTCCCACCATTCGAGATCTATCGGCGGTTGTCACCGTCAGCGACGACGGCGGTTCAAGTGGACGCCTACGCAAGGAACTTAACATGCTTCCTCCGGGCGACATCCGGAACTGCATCGTCGCCCTCAGCGAAGACGAAGCCTTGCTTTCCCGGCTCTTCCGTCACCGCTTCGAAAAAGGCTCGGGGCTGGAAGGCCACAGCTTCGGCAATCTATTTCTTGCAGCACTCACTTCCCTGACTTCAGACTTTTCCGAAGCGGTTCGGCTCTCTTCCGACATTCTTCTCACCCGCGGCCATATCTATCCGGCGACGACGTCGAATATTGAACTCGAAGCGCTCATGGAAGATGGCACCCGCGTTCGCGGCGAGACGAATATCACTGCCAGTAATGGACGCATCAGAGAATTGTTCCTCGTTCCCCCCGACGTGGGACCCATGCCGCAGACTCTAGAAGCAATCGCCAACGCCGACTTGATCACCATTGGTCCGGGATCGCTTTTTACCAGTCTGATCCCGAACCTTCTGGTGCGCGGCATTGCGAAGGCGATTGTCGAATCGCCAGCCACCAAGGTCTACATTTGCAACCTTATGACCCAGCCCAACGAAAGTCTTGGGTTGACCGCTGCCGACCATATTCGCGCGCTCAATAGCCACGCGCAAAAACAAATTTTCGACTACGCCCTGATCAACCGAACTCCTGCTTCGCCCGACCTCCAAGCCAAGTATGCCAGCGAAAGTGCCTGCCAGATCGTGAACGATCTGGAAGCGGTGGAAGCTCTCGGCGTGATTCCCGTTCTCGGTGACTATTTGGAAGAGGCCGGAGTGGCGCGCCACAACACCGCTCTCGTGGCCCGCGACCTGATGCATCTGGTGGCGCAACCCCCGCCCCCCATCCCGGCCAAGATAGCCCGAGTTCGGAAACCGTCTTGTCATTCCGAGCGAAGCGAGAGCCTGCCCTGAGCGAAGCCGAAGGGAACCTGGGTTTCGCTGGAGACCTGCACCTCTGCCGTTTGTCGCCCACAGTCGCTTCCTGTATCGTGATGCTTCCACTTCATAGCTCTTCCGCTCGGAGTGGACCGTTATGCGCTCTTCCCTTTTTCTCTTCACCGCTGTGCTAATCGCTTCGTCCATGTGCTTCGCGCAAACCGCTCCCGCGCAAGGCGGCCACGAGATCCAAGTCTGGGGCGGCGGCGGCCACTCCGTCAGTGGAGGACCAGGCAACACCGGCGTCTTCAATGTGGGCCTCCGCTACGGATGGGTCCTCACTGCTCCGCACCTGCCCGGTTTTCTTCGCGGACGTTTTGAATACGCGGTCGACGCCATCCCCGTCTTCTTCGTCTTCCAACCAGCAAACACTGCGTACGGAGTTGGCTTCGACCCGCTCGTCCTAAAGTGGAATTTCGTACGTCACGGCCGCTTCTCACCCTACCTCGAACTCTGCGGCGGCACGCTCTTTACCGACCACAACGTCCCCACCGGAACCAACACCGTAAATTTCACACCCCAGGCCGCACTCGGTGTGCACATTCTCGGCACGAGACACAACGTTAGTCTCGAACTACGCTACATGCACATCTCGAATGCAGGCTTGGCCACTCCGAATCCGGGGGTCAATACCGTGCAAGTTCGGCTGGGGATTGGAAAGTTTTTCGGCCACCATTAAGGACGCTTAGTGCTCTTTCCTGTATTACTCACGCGGATGGTTCATTTAAACTCATCGCATGGCTAAGCAACTCCAGGTAATCTTGCCGGATCCTGAATATCGGGAGATCCAGCAAGCCGCCCGCTCCCGGCAAATGTCAATCGCGGAATGGGTCCGACAAGCGCTAGGTCACGCTTGCCGTCGCGAAGCCCCGGGCGACGTGGGGAAAAAGCTCGCTTCTATTCGCGTAGCGACCCAGTACGAATTCCCGACCGCCGACATCGAAACCATGATGGCAGAGATTGAGCAAGGCTACCTATCGAACCGACAGCCGTGATGCTCGTCGCAAAACCCTCTGCATGATGGATAAGTACGAGTCTCGACGAATTAGGGCGGAAATCCGACGGGTGCTCATGACGGTCTGGGACCCGATCGGTGTCCGCTACGAACCGAATGCCCAAGATGAATACGATAGCTATTTGGGAGATGTGTTTGCGTTGCTGACCAGCGGGGCTTCCGATGATCAAATCAACGAACACCTATTGCGGATCGTTACGGAGCGGATGGAGCTTCCTGCCAAGAAGGAGGACATGCAAAGCACGGTTTCTGCTCTCCGCCAGACTCAGCTTCCTCAAGAATCAAAATAGTCCCTGCGGAAATCGGACCAACCCACCACCGCATGTCCACGCTCGGTAGTTGCCGCCCTTGCGTCAACCCAGCTATTCTTCTCCCTTATGTCCACGCTGGTCGAATGCGTCCCAAATTTTTCTGAAGGCCGCGACAAATCCAAAGTTGACGCCATCGTCGACGCCATGAAGATGCCAGGCGTCTACCTGCTGGACCGCGAAATGGATGCCGATCACAATCGCAGCGTGATTACTCTCGTCGGCGAGCGCGAAGCCATTCAGGAAGCCGCCATTCGCGGCGTGGGCAAGGCCTCTAAAGTGATCGACCTGAACGTTCACACTGGCGCGCATCCGCGCATGGGAGCCACCGACGTAGTCCCTTTCATCCCTATCGACGGCGTCACCATTGAAGACTGCGTGGCCATGGCCTGCCATGTTGGTGAGGAGATTTGGAAGCGCTACCGGATTCCGGTTTATCTCTACGAATCCGCGGCTAGAATTCCGGAGCGCCAGGGTCTGGAAAATATTCGCCGCGGCCAGTTCGAGGGCATCCGTGCGGAAATCGCCACCAATCCCGCGCGTTGTCCCGATATCGGTGATCCCTGCGTACATCCCACAGCCGGCGCGACAGTAGTGGGCGCGCGCAAATTTCTAATCGCCTATAACGTCTTCCTGAGCACGCCCGACGTCGAAATCGCCAAGAGGATTGCGAAAACCGTTCGCTTCTCCAACGGCGGAATGCGATTCGTGAAAGGTGCCGGTTTCCTGGTTCGCGGGCTGGCCCAGGTTTCGATGAACCTGACCGATTTCGAACAAACACCCATCCACCGCGTTTTTGAGATGGTGAAACGCGAAGCGACCCGCTACGGCGTCTCGGCCGTATCGAGCGAGATCGTTGGATTGATTCCTAAGAAGGCTCTGGAGCAGGCAGCCGAGTGGTTCCTGCAGGTAGAGAATTTCGATTCATCGTTAATCCTGGAAAACCGCCTCGCGGCTGTGATGGGCGGAAAGACGGCTGTGGGCGGACTGCGCGCCGGGGTTGAACCGTTTGTGGAGCAACTGGCCGCTCCTACCGCCGCACCCGGCGGAGGCAGCGCCTCAGCCGCGGCAGCAGCCATGGCCGCGGGTCTCGCCGCCATGGTCGCTTCCATGTCTCGCGAAAAAAAGGCATATGCACAATATGAACCGCAACTCAGCGCGGCATTAGCGCTCCTCTCGCCGTTACGCGAAAAACTGAAAAGCGCCATCGACGCCGATGCCGAATCCTTTCAAGCCGTCATGAAGGCCTACAAAGAAGCCAAACCCCCCGCAGACGAAGAGTCCGGCGATGCCGCAATCGAAGCTGCGCTCAGAAACGCAACCGAAGTCCCTCTCAGCGTCGCCGAAAAAGCCCGCGAGGTAGCGCAGATCGCAAAGGCCCTTGAACCCATTACGAATCCCCACATGAAATCAGACTTGACCACCGCCGTCGCTCTGGCCAGCGCCGCCATCAACGGTGCGCTCGCCAACGTGGAAATCAATTTAGTCTCGCTGAAAGATCAAGCGTTCGCGGCAGAAGTGCGCAAACGCATATCGGCGCTGTCATAGAGACGTTGCTTCCAACGTCTTTCCTCGGAATCATTCGCGGCGCTGGCGGAAACGTAGCGGGCTACGTCTCTACGGCTGGGGTCTCGACGTGCTAAGGGCATTGTACTTTTGTGCGATCTTCTCTGGCTGCAAGTAAAATAGAATGAAGCGATCCATTAACTACAGGGCCAGATTGTGCATCCAACAAAAGGTGCACTGAATCCTGATTGTCCCGTGATTCGAGGCGTTATGAAATTCATTAAGGTTTGCCTAGCTTTTCTGCTTTTAATGAGCATGGCTTCTGCTATGCCGCTGAACTCATCTGCGCGCTCCTGCGTTCCGGCCGATCTGCTGCAGCTGATCTCGGTGGATTATCGCGCGCTCAAAGATTCGCCCACTGCCATGGCTCTGAAGCAACAAGTGCTGCCCGACAATCTCAAGCAGTTCGAGGCGGCTCTCAAAAACATCGGCATCGATCCCGACAAAGACGTAGACACGCTGGCTTTCGCTTCATTCCGCGCTGGAAAACAGGGAATAAGGGGAGTGGGCGTCGCGGACGGTCCTTTTGATAAAAAGCTCGTGCTCAAGAAAATGAAGTTACAGAAGTTTGTTCCCAAGAAATACGGCACGGCAGAGCTTTATCCCATGGACGGCGGCTTCGTCATGACCTTTCTCGATGAAAGCACTTTACTTTTCGGCGACGCTACCGCCATCCGTGTTGCACTCGATACCAGCAATGGCCAGGTTCTGGGCCTGGACACGAATGGCAACATGGCTGACATGATGTCCGACGTCGACTCCGCGCCGGTCTGGAGCATCCTGGACCAGCAAGGCACGCAGAACATGATGCGCTCCGCACTCGGCGATGCCGCCAAGGTTGCCGACTACGAGACCGTCAAGAAACGCCTGCTGGGCTCGCGCTACACCATGAATTTCAACAGCGGGGTCAACTTCGATTTGACCGTAGTCACTTCCGATCCTATGACGGCGGGCACCATGTCTTCGCTGGTCAAGGCCGGCATTCTTTACAAAAAGATGAGCGCTACGCCCGCCGAGAAAGTCGCGGTAGATAACACCACCGTCGACTCCGACGGTTCGAACCTGCTGCTGCATTTCAAGGCTAACGACCAGCAGTTCCAGTCGTTGATGCATTCGGAATTGTTCGCCGCTGTTTCGCACTAAATCGAGAACGATTTATAACAGAGGCACTGAGCCAGGGAGAAATCCGAGATTCAGTACTCGAGATTCAGTACTCGAGGTTCAGTACTTGAGGTTCAGTGCCTTTGTTTAATTGAGAAGCTTTCCCGTAACCCCTAGTGTTTTCACTTCTTTCGAGCCGCCCGCTTCTCCGCTGCCCAGCCTTCTTTTACAAACTGACGCGCGCGCGCAATGGCCAGCGAATCCGCGGGAACATCGTCAGTGATGCAAGATGCCGCCCCAACATACGAGCCCTTGCCAATGCGTACCGGAGCCACGAGCGCGCTATCGCTGCCGATAAACACTCCATCTTCGATCACGGTCTTGTACTTGTTGACGCCGTCGTAGTTGCATGTGATGGTCCCGGCGCCGATGTTCACGCCTGAACCAATGTCCGAATCGCCCAGATAAGTCAGGTGATTCGCTTTCGATCCCTTGCCCAGTTTTGTCTTTTTGGTCTCGACAAAATTCCCCACATGCGCGCCTTCGCCAATATCACTGCCCGGTCGCAGGCGCGAGTAGGGTCCGACGATCGCTCCCGCGCCAATCCGCGCTTCATCCATTACGCAGCCGGGAAGGACCATGGCTCCATCCTCAATCTCGGAATCGCGAATCACGCAGTAAGACCGAATGCGGCAGCCAGATCCAATTCGCGTCTTCCCCAGCAACTGCACATAGGGCTCAATCACCGTGTCGGACGCGACCTCCACATCGGCATCGATCACGCAGGTTGCTGGATAAAACACCGTGACGCCGTCGGCCATCAATTGCCGGCATTTCGCCAGCCGCATCTTTTCGTCAATCTCAGCCAGTTCCGCGCGTGTATTTCCGCCCAGCACCTCGCTCGCGTCCGCCGTCTTGAAGGCGACCACACGTTGCCGCGCCTTGCGTAGAATCTCGGCCATGTCGGTCAGATAGTACTCCCCATGCGCATTCGCCGTGGAGAGTTTCCCAATGTTGGCGTAGAGTTCCTTCACCGCGAAGACGTAGAATCCGGAATTTATTTCGCGAATCTTTTTCTGCGTCGAGGTCGTCGCTTTCTCTTCGACGACTGCCTGAACTTCGGCGCTTCTCGAGCTCTTCCGCAGCACCCTGCCATATCCCGTGGGATTCAGCAACTCCGCGCTCAACAGCGTCATGGCTGGCTGCTCCTCAAGGTGGAAATTGCGGAGGCGCCCAATCGTTTCCGGCGTAATTAGCGGAGCGTCTCCCGAGAGAACCATGACGTGATCGTACCCGGCCAGCGCTTCGCCCGCCGTCATGAGTGCATGCCCGGTTCCTCGCTGCTCCGCTTGGAGCACAAAGTTAACGCCTGTGTGCTGCGTCGCAGCCCGCACGCGGTCCGCCTCATGGCCGATGATCGCATACACATCGTTCGCGGGGACGATGCGCACTGCGGCGCGGATTACATGCTCCAGCAGCGGCTTACCGCCGACTTCATGTAATACTTTAGGTATTCGAGATTTGAGCCTGGTACCTTTGCCAGCCGCCATGATGACCACGGCAACGCGCGGACCTCCAGTCGCAGCTGACCCATGGGGCGAAAGAGAAGACATGCGCTTTTGTGATGCGGCCGGAAAAGAACTGCCTTTCGATTTCTTCATTCGCCCCAATATACCGCGAGCCCGCAGCAATGGCTATTTCCACCGCTTCTAGGCTAGAATCTCTGCCCGGCAAGTAATAGCGGGCCGCTGCCCGCCTTCATCACTGAGAGGAATACATGCCCAAATACGTCATCGAGCGCGACATCCCCAGCGTCGGCGATGTGACCCCGGATCAGGTCATCGCCATCTCACAAAAATCCTGCAGCGTATTGAACAATCTGGGTCCGAAGATTCAGTGGCTGCACAGCTATGTTACCCAGGACAAAATTTATTGTGTCTACATCGCGCCCAACGAGGAAATGGTGCGAGAGCACGCCAAGCAGGGAGGATTCCCAGCAAACCGTGTCTCCGAAGTGAAACTGATCATCGATCCCACCTCAGCCGAGGCGTAGCGACTGGCTACAGGCCCAGCCCTCCATCCACGGCAAGAATTTGGCCAGTGATGAATTGCGGCGCAGTCGCGAAGAATAATACCGCCTCGGCAATTTCTTCTCCGCGCCCATTGCGCCCCATTGGGGTCTTCTTCGCCATGCGTCGCATGAAGGCTGCGGCGGACTTTTCTCCCAAGTCGATCATGCCCGGAGCCACCGCATTCACCGCAATTTCTGGGGCAAGGGCCTTGGCCATCACTTTGGTGAGCATGTGCAGCGCCGCTTTCGAGGAGCAATAATGAGCGTTCGTCGCCCACGGCCTGAGGCCGCCGAGCGATCCCATATTGATGATCTTTCCCTGAACTGCGGCGTCGGTTTTTGCCCCACTCGAACTCGTAGTTCGCTTCCGCCGCATCCACTTCAGAGCCTCCCGCGAAACCAGAAATGGGCCGCGGGTATTCGATGCGAAAATCGCATCCCACTGCCGCACTGTGAGCTTTTCAAATTCCACGGCTTCGTAGTTCGCCGCGTTGTTGACCAGAATGTCGATGCGCCCCAATTCACGTCCAACCTCCTTCATCATCGTCCGAACGCTGGCCTCATCGGTCAGGTCGCAGCGCAGCGCGAATGCCCGCACCCCGTGCCCTGACAGATCGACGATCGTCTCCCGCGCTTCGCGCACCGAATTTCTGAAAGTAATGGCCACATCCGCGCCCGCTTCGGCGAGCGCCAGCGCTGAGGCTCGTCCGAGCCGCCGGGCTGCGCCGGTAACCAGAGCAGTCTTTCCACGTAGAGGTTTTGCTAGATGTTCTTGCATGGTGGGATTCTAATCCTTCGCACTCTGCGCCGGCCCGCAATGAGCGATGTCGCGACCCGACGGCATTTGTCTGCTTTGCAATTGTGTGAAGTTCCGTGGTTTGATTATCAGTGGTCCGGCCACCACACCTCCCAAAACGGCTTGCCCCGTCCTTTCGTGTTGTTTCGATAGTGGAAAGCGACACTGCTGCGCGCTAGAATCTCTTCGCATGCCAGAGTCGCGCAACGTCGTGATTTATTCCCGCAAGGGATGTCACCTGTGTGAAGTGGTCAAAGAAAGCCTTTCGAAGCTTTCGCGCCGAGGAGGATTCACCTGGCAAGAGATCGACGTGGATGCCGACTCCGAACTTCGACGCCAGTTCAATGACGAGGTCCCGGTCGTCTTCATCGATGGCCGTAAAGCATTCAAATATCGCATGGACGAGCAGGAATTCCTGAGGAAGCTGGCTAGCTAACCTCCTTCGTTCGAGGCCGATAGCTTTCCGTTTACAATTTCTGTGGCATGCTTCGCACCCAACTCTACGCCGATCCTCACAACCTATTTCTGCACGACGTGGTGCTCGACTCCTGCCGCCGCAATGCCCAGAAAACTGCGTTGCTTGATGCCTCCTGCGGACGACGTTTCACCTATGCCGAATATGGAGAAATCGTCGAATGTTTGGCTCGCGGCTTCGTTGCCGCCGGCCTCAAGCCCGGCGAAATAGTCGCCATCTTCCTGCCCAACTCATGGGAGTTCTGTACCGCATACCATGCCGCCACGCTGGCGGGAGCGATTCCCACTCTCCTCAATCCAACCTACCGTGAGCGAGAAGTTCGCTATCAGCTGGAAAACTCCGGCGCCGTCATTTTGATTACGGATGGCGGAAACTTGGAAGGCATTAATCTGTCGGGATTGCCTGACCTGCGCAGCGTTTACACCACGCGCCAGCCCGCCTCGGGCACTGAGCCTTTCGCCGACTTGCTTAGGCCAGTGACCGCCACCTATCCCAAGCCGGATCAGTCCTCTGACCAAGCTCTGGCTGCTCTTCCCTATTCCAGCGGCACCACCGGCCTGCCCAAGGGCGTCATGCTTTCGCACTACAATCTGATCGCCAATGTGTATCAATTGCTCGGTCCGAATGCGACCAGGCTCAATTCCGCAGATAACATTCTCTGCTGTCTACCTCTCTATCACATCTACGGCCTGAATGTGGTTCTCAATCCTGCACTGATTCTGGGTGCGAAGCTTGTTCTGGTGCCGCGTTTCAACCTGCCGATGCTCGCCAGGCTGCTCATCGACGAAGCCGTGACCATGATGCCTCTGGTCCCGCCCGCGATTAATGCACTGTGCCAGGCGGCCGAGGCAGGCGAGTTTCCTCGCGACCATCAAGTGCAATGGGTCAAATCGGGAGCGGCACCGCTCGCTCCAGATCTAGCCCGCCGCTTCACCTCTCTTACTAACATCCGAATATGCCAGGGATACGGCATGACTGAGGCCTCGCCCGTCACCCACGTCGGCTTTCTCGAAGCTGAACTTTATCGTCCGGACTCCATCGGCCATCCCGTCGCCGAAACCGACTGCCGCGTGCTGTCGCAGTCCGACATCGATCCCGCCGACACTCCCGACGATCTGACCGAAGCAGCCTCCGGCCAGCCCGGAGAACTGGTCATGCGCGGCCCACAATTCATGCTGGGCTATTTGAACGAACCCCAAGCCACCGCGGCAGTTTTGCGCGACGGCTGGTATTGGTCGGGCGACATCGTCAACCGCGACCGCGAAGGTTTTTACCGCGTCGTAGACCGCCGCAAGGAAATGATCAAGTACAACGGCTTTCCCGTAGCTCCGGCGGAAGTCGAAGCCGTCCTGCTGGAACACCCCGCCGTAAAAGAGTGTGGCGTAGTGGGTCGGCCCGACGGTGCGGCCGGAGAAGTGCCCGTCGCTTTCGTCGCTTTGCGCGACGGATTTGCCGGGAGCCCCAAGCTCGGAGAAGAACTCTGCGCATTCGTTGCCGAACGGCTTACCCATTACAAACAGCCGCGCGAGGTCCGCTTTGTGAATGCCGTTCCCAAAACTGCGTCCGGGAAAATTCTGCGCCGCGAATTGAGAAAGTCTCTCGCGTGAAGGAGCTCACCGCTCTTCCGTCGATCGCTGTGCTGCATTCATGAAGAAGAAGTGACACGTTTTTGACACTCCGGTGACAATTCGTTTGCGCCTTCCACCCAGAGTTATTTTGAGCACGCTCCACGGTAGTTGTGGTCTCGCTCGCGTGCCCGCAAATGCCAAGCGCAGCAACTCTCCTCATGGGATGGCTACGCGGAGAGCTTCATGTCCAACCATGCTTTGCAATCGCCACAGGAGGATTGTCATGAATTTGTCTCAACTGAAAGGCTGGGTTTGCGCGGCCTCGCTCGTCGCCGCTTGCACGTTCTGTGCCCAGGCCCAGGAAAATCATTTCGGCAATCAACGCATCTCCGTCATCGCCTCGACCGTTCCGGCCAATGGCGACCTAAATCCGTACGGCATCGCTCGCGTTCCGCAGAGCTCCGGTTCCCTGCTCAAAGGAAACATCCTGATCAGCAATTTCAACAACAGCGCTAACCTTCAGGGTACCGGCACAACCATCGTGCAGATCGCTCCAGACGGCACCGGCAGCCTGTTCGCTCAAATCGACGCCAACAATTTGCCTGGACCTTGCCCCGGCGGCATTGGATTGACCACCGCCTTGGCTGTGCTGCGCACGGGATGGGGTAATCGGGGCAGCTTGCCGACTACCGACGGAACCGCAGCCACGGCGCAGGCAGGCTGCTTGCTCGTGCTCGACAATCACGGCAAGGTCGCTGAGACGTTCTATGGTTCGCTCATTAATGGTCCCTGGGATATGACAGCATGGGACGCGGGAAGCAGCGCAGCTTTATTTGTCACCAATGTCCTGAACGGAACCGTGGCCGCGGCCGGCACGGTTGTGAATAAAGGGACCGTGGTCCGGCTGACCCTTGCTATTAAGTCCGGAACAGCGCCCACTCTGCAGTCGATCACCGTGATTGGATCAGGCTTTCCCGAGCGCACCGATCCGGCGGCGCTGGTGATCGGACCGACAGGTTCAGGCCTCAACGCCGATAACGATGTTCTCTACGTTGCCGACAGCCTCAATAATCGCG
>Ga0193751_1000681_pt1 | contig 24881 bp, 23 predicted proteins | sample L1c2metaG_FD_143050 | JGI IMG/M metagenome (GOLD analysis project Ga0193751, IMG submission 143050) | Soil microbial communities from a riparian zone of the East river system, Colorado, United States - L1c2 | ecosystem: Environmental > Terrestrial > Soil > Riparian zone | place: USA: East River... | reverse complement strand
TCGCGCTGTCTCCGCCAAAGGCAAGTAGTGCAGGGCTGCGCGCCATCCACGCAGCAGAGAGCGATACGGATGCTTCCACTGTCATCCAAAGGATTGTGACTGTTTGAATCCGCTGGATAAGGCGGGTAGTATCTTGCGTCGGAACCTGGAGAACTGACGTCATTAAACCGCATTATGACATGCTCGCCCGCGTGTGACCGAAGTGCACGCCCGCCCCCGTATGTGCCGTGTTCCACCCGAGCCGGAGCGGTCGCTCCGATTTCGATGACATCGCCCGAATAGCTTTGCCCGCCGCCCAGATCAATGCGGCACGCGAGTAGATTGCTCGGCGGCGTTGTCCATGTTTCTGACGAGTTCGCCCAATCGCGTTTCGAGTATGGTTAGTTTGTCCTGTTCCGTTCGCAGTTGTTGCTCGGCCTCGATTTCTGTCGCCTGACGTTGCTGCTCTACGTCCGTCGAGTCTTCGAGTTCAGATTTGGAGTGGTTGATCCCGTCTCGGAGTTCCTTCTGTTGCGTCAGGTTTTCTTCGACACTGAGCGCATCCTCCAACCGCTTGATGCCGATCGCTACATGCTTCTGATGGTCTTGCGCGTCAACGAGCTTGGCCCTGGCGTCGTTTAAGCGTTCCGAAACACGCGCAACGGCAGCTTGTTGCGTTTGCAGGCGAGATAGCAGAATCTGGGCGCTTTGCATTCTTGTTAGTGACAACCGCAAGTCCTGATGAAGTTGGCGAACTTCGGTTAACAGCGCTTGTAGTGTCTGCGGATCGGACGATGCCGCTTGGCCAAGAGTAGCCGCTCGGATTCCAAAAACCACAAGGATGAGCCAAAATGCTCGCCGCATTGCGAACCTCCATACCTGGAGAGTGATTGTACCGTCAATGCTTTTAGAACACGTCTTGCCTATGTGCGACAGGTGGCCAACGCAGTCAAGCCAGGAGGGCATGAGATCGTCGCACCTTCAGGCTGGAAGATCCCACGAAATGCAGCGGCTTGGACGTTGTTCGCTACGACGCGGAGTCCTTGCACCGGGAGTTCGGCATGCGTTTTCGGTTACTGGGAAGCTCCAAGGAACTGCATCGCATGCTGTTCGACACAATCCAGCAGTTTCTCGATTGTCTCTGCAGGGTCGAATGAAGAGTCAAGGTCTCGTGTGGGCAGCGGTGTCGTCAGAATAGCGATTGAATCTCACGCTCAACCAAGGGAAGGTCCACTTCACCGGGATGCTTGGCGTAAATCCGGCCGTCACGACTAATGACAAAGTTGACAGGCAATCCCAGAATTCCGCCGTAGCGCTCGGCAAGATTCGCATCTCCTATCGCGACCGGGTAGTTGATTTTGAATTGCTGGTAGAAAGCGCGGACAGGCTCAGGGTCGTCATCGAGGGAGACCCCAATTACTTGTAGACCTTGACTACGGTATTTGTTCTGCAAAGCCACGAGAAATGGAATCTCGGTTCGGCAGGGACTGCACCAAGTCGCCCAGAAATCGAGAATAACTACTTTTCCCCGATAGCTGGAGAGTTCGAGCTTTTTGCCGCTTGAGTCAGTGAGCGAGAGTTCTGGTGCGAAGGAATGAGTTGCCGCGATGCCGCGTTGGGTACGCTCGGCTGGTCTGCTCCAACGGCGTGCTGCGAGGTACGCGCCCAGCGCCAGGAGGCACAGTACGGCAAAGACTTTCGTTTTCACGGACTCCACCGGGTGATTCCCCTGAAAGTTAATTACTCGTACTATCGCCCTTCGATACGGGATAACCTTTGTCAACCCAGTCCTTACCAAAATTGTCTGCAATATAGAGAACTGTCACGTTCGTGAAACCCATATCGCGGAGTTCCTTGTACGCGGGATTGACGTTTGGACATTTGCTCCAGGGACAGCAGCCACAGTAAAGCACGATCGGTTGGGAGTGTGGCAAAGCAGCAACCCGCTTGCGCAACTGCTGAAGTCCCTCCGCGCCAGAAGCAGGGCCGACGTATTCCGCGCGCGGAATGTGCGCCTGGAGATAGAGAACATGAAACCCAACCTGCAAAATGAGCGGTTTGTCGCCCTTAGAAGACTGCACAGTCTTAGCCAGTTCCTCCGGTTGAATTAGTTGCGGCGCGGAACTATCCGATTTGGCGGTTGCTGCCTGAGATTTTAAGGAGCTTGTGGTTGCTGCCTGAGAGAAGAGCTGCGCTGTTGCGCGGACAGAAAAGCATACGAGCGTGCACAAACCTATCATCGTAATAATACTGCGGCGATAGACGGCATTCTTCATGCTGAATTCCTTTCGAACCTCCCGCTTGTTCATTCTTGAAAGACTCTTGTGTCGGCATCTTACAGGCGCGCCGCTGAACTCGGAACGCTGGCAGTCTCCCTCATCTTGTGCCCCACAAGCGTCTCACGCATCCTGAATGCGACGTGCAGACCCGAAAGAAATGTCAGTACCGCAACGACTTGGATCGCCGTCCGCATCCCGAGGAGATCGGCGATGATGCCGGAGATCAATGCGCCAATCGCATATCCCAGATCGCGCCAGAAGCGGTACACGCCCATTGTGGTCGCGCGCCACTCGGGGTGTGCCACGTCACCGATGGCCGCCAACAGAGTCGGGTAAACCATCGCAGTACCAATGCCTTGCAGCAGTGCCGCAACAATCCAAGCAGAGTAGTGTGGAATCATGGCTGTGAGCCAAATTCCTCCCGCTTGCACGATCATGCCACCGGCAATCAGCCATTTCCGTCCCCAGCGGTCACTCAGCGGGCCGGTGAGCACCTGCAGGGCACCCCAAGTTGCGGGGTATACCGCCTTGATGGTCCCAATGGTCGCCACGCCCAAGCCAAGACTGGAGAAGAACAAGGGATAAATGCCCCATGACATGCCGTCGTTGAGATTGTTGACCAGTCCAGCCTGGCTGCACGAGAACAAGTTCCGGTCCTTCCACGACGCTAGCGCGAAGATTTCACGCAAAGAACCGTGCTTACGGCTGGCTGGGTCGTGCCGTCCCGTCGCCGAGGCCGCCGGGGCGTGGTGCAGCTTGGCTTCCAGCGTGGCGTACTGACGCGTTTCCTTCGCAAAAAACCAAGACAGCAGTAACCCAGCAAAAGCCACTCCGATCCCGAGATAGAATGGCTGCGGCCGTAATCCATAGACGGACGCAATGTACCCCGTGATCCAAGCAGTAAACCCGACAGCAACGTACCCGGCGAACTCGTTGAGTCCGAGCGCCAGGCCGCGCCTCCTCGGGCCGACCAAATCCACCTTCATGATCACTGTCATGGACCAGCACAAAGCCTGGTTGACGCCGAGCAGCACATTTGCGAAATCGAACCAAACCCAGCGGTTGGCGAAAATGATGATGAACGGAACAGGAAGGCCAATGAGCCAGCCAATCACCAGTACTTTCCTGCGGCCAGCGGTTTCCGAGACCCGCGCGGCGAACAGGTTACAGATGGCTTTGGTGACACCGAAGCTGACGATGAAGGAGACGATGGCGGTCTTTGAGACGAGACCAAACTCTTTCTCGCCAATCAACGGGACAACGGTCCTCTCCAGGCCAACCATCATTCCCACAAACATGTTAATCAAGACGAGAAGCGAAAACTGACCGATGTTTTCCCGTAGACCTAACCTGATCTCGGTCGATGGCTGGGCACGCGATAACACGTTCTATTCACTCTTTCCTAGGTTCCTAGCTCTGATCCTGGCAGCATCGGCCGGCGGTGTCGGGACGCTATTCAACATGTACCGCACAAACTCAGCCCTATCCGCGATCTGGAACGCTTTGTTAAACCTGCGCTCAAAGCCAATCGTAGACATTGGTTTGCCGCTCAAAGACCGCCCGCAAACCGAACCTGAGAACGCTCCCGGCAAAACCTCTAAGTAGTCCGGGAGTGATTTAAATTTCTGGAGCGTTTCAAACAGTTCACGTGCTCCCTCTTCAGCGCTCGAGACCAATTCTGTGCGCCCCAGGTCCCCCACCATCAGCGTATGCCCGCTCAGCAGAAACCAGGGTTCGGGGCCCCGCGTTTTGTCCGTAACCAAGAGCGAAATGTGCTCGGGAGTGTGACCCGGAGTGTGCAAGATACCGATCTGTACGTTACCCAGATCCAAGTTGTCACCGTCGTGTACCGGGAAGAACTCATACTGGGCTCCGGAATTCGCATGAAGAACGTACTTTGCACCCGCCATCTGCGCCAGCTTGCGCCCTCCTGAAATATGGTCGGCGTGGACATGGGTATCTACGACGTAGCGGATCTTCATTCCGCATTCTTCGGCAATCCGCAGGTAAGGCTCGGGATTGTCGATTGGGTCGCACACGGCGGCCAGGCCTTTTCCGCCTCAACCGAAAACGTATGAGGCGGCGACTGGTTCGTGGTGAAGCAGTTGACGCAGAATCATCAGACTCTCCTCTGAACGCTCTTTGGGATCGCTTCAGGACCACTTGCCACGGGAAGTCCACGCGAATGCCAGTCCTGAACACTATCTTCCAACCGGGTAGCACGGAATCCGCGCGCCCGCAGCAACTCCACTGCCTCCTTGGCCAGCACGCAAAACGGCCCACGGCAGTACGCAACAATTTCTTTATTGCGGGGCAGCTCTGAAAGGCGTCGCTTCAGTTGTTCCATTGGAATAGGCACAGCGTCTGCGATGTGCGCAGTCAGGTATTCGTTCAAGGGACGAACATCTACGACAACGGCCTTGCCCCGCTGCACTCTTTGTAAAAGCGTCTCGCCGTCAATGGCGACCAAAGGCTCTCCCTCGTCAAAGAATTCCCGGCGAATCCGTTCGAGCTCAGCTAGTCGGTCCTCGGCCAAGAGGCGAAATGACCGAAAAAAATTGCCTACCTGCGCACCTGCCAGCCGATATACGACGAACTTCCCGTTCCTGTTTGCCTCAACCAGATGCGCCGCCTGCAGCACCTGCAGGTGCTGGGAGGTGTTAGCAACTGACATCCGGGTATCAGCAGCCAGAGCCTCCACCGTGCGAGCTGCCTGGCACAGCAGATCAATTAGCTCAAGTCGTTTTGGACTCGCCACCGCTTTGCCGATACGGGCCACTTGCCCATACGAGGCATCCTTGAACTCGTGCTTTTGTCTCAATTCCTCTCTCAGTTTCATAGATTCAATCATTCAATTAGATTATTGATTCTGCCTGAATACTGCCGATGCTGTCAAAATTGTTTTAGGCTTCTAACTGCAGCTGAACAACCTTGGCTCTCTGAGCCAACATCGATTCCTCCGCTACTCCGCCGGTTCCGGTAGTAATGTGCCCCGTCGCAGGGCTCGTTCCTTCATCAACACGAAGAACACAGGGACCAGAATCAGTACGTGAATCGTGGACGTAATCATTCCGCCGACCATGGGAGCGGCGATCGGCTTCATCACGTCAGACCCAATACCACTCGCCCAGAGGATCGGAATCAAGCTGGCGAGAACGGCGCAGACCGTCATCAACTTTGGCCGGAGCCGATGCACGGCACCCTCGATGGCGGCCTCATGAATGTCGTCTTCTGTAAGCGGGCGACCTGAAGCGATACGTTTGTCGAGCGACTCGTCCAGATACACGACCATAACGACACCCGTTTCCACCGCGATGCCAAACAGCGCGATATACCCGACCCACACGGCCACGCTGAAGTTGTAGCCCAGCAGCCACTGCAAGATCAGCCCGCCGGTCATGGCATAGAACGTGGGGAAGATCAGAACCATGGCCTCGGTTAGGTTGTGGAAGACGATGTACAGGAGCAGGAAGATCACGAAGAACACCACCGGCAAAATGATCTTCATCCGTTCCTTCGCTCGGAGCTGGAATTCATATTCGCCCGACCACTGATACGTGTATCCCGCGGGCAAGTGCAACTTTTGGCGGAGCATGTTGCTGGCCTGGTTGACGAACCCCCCGTAGTCGTTGGTGTTGAGATCGATGTAGACATATCCCGTGAGCTGGCCGTCTTCATCGCGGATCATTGCGGGGCCGCGCGAGAACGAAATCTTTGCTACTTCGGAAATCGGTATCTGCGCCCCAGAAGGTGTTGCAATCAACACGCGACTCAGCTCTCCGACGTTGTCGCGGAAATCACGCTGGTAGCGGACATTGATCGGATAGCGACTGCGGCCTTCGACGTTCTCAGCAACGTTCATACCTCCAATGCCAGATTCCACCGCCTGTTGCACGTCGGCGATGGTCAAGCCGTATTTCGCCGCTTCCGGACGATTGACTTCCACATTGATGTAAAAACCCTGCGAAACCCGCTCCGCGAAAACCGAACGGACCTGCGGTAACGCCGAGAGAATCTTCTGTACCTGTGCCCCGAGCTGCTGGATTTGCTCCAGATTGGTGCCTTGAAGCTTCATTCCTACGGGCGTCTTGATTCCTGTGAGCGCCATGTCGAGACGGTTTTGCACTGGCATGGTCCAGGTATTCGTCAGCCCCGGAAATTGGAGCTTCTCGTCCATCGCGCGAATAAGCTTCTCGTAGGTCATCCCTGGAGGCCATTTCTCTCGCGGCTTGAGCATGACCGTGGTGTCGTACATATCGAGGGGAGCGTTGTCGGTGGCGCTATCGGACCGGCCGACTGCGCCTAAGACAGTGTCAACTTCCGGAAAAGACCGGAGAATCCGGTCCTGTTCCTGCAACAACTGTGACGCTTGCGTGATCGAAATACCAGGAAGTGCCGTGGGCATGTAGAGCGATGAGCCTTCAAACAAAGGCGGCATGAACTGACTGCCGATCTTGAATATCAAGGGAAACGTCACCACCAGGAATGCCAAATTGAGCAACAAAGTCGTCTTGCGGTATTTCAGGCAGAGTCGTAAAACTGGCAAATAGAGTGCCTGCGTAACCCTTGAAATCGGATGTTCCGATTCGGGCCGCAGCTTCCCGCGAATGAAAATGACCATCAGGATGGGAACCAGGGTGATGGCCAACAAAGACGAAAAGCCCACGGCCAGCGTTTTCGTCCATGCCAGCGGGCGGAACATGCGTCCTTCCTGTGCTTCCAGCAGGAACACAGGTAGGAACGAGACCACAATAATAAGGAGAGAAAAGAACAGCGCAGGGCCCACCTGCTTGGCCGAGTCGATGAGAATGCGCACCCGCTCTCGTTCAACCGCCTTCTTCGCGGATTTACCTGCACTCGCGCCCGTCTCTTTGTGGACGACTGGCCCATTCGAGGAATCGATCTCCCCCAATGGTTCTCCACTGGATGCCGGGCGCTCGGAAAGATGTCGGTATCCGTTTTCCACCATGACGATGGCGGCGTCCACCAAGACACCAATCGCCAATGCCAATCCGCCAAGCGACATGATGTTGGAGCTGACGTTCAGGTAGTACATGGGAATGAAAGAGATTGCGAGCGCAATGGGCAATGTGAGAATCGGGATCAGCGCCGAACGGAAGTGAAACAAGAAAACAATAATGACGAGGGAGACAATGATGGCTTCCTCAATCAGGCTATGTTTCAAAGTGTTGATCGATTCGCTGATCAGTTCCCCGCGGTCATAGCCGGAGACGACCTCGACTCCCGGCGGCAGCGATCCCTTGATCTCAGCCAGCTTCTTCTTGACCCCATCGATCACGTTGAGAGCATTCAGCCCATATCGCATGACCACAATGCCGCCCACGGTCTCGCCTTCGCCGTTCCACTCCGCTACACCTTCCCGCATGTCTGGGCCGAAGGAAACGGTACCCAGACCCTTGATAAGTACGGGCGTCCCGTTCTTCGCCATCACGGGCACGTTCCTTAGATCGTCCAGCGATTTGAGGTACCCCAGCCCGCGAATCATGTATCGCGTACCGCTCAGTTCCAGTACGCGGCCACCGACTTCATTCGTGCTCGACTTCACCCGGTCGATAACGGTCGAGAGGGGTATGCCATAAGCGAGCAGTTTGTTCGGATCAAGCTGCACCTGATACTGGCGCACGAACCCACCGATACTTGCGACTTCGGCCACACCAGGAACGGTTGCCAGCTGATAGCGCAGATGCCAGTCCTGTATGCTTCGCAGGTCGGCCAGGCTCTGCTTGTGGCTGTGATCAACCAGCACATACTCGTAGATCCAGCCCGCGCCGGTCGCATCGGGACCGATCGCAGGATGCACGTTTGCGGGAAGCCGGCCGGCAATCGTTTGCAGATACTCGACTACCCGAGAACGAGCCCAATAAATGTCTGTCCCGTCCTCGAAGACAACAAAGACGTACGAGTCATTGAACATGGTCTGCGCGCGTACCGCTTTCACCTTCGGCGCAGCCAGCAAGGCAGTGACGATTGGGTAGGTAACCTGATCTTCGATGATGTTGGGTGGTTCGCCTTCCCAGTTGGTGTGAATGATCAGTTGCACGTCTGAAATGTCAGGCAGAGCGTCCAGAGGGATGTGGCTCACGGACCAGATTCCAGTCAGCGTGAGCAGAAGTATTCCGGTGAAGACCAGGAATCGATTGTGCGCGCACCACTCGATGATTCGGGAGATCATGACTACATACCTCCCGTCGCATTGAGCGTGAGCTGCTTGTTGGCAATCGTCTGCCCGTTTTGTTGTGCCCTGACGGTGACCTGCCAAGTGCCGCCGGAGCCGAGATCGCCCTTGCCTTCATACATTCCACCGCCTTTGTCGCTGGCATTGATGATGGTCTTCATAGAGGCCATTCCCATCGCCGGCATCGCGGCCATGAAGAAGGTTACCGTCACGTTCGCTCCTGCAATCGGCGTCCCATCCTGTCCGGTCAACTTGACGCGAACAATGTTGCTGCCCTTGTGCGGAGGGTCGGGGTCAGTCGTCAATTCAACATTCACTTGGTGTTGGGCGGGACCATTCATCGAAGCCGCCTGACCCGCACCAGGAGGCGGAGGAACAAATGCACCGGCAACTGCCTGCAATTGCGCTTCGGAATCAATCAGGAAATTTGCCGAAGTGACAATTTGCTCTTGAGCCTTGATGCCTTTCGTGACCACCAGTTCATCGCCGACTTGAGGCCCCAATTCGACTTCGCGCGGCTCAATGCTTCCTTCGCCGCTATAGACAAAGAGCAGGTTCTTGGTTCCGGAATGAAAGGCCGCGCTGGCCGGGACGACTAACTGCCGTCCCATCGGCAGCTTCGCGCGAACGTTGACGTACATTCCGGGCCTCAACTTCAGGCCGGGATTCGCAAACACCAACCGCACCGGCAGCGTGCGCGTGTTCATGTCCAGCTGCGGGAGGATGTAATCCACGCGTCCGTTGAAAACTCGGCCCGGATACGCATCGACCGTGACCTCTGCGGGATCACCCGGTTTGATCTTGCCTGCATCGCTTTGGAATACCTGGGCGAGTACCCAAACGTCAGAAAGGTCAGCCACGGTGTACAGCATGGTTTCAGGCTGTACGTACATATTGGGCAGCGCGTTTTTCTGCGTGATGTAGCCCGAGACGGGAGAATTGACTGTGAGATCCGTAATCGCCTTTCCGCCTTGATCCAACTTCTCGATTTCGGCAGGAGACACTTCCCATTGCAGCAGCCTCTCTCTCGCAGCACTGAAGAGAGAAGCGGCACCCGAAGCCACCCCGCTCACTTTGCTTTGCTGCAAAGACTCGGAGTTCTTCTTGGCCAGCAAATATTCGTGCTCGGTCGAGACCAGGTCAGGACTGTAGATTGTGAATAGGGGCTGACCTTTGCCAATAAAATTGCCTGTAGCGTCGGCATAGACTTTGCGAATCCATCCAGCGAAGCGCGTCTGCACATAGGCCTGCCGCCGCTCATCAACCTGGACATTGCCGGAGAAACGAAGCTCAATGTTGACCGGCTTGGACTCAACCTTCCCAAGCACAATGCCGATGCTCTGCATCCGCTGGGGCGTGAGCTGAATTGGGGCACGCGGCGTCTCCTGCATATTGCCGGCCTGAGGGTCGCCTGCCGCTCCTGGCTCGGAACCGGAGGCGTTAGCCGATGAAGTTTGTGCCATCGCTTCCACGGACTCGCTTGCGGAAGTGGCGACAGACTGCAACGAAGCTCCGGTATGGCTTAAGCGCCACCACAAAAACAACGCCACAATCGCGAGCAGAAGAGTTGTAGTGAGTGCAATCCAAAACGCCCGGCGATAATTGTTGTGTTCAGTGCGGAGCATGTGTGATTCCTTATTGGTTCTGAAGTTGTACTCGTTCATGGCAGATCCACTCCGGTCAGGCGCTCCAGTTCAGCCAGAGCAGATTCGTGCTCCACCAACTCGCTTCGATATTCCAAATCGAGGTTCAGAACATCGAGGAACCCGGAAAGCAGGCTCTCGAAATCTTGCCGGTTCGATTCATAGGCAGACAGGGCCGATTGAAAGGTAGCTTCCGATTGCGGTACGAGACCGTCACTGTAGATCTTCAGTCGCTCCTCCGCAGTTTTTGCGCGCACATACTGCTGCTGCACTTCCGAAAGGACGCGCTGCGATTCAGCGTCCAGTTCTTGCCTTGCTCGCTCCTGATTTTCTTGCGCTTCGGCGAGTTCGGCTTTCTGGCGTCCGCGATTGGGCAGCCGGATACCGAATGTTGCCATGTAGTAGTCACGGAATTGACTCGCCGTGTGTTCGTAGGTGTACTGCACGTTGAAGTCGGGACGGAAATTCTTGTGCGCCAACTCCACTTGGTTTTCCTGCTGCCGGATGGAGGCCTGTTTTGAGTGCACATCCGGATTTTGCTCACGAGCCCGCTGCAGGAGTTCGGCTGTGGTGTACGGAAGAACTCGCAAGGTGAAGGGCTCGGCAACGATGTCCGCGGACTCCTGCGGTCGTCCCAAGACCTGCTTGATCTGGGCTTCCAGCAGTCCTTCTTCCTGATGGTGGTGTGCGACCTCTTGCAGAATCTTGGTGTGCTGCAGCTGAGCTTTCAGCACATCCTGCTGATTGCCCTGGCCTACGCGGTAGCGTGCCTCGGTCGCCTCTTGCACGTGGTTCAGTAGCTCACCACTTTTCTGCAGAACGCCGAGTGTCTGCTGAATGTAGGCCAGGCGGAAATAGACTATCTTGAGATTTCCGACGACCGCTCTGCGCATTGAATCGGTCTGGGCTTCCATGGAGTCCGCTTCGTGTTCGGCGACATGGGCACGCAACTGCCGTTTGCCTGGGTAGGGGATGTCCTGTGACGCGCCGAACCCGATGTAAGCGAAATCGCTGTTGCTGTAGCCGGCGAAGGGACGTGGGCTGCCCACACTGAACTGCTGCACCGACAGCTGGGTCTCGGGTAGCGCCGAAACCTGTTTGGGAACATTGCGTGCGGCTTGCCACGCGTGAAACGAGGCCGCAATCTGCGGGTTCTTCTGCCCTGCCTCTATTACTAGCTCATGCAGAGAAGTTGGCGCGGCGTTGTGCTCCGCCATGGCGGGAGATTCCGGAACCGGCCTCTGCGAACTCGTTGGCTCTTGAGCACCAGCAACCCCGCCAAGTGCCAGAGTTCCAACGAACAAAGCCGCAGTAATGAGCGAAATACGAGTACACCGGAAGAGACTTCGGGACAAATAGATGGATGGCATCTTTCCTCCGCATCACAAACACAAGTTTGTAGGCGCACGCACGTGCAGACGCACGAGTGCGTTAGCAACTCAGAGGAAAGATGATCAGATTCTTAGAATTGTGGTGGTTAGAGACTGTAGTCCTGGCGGACTATGCGTGCACGAAACGCACGACGACCACTGCGCAAGCGACAAGTACGGGTCAGTTTGGGCGGTAAGAGGAAGCGCGTGAAACAGAACCAAACTGACATGATCCAATTGCGAAGAGGTGGTCTTCAGAGCGTGAAAGTCCGCAGGCGTAGCGCTTACCTTGCAGCAAGGATGGGACTTCGCCATTCCCATGTCTCCGCATTGCTCGGCCATCTTTTTGCAACACTCGCGCTCGGCCGAGGTCATTACTGTACCCGGCAATACGCACGCCGCGACCGGCAGCACAGCCAGCATCAGTACTAGGGCGGAAACACCGACTTTGATCAACAGTTTCAACATCACCAGTCTATCTACAGCTAACAGTAAGACGCAACAGGCGGGAAAAGGTTTCACTTTAGCGCCGTCGCGCGATCTGGGAACGCTAGGAGAACGGACAGGAGGCTCTCGAAAATACTGGGAAGGTAGAAGGTACCGTGACAGGGCGATCAGATGTTATTTGTGTTAAGTTGCTGATTTGTAAATCGCTTACATCAATGTGACGGTTAGAAAGGAGCGTTCTAACCAACTGAACTACGTCCCCGGTTTCTGTACGGAATGCCAGATGGTGGGCAGTGCAGGACTCGAACCTGCGACCTCCTGCTTGTAAGGCAGGCGCTCTAACCAGCTGAGCTAACCGCCCCTCGTACTTTCGCGCGACCAGACAGGCGCGCTGGTCAGAACTCGATGGAGGGGCATCCGCGCGAACCGCGCCTTCACGAGTATACGCGAGCCGTGAAAAAACGGTCAAACGAAGTTAGAGCACGACGATTGCACGCATACGCTGGATGTCGCGCACGGCGCAAAGCGTCCAACCCTTCAGCGCTCCACGCCCTGCTAGACTGGCTGCGTGCGCCGTTTGATCGTCAATGCAGATGACTTTGGCTTCACTTCGGGCGTGAACCGGGCCATTGTGGAGGCTCACACCCGCGGCGTCGTGACCTCTTCGACGCTAATGGCCAACGGGCCGGCCTTCGCGGAAGCAGCTCAGCTGGCGAAGACGCTCCCGACTTTGAGCGTCGGTTGCCATGTAGTGCTGATCGACGGGAAGCCCGTCCTTAGCACCGAACAACTTCCGTCTCTCACGCGCGGCGCATGTTTTCGCGATGGCATGATGACGTTCGCGGCGCGCGCCATCGCAGGCCGCATCGACGCCGACGAAATTGCCGCCGAAGCCGCCGCTCAGATTCGGAAGATTCAAGCCACAGGAATTCACGTTTCTCACATCGACACCCACAAACATACACATTTATTCCCGAAGGTTCTCCGACCTTTGCTGCGCGCGGCGGGGAGTTGCGGCATTCGAGCTATGCGTAATCCGTTTGGACCTCGTCTGCCGCTGCGAACGGGCGACCTTCTGGCGCGTCCCGGACTTTGGCGTCGTTGCGCGCAGCTCCGCGTTCTGTGCCGCTTCGCCGGCAAATTTCGCGAGGCCGTAGACCACGAAGGGTTCACTACGCCGGATGGGACGCTGGGCATCGCGGTTACTGGGACCCTTGACGAGAATCTGTTCCATGCGATCGCCCGCAGCATTCCGCCGGGTATCTGGGAATTCGTTTGCCATCCTGGCTACAATGACAGCGACCTGCAGGTGGCCCAGACTCGGTTGCGCGCGTCGCGGGAGACCGAACTTCGTGTTTTGACCATGCCGGCGGCTCGAGACGTGCTTTTGCACGAAGGCATCGAATTGATATCGTATCGCGACCTTGTGGCAGCCTCCGTTTAGGGCCAGCCTGCGGGCCGTCGCGCGGTACCCTCGTAACCTAGCGAGTAACCTCTAAGTGGGTATGATGTTTGATAGACCACTCTTTTTTGTGGGGGGTCTCCGCTCATGCCGGCTCAAGGAACAGCTCCGCGCGCGACTCTGGACTTAAAGGTCCGGGTATGGGGTATGGGCGCAAATAACCAGCCATTTTTTCAAAACGCTGTAGCGCAGAATATCAGCGCGACGGGGGCTTGCATCTACGGCATTGAGCCCGAATTAAAAGTGGGCGACGTCATCGGCGTCCAATACGAGACCAAGAAAGCACGCTGCCGGGTCATCTGGGTGGTCGATGCGGGAGCCCTCAAGAAAACGCAGGTCGGAGTGCAGCTTGTGACCGACCAGGAGTGTCCGTGGACGCTGGCTCTGCCAGCGGACATGAAACCGGACGAACGCACGGCGCAGCGCCATGACAACCGCAGAAAATTCATGCGGCATAAGATTTCCTATCCACTCGAAATCCGCGACGAGCGGGTCAATACTCCGCTGCGCGTGAACGCCACCGATATCAGTGGGAACGGCTGTTATGTTGAAACCGTGATGCCGCTGGCTGTCGGTACGGCGCTCCGCATCGACTTATGGATCGAGGAGGAGCGGCTTTCCCATACCGCAATCGTTCGCACTAAAGATCCCGGCGTTGGCATGGGCATTGAGTTCACGGGGTTGTCGGAAGAATCCAAGAAGCAATTCCAGGCTCATCTCGATCAGCTGGACCCTGGGACATCGCTCGGCACCAAAGCCGGCCAATAAACAGTCCTCTCGCGTATTGTCTGCGACCCGCTCGTGTAAAATCTGCAACCACTGCATATTCCGGCCATCGAATCACACAGCAACCAGAAGGCGGCCTCTCGCACATGAAGATCGGAATCACGTGTTATCCGACGTACGGCGGCAGCGGTGTCGTCGCCACGGAACTGGGCCTGGAACTGGCCCAGCGCGGACACGAAATCCATTTCATTTCCTACGCCCAGCCTATCCGGCTGCGAGGCGAGGAACCGAACATCCACTTCCATGAAGTGGAAGTCTCCCGCTATCCGTTGTTCGACTATCCCCCATACGACCTGGCGCTCGCGACTCGCATGGCGGAGGTCGCACAGCTTTACGATCTCGATCTGTTGCACGTGCACTATGCCATCCCGCATTCAGTGAGCGCGCTGCTGGCGAGGCAGATGCTCGCCGAGGGGCCGCGAGGACGCCGACTTCCGTTTGTTACGACCCTGCACGGCACTGACATTACTCTGGTCGGACTCGACCGGTCTTATCTACCGATCACGCGTTACTCGATTGAGCAGAGTGACGGCGTCACCGCGATCTCAAATTACCTGCGAGACCGCACCCAGCGCGTGTTCGACGTGAAGAACAGCATCGACGTGATTTATAACTCGGTCAATTGCGACGTTTACACTCGCGAGCAGGAAACGAATGCACAGATGCGGGCGGAGTATGCGCCCAACGGCGAGAAGGTGCTGGTACATCTTTCGAACTTCCGTCCGGTAAAACGTCTTACCGACGTGATTGAAATTTTCGACCGTGTGCACAAGCAATTTCCCTCAAAGCTGCTGCTGATCGGCGATGGGCCAGATCGTTCCGTGGCGGAATGGTTGGCCGTGCAAAAAGGAATTCATAAGGATGTTCTATTTCTGGGCAAGCAGGATCAGATTCAGGAGAAGCTGGCCATCGCCGACATCATGCTGCTTCCGAGTGAACTGGAATCCTTCGGCCTGGCCGCGCTGGAAGCCATGGCCTGCGAGGTGGTCCCCATCTCCACGCGCGCGGGCGGCGTGCCGGAGGTCATCGACCATGAAAAATCAGGCTATCTCGCCGATGTAGGCGATGTGGAAACCATGTCGCGTTACGCGATCGAATTGCTCAGCAATGAGCAGCACTTGCGGCAGATGGGAAAGCAGGCGCGGGCGGCCGCGATGGAACGTTTCTGTTCTACAAGAATTGTGAAGCAGTACGAAGATTTCTACCGCCGCGTGCTCGACCGCTCGGCGTAGAACCCCTCGGGGACGGAGCTCGCAGCCTCCACCAGAGGCAGACGAATCCGAATCAGCGTTCCCTTCCCTTCATGGCTGTCGATAGTCATGCGCGCCGTGCCGCCGTAGAGCACCTGCAAACGCTCGGAGATGTTAGCCATGCCGATGCCCATCCCTGCCCAACTACTGCTTTCTTCCAGTTGCGCTCCGCCCATTCCTACGCCGTCATCTTCGACTTCAATGATGAGCCGCGAATCGACGACGCGGCTACGTAAATAGACGCTGCCGCCCTCCACTTTTGGCGCTAGCCCGTGCTTGATGGAATTCTCGACCAACGGCTGCAGCAACATGCTGGGAACCACCACGTCGAGGGAGGCGGGATCGAAGTCCTTGACCACGCGCAATTTGTCACGTCCAAACCTGACCACCTCGATGTCGAGATAGTTGTCGATAAACTCGAATTCCTCCCGTAATGGCGCAAAAGCCTCGCCGCTGCTGAGCAGACGCCGCAGAATCGTTGCAAGCTTGAAGATCACATCGCGCGCCATATCGGGGTCGAAGCGCACCAGCGACGAGATGGAATTCAGAGTGTTGAAGAGAAAGTGCGGGTTGATCTGATTCTGCAGCGCCTCCATGCGCGCGTGCAACAGCAGCCGTTCCTGCTCTTCCAGTTTGATCTGAATGCGCACGCTGTTGAAAATCTTCAGCTCGATGCCAACTGCCGCCACACTCGCCGCGTAGATTGCGCTATAGACCCAGTAGTTGTCGGGACTCTCGATGCTGAAAATAGATCGCGCGTGGAAGTATTGCGCCAATTCGGTTTGCAGGAAACGCAAGCCAATCACGGTCCAGAAAAACATGATCTGCCAATCGAAAAGACGGGGCCGCGGCAGATTGCGTCGAATGATTCGAATGATGCTTTGATCGACGAAGGGCGAGAATGACCAGATGTCATCCTTATCGGCAGCCATGGTTCGCAGCTGGCCTGCGAGAAAACCGGCAAGAACATCGAAGGGCATGGCGGCCCACTCACCATGCAATAGCGCTGGAAGTCCCATGAGAACGCCGCCGAGGGAGCCTGTAAGGCGTCCACCAATCACTCCCAAAAGAAGCGCGGTCTCGAAACTTAGGTCGCCCGCCAGGAAATTCTTCTGAGAAATTCTGATGCCGACGCCAATCATGATCGGCAGCCCAAACCAAAGCACCAGGTACAGTTTCTGCCTGAAGGTACGCTCTTCGCGAAACAGCAGAGACTTGAACTCCTTGGCACGCACCAGGCTGCTCGACACAGCCGCAGCTACGCCCAGCCGGAGGAGCAGATTGATGAGTATGAGCCGCGGTACCATGAGATTCGTTTCGTGAACTGCCAGAGTAGCGTTAAGAAAACTGTAGCACGAAGCGGAAGGTCAGAAGCGGAAGATCAGTATCCCTTCTCTTTGTCGACGACAAACCGCAAAGGCTGCCCCGCGAGGTAGCGACGAAGATTGTCGGAGAACAATTCGTAATGCCGCACCCAGACTTTCTCGGTCATGCTGGCCGTGTGCGGTGTAATCAGAAGGTTCTCAACGTCCCATAGCGGTGAATCCTGAGGCAGAGGTTCGCGCTGAAACACGTCGAGAGCCGCGCCGGCAATTCGTCGGGAGACCAGAGCCTCGAGCAAAGCGGCCTCGTCCACCTGCGGCCCGCGGCCAACGTTGATGAGATACGCATCGGATTTCATGACGGCGAGGCGTCCAGCGTTCATCATCCCTTGAGTCGCCGCGATCAGGGGCGCGGCCAGGACGACGTAGTCGGATTGTTTCAGCATTTCGTCGAGAGCTGCCGGAGGAAAAACGGCCTCCACGCCTTTTGGAGTTCCCTTTTCCACGTGCTCGCGCACCGCGATCACGCGCATGCCAAGAACTGACGCCATCTGCGCCACTCGCAGCCCGATGCTTCCCAGACCAATCAAACCGAGGGTTGCACCGGCAACTTCGCGCGGGCGCGATCCCTCGTTCCAGATCGCTTCCTGGCCCCAGACGTGTTTCTGCTGCAGCACCGCAGCCTGCGGAATTTTCTTCGCCAGCGCGAAGATTAACGCCATCACATGCTCGGCGACCACCGGACCGTGGACCTCTCGCGAATTCGTGACCATCACGCCGCTATTCGCCAACTCAGCAAACATCAACTGATGCACCGCCGCCGTGGGAGTGTGGATCCAGCGCAGGTTAGGCGCAGCAGCCAATTGCTGCGGCCGCAGGGAGATCGTGAAAAGAATCTCTGCGTCGCGCAGATCTTGTTCGATGCCATCATAGTTGTCGCGTTGTGTGATCTGCAGATGCGGAAACTCCTGCGACAGACGCTGCCCGAACCACGCCGGGACGTTCCACAGATCAAAGCGGTGATGCACGACGATCAGGAGCTTCATGGTTGAAAAACTCTAATCATTAAGGACGAGAAACGGCCAGTGTATGCCCCGCTGATAGGCGTCATCCTGAGCGTAGCCGCTCTTCAGGCGGAGCGAAGGATCTCGCGTGCAGAACAGTGAATGTGGTTTGCGTGCGGACAATCCCTTCTTGCACAGCCTCAGCAAATGAGAGAGTTCTGAGAACAATTCCCTCCCTGAACCGAAGTAAATCGAAGCCCTCATCCATACGCCAGTTCCTTCGCCCGCTGCGCCGCTTTCACTACCGCCTTAATCAGCGTGACGCGCAACTTCCCTTCCTCCAATTCCATGATGGCGTCGATGGTGCAGCCGGCTGGGGTTGTCACCGCGTCCTTGAGCAACGCTGGGTGATCTCCAGTCTCAAGCACTACCCGCGCAGCCCCCAACGTGGTCTGCGCGGCGAGCAGCGTCGCAATGTCGCGCGGCAGTCCCACCTTCACTCCCGCCTCCGCCAAGGATTCGAGAATGATGTAGATGTAAGCCGGGCCGCTGGCCGAAAGTGCCGTGACTGCGTCCATGTGTTTCTCGTCGACCACGACGGTCCGTCCCACCACATCGAACATGTGGCAAGTCGTGGCCACATCTTCCGCGCTGGCATGCTTGCCTTTGCAGATTGCCGTCATCCCAGCTCCCTGCTGGCACGGAGTGTTGGGCATGGCACGAATTACGGGCACGCCGGGCGGCAGGTTCTTTTCGATCATCGAAGTGGGCACCGATGCCGCTACCGAGACAATCATTTGTTTCGGCGTAATGTGACCGCTGATCTCGCGCACCACTTCTTCCACGACCTGCGGCTTTACAGCAATCAGAACGATGTCGGCGCCCTTGATTGCCTCGACGTTGTCGGTGCCGACTTTCACGTTCAATTTCGCAGCCAGCGACTTCGCCCGCTCCTCGTGGGCCACGGTGGCGCGAGTTGATTTTGGCGAAAGCGAACCGTTCTTCAACAAAGCCTGCAGAATGATGCCGCCCATTTTGCCTGCGCCCAAGAACGCCACTTTTTTTCCTGTCAGATTACTTGCCATAGTTTTCCTCGGAACTTGTTAACGCGACGCAAACCTTAACCACGGAGGACACAGAGTTTCACGGAGGAATAAATACAGACTTCCTCTGGGATTTTCGCTGAACTAAGAAGCGCTTTGTTTGACGACGCTCGCGGTGCGGCGCTCCATGAAATTCCACGCAGTCGCGACCACGTCGCGCAAACCGCGCGTTGCTTTCCATCGCAACAACGCCTGCGCTTTGGCCGGATTCGCCACCAGCTTCGGCGGATCCCCTGGGCGCCGCGGTCCGTTCTTGCGGGGGACTTGCTTTCCGGTTACCTGTTCCACGGCGGAAATGACTTCCTGCACCGACGCTCCCTCTCCCGTTCCCACGTTGACGGCGAAGCTTTCCTTCCCCGCCGCGAGATGATCCAGCGCCTTTATGTGCGCGCTGGCCAGATCGTTGACGTGAATGTAATCGCGAATGCAGGTTCCATCCGGCGTCGGATAATCCGACCCAAACACGTGCAGCTCGGGGCCCAGCCCAGCCGCCGCGCGCAAGGCCACGGGAATCAAGTGCGTCTCCGGGTCGTGCAACTCGCCAATTTCGCCGCTGTCATCCGCTCCCGCCGCATTGAAGTAACGCAAGCTAGCGAAGCGGAAGCCATAGGCGCGATCATAAGCCTCCAGCGCCTGCTCGAAGAAAAGCTTGGAAACGCCGTAGGGATTCACCGGCTGCCGGGGCGTGTTCTCCTCGATCGGAACTTTCGCCGGTTCACCATAGACCGCGCAGGTCGAAGAGAAGATAATCTTCTTGATCCCCGCGTCGAGAGCGGCATTGAGTAGAGAAAGCCCACCTTCAACATTATTATGGAAATACTTTTTCGGGTTCGTCACCGATTCGCCAACATAGGCGTGCGCCGCGAAGTGCATGATGGCCTCGGCGCGCGGCAACACTCGCGCCAGGGCAATCGTGTCCAGCACATCGCCTTTCACGAATTCGAACCCGGCAGCCAGAAATTCGTATCCGGTGCTGAGGTTGTCGAAAATTAGCACTTGATGGCCCGCGCGTTTTAGCGCCCGGGCAGTGTGGCTGCCAATGTATCCAGCCCCACCGATAACGAGAACGACCATTTGGTTATCCTTTCCGACAACGGAATTATACGGGCTGCTCGCGTCGCGCACGAGAACCAGACTCGAAACTGATTGAGCGAATCGTAGAGACGTAGCTTGCTACGTCTCTGCCGACGACGCCTCGCGCCCCGCGGACGCGTCAGTAGCCGGGAGAGCTAGACGTTGCAAGCAACGTCTCTACGACACTGCTCTCTTCTTTTCCTATTAGCCTGCTAAGATGTCCTAATCCTTCTCGGAGGTCCCGTGGAAACCGAGCAGCCACAAGATCCCAGACCAGATTTCGGGATAGCACCGAGGGTCGAACCCGGGCAAGGAATGCCTGCTCCTGCATTTCCTCCGGCGGCCGCCTCTCCGCACGGCTCCGAAGTCCCCCCGTATCGCGACCGTGGCACCGGCTTAGTAGTCTTTGGCGTGTTTCAGATCATTCTGGGATTGCTGGCAGCGCTCATGGTGCCGCTTGTGGCGCTGGGCGCGTTCATGTCCCGTCTCGCCCCCGGCGGCTCGATGCGCCCTGGCCAGTTTATTTCAGGCGTTGCCAGCTATGCCTGCATTGCGGCGGGTTTGATAACACTGGGCATCGGATCGGTGCAAATGAAGCGCTGGGGACGAGCGCTGACGCTGGTAATTTCCTGGTACTGGCTGATCACGGGCACGCTGGTGACAGTTATGCTGACCGCAATGCTGCCGGTCACCATGAGGAGCGCCCTGGCGCAGATGCAACAAAATGCGCCCGCGGGGCCGTCGCCAGCGATGTCTACGGGGGTGATGGCGGTTATCCTCACGCTGATTATTATTTTTGCCGCGTTTTTTCTGATCGCAGTCCCAATCGCTTTTATCGTCTTCTATAGCCGCAAGGATGTTGCCGATACCGTACGCCATCGCGATCCCACCCAGCGCTGGACCGATCGAACTCCTTTGCCGGTGCTGGGCGCCAGCGTTGTTCTCACCATCGGAGCACTGTACCTGTTGTTGGTGGGGGTCACGAATCCGGTATTTCCCTTCTTCGGAAGATATTTGACGGGAATTGCAGGTGCGGCCTGCTTTCTCCTGATGGCAACAATCGATTCCTATTTAGCCATCGCGCTGTTCCGCCTGCAAACGTCCGGCTGGTGGGCGGCGGCTGTCATCGTGCCCATCAGGCTCTTGTCCATGATTCTGACTTACGCCCGGCCGGATATGATGCAGGCCTACTCGAAGATGGGAATGTCGAATGAGCAGTTGAGAATGCTGAATGCGAATCCCATGTTTCGCGGCCATGTTCTGTTGTGGTGGAGCCTGCTTTCGATGGTGTTGCTGTTCGGCTATCTGCTGTGGCTGAAGCGATATTTCAAAGGACCGGAATCCGCGCACGTGGATGCGCTGCCAGCCGAAGCGGGTTGAATTCAGTGCTTATGTGGGAATACCTACAGGTCGCAGTTCTACGAGGAAGCCAATGACAGAGCAGCTCGCCGACAAGCAATGCGTACCCTGCCGCGGAGGCGTCCCGCCGCTCAAGGGAGAGGAACTGGAAAAATTGCACCGCAGCGTTCGCAAGTGGATGGTCTACGACGAACATCACTTGCACCGCGAGTTTAAGTTCCCCGATTTCAAGCAGGCGCTGGAGTTCGTCAATCGCGTGGGCGCGGTAGCCGAAGAGCAAGGACATCATCCCGATATTCTGCTGGCATGGGGGAAAGTCGGGATCACCTTGTGGACCCACAAGATCGACGGTCTGACCGAGAGCGACTTCATCATGGCGGCGAAGATTGACCGGCTCAGCCCAGCTTAAACCGGCCGCCGACTTTCATCAGGCTTTGTTAGAAGGGTCGAACCACGATCAAGTAAACCAACACAACGATGCAAAGAGCCAGGACCAGAAGCGAGAACTTCTCGACTTTCAGGTTGTCTTTGCTTGTGGATTCGAGTGCCATACTGTCTTTCAGTTTCCCATAAGAAAACCATCCTGATAATGGCCCGATCGTTGGTGGCACAGCGGTAACGTAACCAAAGTTTTCTGGAGTTTGCGCCGTAGAAGTAGTCACAGCATGTCCTTTGCTTCGTGGGAACGGCTGGCCCATAACGCAACCGCAAGGATCGCAGCAGGAACCAGCATGAGCGCGCCTGTGCCGATGGCGAGTGTGCGCACGGAAATTCCCACATCCAGCAACCGGCCGCATAAGTAAGCGGTGGTAGCGAAGGTAAGGCTAGCAAGGCCAAGGTCTGCCGAGAAGACGCGTCCCCGAAAACGGTCTTCGGTATGAAGCTGCAGCAGCGTCGTGGAGAAGACCCAGACCGTCGAGCCTCCGGAGTGCGCTAGCATGGCACAAGCAGCAGCCATCCAAACACTACGGCTGGCGCCCAGCAAGCCGTAGCCCACAGCGATTGTAAGATAGCCGAAGAGAATGCCGAGGCGCAGCCGACGGTCGCTGCGATCCGCCCACCGCGCGGCCACCAGCGGTCCGACCAGCGCTCCCAATCCGCGGCCGCCCAGCAGGATGCTCATGCCAAGCATGGCTCCGCCTGCAGCATCGATACCGCGCCCGTGGACGGCAAACTCGCGAGCTCCCATCACGGTAAAGATGACCCAGCTTGGTCCCACCATCAATTCTCCGGCTTTGGCAAAAACTGCCGGCAGCAGAGTCGGATGGCTCCGGATGTAGCGAATTCCCTCCAGCACCGGAGAGTAGTCGACCAGATCCCGCGGCCGAAGCGGGGCGGCGCCTTCGGCATGGGGCTCGGCGAATCTCATCCCGCTGATGAGAAACGCCGAGGTCAGAAACGAGAGCGCATTGAGAATGAAGACGGTGTCGCGTCCGAAAAAAGCTGCCACCACGCCGCCGACAGCGGCTCCGATCAGCAGGTTCACTGACCAGGTTGCCGAAGATAGCGTGTTGGCGACCAGAATTTCATCCTCGGTCGAGATGTTGGGAATCACTGAGCTGCGAGCTGGCTCAAAAAACGCAGCCATGGTGGTTTCCGCCAGCAGCAACGGATAGACCAGCCAGACCATTGAGCGGGACCGCACGAACAACATCGCCAGCACCACGGCGAAACGGACAAGATCGGCGGCGATCATGACGTGCTTACGTCGCAACCGGTCGTTCACCACTCCCGCAGTCGGACCAACCAGTGTCTGAGGTAAAACCTGTAGAACCAGAGCCAACGCTACTGACCCAGCGTGCCCGGTCAACTGCAACAGAAGCGTATAAATCGAAAGCGTGTAAAACCAGTCGCCAACCTCACTGACAATTTGTGCCATCCAAAGCCGACGAAAATTGCAGTTCTTCCGCAACAAGCGAGCGTAAGAGGCGAGAGAAATGGATGGCACGCTGCGCTCGGGTTGCGGTTCCATTCGGACTTCAAGTTTAACCGGGCTCTCACCATCGGTAACGGAATTGGGTCAATCTTAGAAAAGGAGGTCAATTTCCACTTTGGTGGATTAGTGCAACGCTTTTCATCGAGGAAAGCCAGTAGGCATTTTTGTCGCCACCAAGCATGTAAGATGTAAATTGTTTATTTACATTGATATACAGTGCATGCGTTCATGCATTGCAAGAGTCACAAATGGCATTAGCCGTGCAAACAGTTTGTTGGGTTTGGAGACCCTACTTTCTATGCGTCAAACGTCGAAACTTCTGGGACTTGCGGTCCCTTTACTGCTGATCCTCACGGGAGCAGCCTTGGCCGACACCTGCAACGAGTTCGCCTCCTTCAAATGCGGCAAGACCTCCGACGTTGCCCGTATCGGCGGCGGAGTTTCCATCGGCCAGTCGGTGGGAATTCTGCTCAACAGCGACACCTTCAACGTTTTCACCACCAACGGTAAAGCCGGTTCGGATGTGATTATCCTAGCCGCCTTTGCTAACGGATCCCCGCAGGGCACCCTGAATGGCATTGCCTTCAAAAGCAGCGTGAACGCTTACGAAGGCGGTTCCATCGGCGCCATCACCAGCACCTTGCAGGGATTGCACTTTTGCGGGACAACTTGCAATTTGTCATTTGGCTACGTAAACCTGGGCGCTGCACTCGCCGCGAACGGCAGTCTCTCTGTCACCGCCAGCGGAGTTCCAAACGGCACGATATTTTATGCCGAAGTGCTGAACAGCAAAGGGCAGATTACGTTCATCACCCCCAACTCGGAAGCTTCCGTCCTGGATGTCGGGACCAGTTCAGTCCCCGAACCGGGATCGCTAGCCCTAATGGGCACGGGATTGGTCGCCATCGGTGCCCAAATACGGCGGAAGCTGCGCGCTTAGCCGATTTCAACCTGTCTAACGGACCTCGGGCGAACCTGCCCGGGGTTTTGTTTTGTTCGCTTGGAAAGCCGTCGAGATGCGGCGAACGGTACCGGTCGTGTGCGTGCGGGCGGAGAACGAATCCAATTATGACGAGGCAGGTATGTCCCGCCGAAAACCGGGCCGCATGTTTTTCTTCAGGTCCTCGGCGATCTGCTTACCGTGGAAGCGGCCATTTTCTATGAAGATTTCGTTGGTCCTTGATCCCGCCACGATTACGCCTGCCACATAGATTCCCGGGACATTGCTCTCCAGTGAAACTGGATCGCACACCGGACGGCATTGGTCGGTCGATAACTCAATCCCCATGCTGCGCAAGAAATCATAGTCAGGGTGGTAGCCAATCAGGGCGAGCACAAAGTCGTTCTTTAGCCGCATCGGGCCGCCCGGCGTATTGATCACTACGTAATCGATGCCAATGTCCTGCACCGAGCTGTTGAAGAACGCTTCGATCTCACCGTTCTTGATTCGATTCTCAATGTCGGGCTTGATCCAGTACTTTACGTGATTGTGTATTTGCGCTTCGCGGTGCACTAGGGTTACACGCGCCCCGTGCCGCCACAAATCGAGAGAGGCAATCGCGGCAGAGTTCTTCCCGCCAATCACCAGCACATCGGTGTCGTAATAAGGATGCGGCTCGCCATAGTAGTGCGAGACCTTGGGCAAGTCCTCGCCCGGAACACAAAGCTGGT
>Ga0193751_1000680_pt1 | contig 24886 bp, 21 predicted proteins | sample L1c2metaG_FD_143050 | JGI IMG/M metagenome (GOLD analysis project Ga0193751, IMG submission 143050) | Soil microbial communities from a riparian zone of the East river system, Colorado, United States - L1c2 | ecosystem: Environmental > Terrestrial > Soil > Riparian zone | place: USA: East River... | reverse complement strand
AAAGCTTTTCTGCGCTATCGGAATGTCTCTGCGCTAAGAGCTGACAGCTGATAGCTCCCTTCAAAAACGAAACAAATAGCTGACCTTCACGAATAACTGGCGGCTGTCATTGATATAGCCCTTCGGCGTGTTGAAAACGCCTACTCCCCGCTCCACGTTCAAGTTCTGCACGTCGCTGTTGTAGCCGACGTAGATGGCGGTGCCGGGGTGTACTAGATAAGTGACGAGGAAGTCGGCGTTGAATTCTCTCTGAGTCGGGAGGAATGTGTAAGGCGATCCCACTCCCGGCGTTCCTGCCAGCAGCGCGTTGTATTGCAGGATGACGCGCGCGGAGAGTTGGGGAGTGAATTGCCAGTTCCATTTGCTGCGCAGGATGTGATTGTTGAAGATTCCGTGGCCCGCCCCCGGAACTTGGGACTGTTCGAAAAGATAGGTTGTGTTATTGGTCCGCAGGCGTTCGAACAAGTAGGTATTTTCAATCTTCAGTGGCTTTATCGGCCGAATGGTCAGGCCGGCTTGGGCTGTATTCTCCCGCGCCAGGAAAGGGTGGTTGTAGGGTGGAGCATTGGCCGGCGACGCTACAAAATTCACGCCTTGTCCCCAATAGTAGCTGGCGTTGAGCGTAGCCTTTTTGAAATAGCCGGTCTGGATGGCGGCTCCGCTGGTGTGCTCGTGATAGTCCTGATTGCCGAGAGTTGTCGGAGGACAGTACAACGAGTAGCCGTAATAACAAAAATCCTGTGGTCGCAATCGCTCGCGCAACTCCTCGTACGGACGCAAAATGATAACCGTCTGGCCTCGTCCCTGGATCGCAAAATACGGGACGTAGTCGGTATCGAGGCGAAGGCCGGTGTGGTCGAAGTCGTAGCGGGCAACCAGCGACGGGCCCCAGTCCACGATCCAGCCTTTCTTCGGACGAAAGCGATAGTCTGCCTCCTGCAAGGTCTCGCGAATATCGACGCGATTGATGAAACCGGGAATCGAAACGAAGCCGGGGCTGATGTCGTTGTAGATTCCGTCGTAGGTAAAGTGCAGGCCGTCGCGATGCAGTTCGAGCTTCTCGGCGGGACCAGCGTAGTAGTTGCCGTTGCCGCGATTGCCGGAACTGAAAGGATAGATATTGGCTTCGCAACTCAAGCTTAAATTGCTCGAAGTGACGACCGCCTGCCCGTCGAGGGTCCAGTTGGGATTGAATTTCAGGTGGGTGTCGAGGCCGCCGATGCGGTTGAATTCGCCGGTGGTGGGGCATTCCCAGTCAGTGTAGAGCACCCCCACATTGGATTGGCGGAAGATGTCGCGGCTGACGCGCGCAATCGTGAAATAAGAACGCATTCCGGAGAATTGGCTGTAGTCGGGCACGGCGAGGCCGGGACTGCGATCATCCGTGGCCATCAAGCCCACGGAGTACGGGCCATCTTTTCCCGTGAGTCGAATCCCGGCGGAGGGATCTCCAATGCTCCGCGTGAAAAACAAATCCAGCGGCGTGCGGAAAAAATCTTCGTTCTCCAGAAAGAATGGCCGCTTTTCCGGAAAGTAAACCGCATAGCGCTGATTCACCGTGATCTGCGGGTCTTCGGATTCAACCTGGCTGAAGTCAGGGTTCGCTGTCATATCAACGACGAAGTGATCGTGGATGACGAACTTCGCGTCCATTCCAGGCTGCCCTTGAGCGGTAGCTTTCTGAAAGTAGGGATTCGTGGAGTCGCGCGTGTCGAGCGCGCGATATCCGCGCATGATGCCATAGGGGATCAGTTCGATGCTGTGGCCGGGCGAAATCCCTTCGAGTCCGTAGAGACTCGCAGCCTGGCCGAGACGGCCTTCGACCTTCAAAGAAATGTGGGGCCAGAAGGAATCTTCGGTCTTGCGGGTGATGCCGCGATACAAGATGATTCCCCAGTCCTGCTGCTTGGCTGCGGGAAAGCGCAGGCTCTTGAAAGGAATCGCCATCCAAACCACAAAACCGCGCTCAGTCACTTTGCCGCGCGAATCCCAGACGGTATCGAATGACGTGTCGAAGTGTGCGCTGGTCTCTTCCTCGCGGGAAGCCTCGGTCCAGATGGCGTCCCACTGCACGCCGAGCGGCGTGGTTTGGAAGGCGTAGGCGCGGCGCCGATCGTGGAACGTGTCGAGAATGACCTCCACTTGGTCATCGTCGTAGACGTCTTCGCGGCGGGACATTCGGGCCCGGATTTTCCGGGGATCATCGAAGCACACAAAGACTACATAGAGGTTCTTCTGGTCATAGCCAAGGTAGGCGTCGGTGGGTTCGGAGACGCTTTCTCCGTCGTGGGGGTTACGCTGAGTGAAGCCGGTGACCTTCGCCATAAGCGGAGCGATTTCGCCCATGGGCTGCATGCTAAGGAAATCTTCCAACGCTGGAGGACGTCTCAATCGTGGAATGATGAGGGAGGGTGGTGCCACCGCGGGTTTGGGAGCAGGTTGCACGTCCGGATTCTTAATCGGCGGCTCGGGCATCTGTTCCGACGGGGAAGGATATTGCGGCGAAGGCACTGGTCTTGTCTCGGGGACGGCGGGATTCGTCTGTTGCGGAGGTGACGCTGGATCTTGCGGCGTGGACTGAAGACGAAGAGTGGAGGTTGATTGCGAGGATTCGGAAGCGACGCTGGTATTTGCCGTATCTTGAAAAAGTGGGGAGCGCAGCGGAGAAGATGAGGCTCTCAGTTCGCTCGCAAACTGGAAAAAAGCCAAAACGACTGCTATCAGCGCGTAAAAATGGACCTTGTGATGCAGAACTCGAGACAGACGCAAAAATCCCCCGCTCCGCCCCGCCCCCCTACGGGTGAATTGAGCAAGATACACTATCCGCGACACAAACAACAAAAAAAGAGTGTTTTGTTGCGAGTCAGAGACCTTAGAACCGAGTTTTCGGGACGGGAATGACTTCACAGACCGAGCGGAAGACTAAGTCAAAGGCGCGACACTTCGTAGCCGCAATCGCGCTCGCTTTGGCCGGCTGTCTTTGGGGAACAGGTTTTCTCTTTGGCAAGATGGCTATGGCCGAGATGACAGTTTCTGAGAACGTGGCATTTCGGTTCCTGGCCGGCGCTCTTGCGCTATCCCCGATCGTGCTTCGGCGGTGGAGTCCGTATCGAGGAAGCGAGCTGGCGATGCTTCTGTTCGGGTCGTTCATCGGAATCCCGGTGCAGTTCTTGATTCAATTTCAGGGCCTTCAACTCACCACCGTTTCGCACGCCTCTCTGATCGTCGGGGCGCTGCCAATATTGCTGGCCGCGACTTCGGCGTTATTTCTGAAAGAGCGTTTGGGGCGCTTGGAATGGGCAGCCCTTGGCCTTTCAACTTGTGGCGCGGTCTTGATCGCCCTGTCCGGCGCCGATGCCAGCGCGGGTCCGAAACCGGACTGGCATGGTGACCTTCTCGTCCTGCTGTCTCTGTGCGCAGCCGTAGCGATGATTCTCTGCAGCAAGCGTCTTATGGCCACCCACGGCGCTTTGGAAGTGACCGCCACTACAATCGTCATCGGGACAGGTATGCTGCCGGCTTGGGTGGAATTATGGCGGCCCCTGCGCTTTCATTTTTCTCCTGCAGCGTGGGGCGCCGCCGTGGCTCAAGGGTTGCTGGCTACCGCCGGAGCTTATCTGTTTTGGAATTGGGGATTAGCCCATATGCCAGCATCGCGAGCAGGAGTGTTTCTGAACTTGGAGCCCGTGGTTGGAACCGTGCTCGGAGTCCTAGTCCTGCACGAGAGCCTGGGTAAGATGGCCATCGTCGGCGGGATGCTGATTATTAGCGCGGCGGTTTACTTCAGCTTGCGGCCCCATCAAACGTGAGTCGGGAGATCAGAACAGCGAACTCTGCCTGCGACTCGGCGTTATCTTGAAATATTCATACGCCAACTGCGTGGCCACGCGCCCGCGCGGAGTGCGGTTCAGAAATCCAATCTGCATCAGGAAAGGCTCGTATATTTCCTCGATCGCGTCCGGCTCTTCGGCCAGCACGGCGGCCAGCGTGTTCACTCCCACGGGTCCACCCTGATATTTTTCGATGATAGTCAAGAGCAGTCGCCGATCCACTTCGTCGAATCCGTAGTGGTCAACTTCCAGCATCTCAAGTGCTGCCTTCGCCGTGGGCTCGTCAATCTTGCCGGCGCCGCGTACTTGAGCATAGTCCCGCACGCGACGCAGCAGCCGGTTCGCAATCCTGGGAGTGCCGCGCGAACGGCCCGCGATTTCTTTCGCGCCCGCGTCATCGATCTCAACGCCAAGGATCTCCGCCGAGCGCTCGACAATCACCTGTAAATCCGCGGGCGTATAAAACTCAAGGCGCAGCACGATGCCGAAGCGGGCTCGCAGCGGCGCCGAAATCAATCCCGCCCGCGTGGTCGCGCCCACGAAAGTGAATGGCTTGACTTCCAGCGTGTGCGTGCGCGCCGACGGTCCCTGCCCAATGATGATGTCGAGCTTGTAGTCTTCCAGAGCCGAATAGAGAAGTTCTTCCAGCACCGGCTGCAGGCGGTGGATTTCGTCAATGAACAGCACCTGCTTGTCCTGCATGTTGGTGATAATCGCAGTCAGATCACCTTTGATCTGCAGCAGCGGCGCCGCCGTCGGTTGAAAGTGCACTGCGAGTTCGTTGGCGATAATGTTGGCCAGCGTCGTCTTCCCCAGCCCCGGTGGGCCGTAGAGGAGTACATGGTCCATGGCCTCGCCGCGCGAACGGGCGGCTTCAATGGCCACCGCCAGATTCTCTTTCACTTTGTTCTGTCCGATGAACTCGCCTAGCCGCTGCGGCCGCAGCTTCAGCTCAAACGAGGAATCGTCCTCAACCGGCGCCGCCGATACCAGGCGCTCACGGTTGTTGTCGAGGTTGAGATTGTTTTTCGCGGTAGCCACTCGCCGGATGTTACCACGAACCCTGTGGGGAATAGCCTTAGGGACAGCCGCCTCGGCTGTCCAGTCGAGCGAAGCTCGACGGTGATCATTTCTCGAAAATCGATGCTCTCCTACTTCGGATACCAATCCAGCAACCGCACCTCAATGCCAGTACCTTCCAAAGCTTTCTTAAATAGGCTGAGATCCGAGCCGCGGTAGTGATACGGAATTACAATCTTGGGATGAAAGGCTTTCACCGCGTCCGCAGCCTCCTCGGGTGGCATGGTGTAAGGCAGATTCATGCACACGAAGGCGACATCGATATTCTTGAGCCCACGCATTTCCGGAATGCCTTCGGTATCGGCCGAGAAGTAGAATCGCTTGCCGCCGTAAGTGAGGATGTAACCGTTGTCGCGGCCCTTGGGATGAAAAAGTTGTCCGGCGGCAGGGCCGCGCTCCAGGTTGTAGGCGGGGATCGCTTCGATGGTCCAACCCTGCCAGTTTTTCGTTTCTCCGTTAGTGATGGGCTTAGCGCTGGTAACGGTCTGGACGACCGTGGGCGTCGCCAAAATCTCCGTGTCCGCCTTGCTGATTTGCTTGATCGACTCCGGATCCATGTGGTCCCCATGAATGTGACTGATTAGGATGAGGTCCGCCTTGGGAAGCCCGTCGAGCTTTGCTGGCTTGGCAGGATCGACATAGATCGTCTTGCCTCCGGCCTCGATCAAAGTGCTGGCGTGATATAGCGGCGTGATTTTCACCGGCCCTGCCGCAGTGGAAAAGGTTTGCGGCTCGGCAGCTGCGTGAGCCAGCGCAACAACAAAGGGAAGAACAAAACAGAAGATCAGAATTGTTTTCATCGTGGACCTCGCCTGGATCACCATCCTAGATGCGCGAACTGCTAATTCCAGTTTGTAGAAAACTATTCGCGCTGTGTCAACGACATTACGCAACAAAAAGGCTCTTGCCTGTGACACATCGATGTGCCACAATATAAGCATGCCGTCCGTAAATATCCGTCAACTTCGCGACACTCGTCGCTTGAAAGCCTGGCTTCGTGCTGGCAAAACGGTGGAACTTCGTGAACGCGACCACCTCATTGCGCGCATCGTTCCGGAAAAAGAAGAGCTCAAGCCGCCGGTGGAGTGGCCCGATTTCGCCGCCCGTGCTAAGAAAATATTCGGAGATCGAGTCATACCGGTGGTTGACGATCTTCTCCGCGATCGTGGCCGCTATTGACTGTTTATGCCGACACCAGCGTTCTTGTTTCACTCTACGTGTGGGACAGTCACTCCCTGGCTGCGAGAGAGTTGATGAAGTCCAAGCCAGAGGTTTGCTTTACTCCCTTTCATTTGGCAGAGTGTTTTCACGCCGTCGCACAACAGGTATTTCAGGGCAGAATTCTGCCGGACCAAGCAGAAGCCGCTTATGCCGATTTGAACCGTGATCTGAGGGCTGGCGTTTGGCTTGAAACTCCGATGCCGGAGACGGCATTTCCAGTCTGCGCCGATCTCGCCCGACGCTACAGCCCCAAACTGGGCACGCGCACGCTCGACAGCCTGCATGTGGCCTGCGCGCTTGAACTCAAAGCGGAACGCTTTTGGACGTTCGATCAGCGGCAAGCCAAGCTGGCGAAGGCGCAGGGCCTGAAAACTTGAATGCGAAATTTGCGGTGAGTCCGTACCAATCGGGGCAACATGCTTTTTTGCGCGGACTGATAACATCAACGGCATGGCTGACAGGATTGCACAGTTCAATAGCTTAAGATCGCGCGAAGACGCTGCGGCTTGCCCGATTGGCGGAAATCATGCGCTCGGCGGAATATATATGATTATGCGTGACGGATGGCCGCAACCGAAGTCGCTTTGCAGGACGCATCTGCTGGAAATGGCAGGGAGCGACGCCGCCCTTATGAGAGCTTGGATGCACTTCTTGATTCAGGAATTCGCCGCATCCTAGCAGACTCTGGACAGTTTCTGGGGCGGTCGATAACAGAGCAACTCCCTACTCTTCCTCTTCCTTCACCTCGCCCCGCGCCGCCTTGGCCTTCTCAATAATCTTCTCCTGTAACTGTCCAGGAACAACATCGTAGTGATGCATTTCCATATTGAAGCTGCCTCGGCCTTGCGTCATTGACGTCAGCTCCACGCCATAGGTCAGCATCTCGGCCATAGGCACTTCGGCTTTCACTACCGTGTTCCCACCCTTATTGTCCATGCCCTGAATACGGCCTCGGCGGCTGTTCAAGTCGCCCATGATCGAGCCGGCGAAATCGTCCGGCACAGTAATTTCGACCGCCATGATGGGCTCCAGCAGTGTGGGCTTCGCGACTTCCATCGCCTTTTTGAATGCGATGCGCCCCGCCATTTGGAACGACAGATCGTTCGAGTCGACATCATGATACGACCCGTCATAGAGCACGACGCGAAAATCCACCACGGGAAATCCCGCCAGATATCCGCGCGCGGCTGCGTCGCGGATTCCCTTTTCCACGGGGGGGATATAGTTTTTCGGAATCGCGCCGCCGAAAATATCGTTCACAAACTCGAACTCGCCGCCGCGCGGCAGCGGCTCCACCCTGATCTTGCAATCGCCGTATTGACCATGCCCGCCGGTCTGTTTCTTGTGGCGTCCCTGCACGTCGGCTTTGCCGCGAATCGTCTCCCGGTAGGGTACCTTGGGCGCTTTCAAAACCACTTCCGTGTGATACCGCTTTTTCAGCTTTGAGACAATCACTTCGATATGCTGCTGCCCCGTGCCCGCAATAAGAAATTCCTTGGTCTGCGGATCGCGGAAGAAGCGCAGCATGCCATCTTCTTCCATCAGTTTATGGATGCCCGGTCCCAACTTGTCTTCATCGGCGCGGCTCTTGGGTTCGATGGCAAAGGTGATCGCCGGCTCCGGCAGTTTCACGCGCGGATACTGAATCGGCGCCGACTTGTCACCTAGCGTATCTCCGGTCAGTGTCTCTTTTAGTTTCGCCACCGCGCCAATGTCGCCGGCATGCAGCTCGGGCACCGGAATCGCCGTCTTCCCCTGCATGGTCTGGATGTGCGCGAATTTTTCCTGTCCGCCGCGGCTGAAATTTTGCAGTGGGGCGTCATTTTTCAGGACGCCGGAAAAAACTTTGAAGTACGAAATCCGTCCCGCAAACGCGTCCGAAACCGTGCGAAACACGTATACCGATACCGGCTCTTCATCCGACTCGTGCCGCTTGGGAGCATCGCCATTTCCCGAAGCCTCTCCCTGCACCCAATCGTGCTCCGAAGGCGCGGGCGTGTAGTCGACAATAAAATCCATGATCCGGTCCGCGCCAATGTTCCCCAGCCCAGAACTGAAGATAACGGGAAAAATCTTGTCCTCGCGAATCGCATTGTGCAGTGCCGGGATCAGATCCTCTTCGCCCAGCGTTCCCGCTTCGAAGAACTTTTCCATCAATTTGTCGTCGCCTTCGGCCACCAGTTCCACCAGCATCTCGTGCGCTTCCTGCACCTGCGCCCGCATGCTAGCCGGAATCTCCGTCTCTTTCCCCTTGCCATTCCCGCCCAACTCGTAGGTGTAAGCCTTCATGCGCACCAGATCGACCACTCCGCTCAAACTTTTCTCGCTGCCGATAGGCAGCTCAATCGGGATCACATCGCGTCCAAAGGCGTTGGTCAGCGATTCCAGCACACGCTCGGCGTTAGCGCGGTCGCGGTCCATGCGGTTCACCACGATCAGGCGCGGCGTCTTGTACTCCTCGCAGTAATTCCACACGCGCTGGGTCACAACTTCCACGCCGGCCACGCCATCCACGACCACAATCGCGGCATCCACCACGGGCAGCGCCATCTTGGCTTCGTGGACGAACATGTTGAATCCCGGCGTGTCGAGGATATTGATTTTCGTTGTGCCCCACTCCACCACGGCGACGCCCGTCGAAACCGACATCTTGCGCGCGATTTCTTCCTCGTCGTAATCCGTGGTAGCGGAGCCGTCGTCGACCCGCCCCAGCCGCGGCGTCGCGCCCGCCGTATACAACATGGCCGACACCAGCGAGGTCTTCCCCGCATGCCCGTGCCCTACCATCGCGACATTCCTGATGTTTGCTCCCGAATAGACTTTCAAGTTGGGCTCCTTCGGCAGGCGAGTGAAGGAAGCAGGAAACGGCCCCTAAAGAAGATGAGGACAGGAATAGGCCAACCCAGCATCCCCTGCCAAAACTATGGATGCTACCACGGGGGAAGCGGCAGCCTCAAATAAGGAGCACCCGAGCGATGCGGTTTGCATCTCGTCTGAAGGAGTCATCCCGAGCGGAGCCGTTTTTCAGGCGAAGCGAGGGATCTCACATAAAGAGACCCTCGCGACGCATCATTGTTGCCGGGTGTATCATCCCCACATGCTTGGCGGACGCACCAACGAGCAGTGGATCGCACAATACTCCGGGAGCCACCAGCATCCGGTCAATCGCCTCTGCCACACGCTCGGCATTCCTACTATTCTGGTCTCGGTTGCCGTTTTTGTTGCAGGCTTCTTCTTCCATCGTCTCTGGCTTTATGCGCTCGGACTCTTTGTGATGGGATGGATTCTCCAGTTCATCGGCCACGCATTCGAAGGCAAGCCACCCGAATTCTTCAGCGACTGGCGCTTTCTATTTGTCGGCGTCCGCTGGTGGTGGGCAAAAATCAACGGCAAAGCCTGATGGCGCTCTCACCCGAAGGTGGTCCCCCCCCTTTCTCGCTGGGGTGCCCCATTTCTCGCCGCTTTTGCGAGAAGTGGGAATTGCGGAAGCTGACCTACTCGGTAGTGGGTCTGTATCTTTTCCACAGTTACCACATGCACCGATGATTACGCTCATGGTCCATCAGTTCTTGGAGGGTGTGGGTACTTCGGCGATGTGCGCGTTGAATCTCATTCTTGGCTTTGCGTGACACGTTGCTTTCAGCCGAAACCAGTAAATGGCCTAGCTTTTCTTCAAGTTCAAAGTGCTCACGCTGGGCATTTTGACGCGCTTGCCAAAGGCGTTCACGTTCCTCGCACTTTGTTAGATTGCCCTCTGTCATAGGCTGCGGAGTGCCTTCAAGATGAGCGTCTTGTCCGTCTGCCCTCCAATCTTGTGATTCTCAGGGAGTAAGTCGCACAATTCCTCGCCGGCAGGCGCATCCCTTCCAAGTTCGAGCCACATCTTCTCGGCCCTCTACAATGCCACGGGCAACTTGCATGAAGTCGCGATTCGCGGCTGGGCGTTTCGGCATGATGATCCCATCATGCCACGGTTTGTCAGTTTGACAAAGCCCTGTGGAAATCATACTGGCCCACTACCACCTATTCCCCTTCGCTTGCAAGTATTCGCAACTGTGTTCTATGCTTGGCCCATCCTAGGGACGATTACAACGCAAAGCATGCAACGCTTGACCGCCAAATTTCTGCTGTTGTTCACGCTGGTCGGAACCTTCGTTCCGCTCGCGTTAGCGGTCACCGTTGCTCCAACGCATAGCTGTTGCATTCGCAAGGCAGCCCATCAGTGTCGTAGCTCGTTCACAGAATCTGATCAGCGCGCTGTTCGCAGCACTGCCTGCTGCAATCACAACTGCTGCCGTGCAGTAACTACATCTCAGTCTGCGCATCCAGGAGCCTCGCCGGCATCGGTCGTCGCGCGGAACCTTGATATCGCCATCTCCGATTCATACGCAGAAACTCCGGCCTCGGAGCTCTTCGCGCTGCGATCCTCCCGTGCCCCTCCGCGAGTTTCCCTTGCCTGACAATCACGCCACGCGATCATAGTTCATAGTTCACTAGTTCATGTGGGGACAACCCCTAGCTTGCCCTGAGCGAAGCCGAAGGGGCTGTCCGGCCGGGCAAAGCCCGGCTCGCTCTCTGCTGTAGTAGGCAACAGTCCTCGGAGATCTTCATGCGCCAGGTCCGCATTTCGCTGTTTCTTTCATTGCTTTTCTGGGCACTCACGCTCTTGGCCGCAACAGTGGGCGCCGTGCGCGGTGTCATTCACGATCCGCAACACCGCCCCGTGCAGAACGCCATGGTCATGATCAAGGCGAAATCTTCCGATTGGTCAGCTACGGCGAATTCCGACAACAATGGAGAGTTCGCCTTTAACGCGGTCCCCCTCGGACAATACGTGGTCACGGTGGCCGCCGTAGGTTTCGAGCAGGGCCAACAGGATGTTGCCGTCCTCTCCAGCACGCAGCCCGTGCTGCATTTCGCGCTCAATGTCGCCGGAACCAAAGAGATGGTCAACGTCTCCGGTACTCCCGAAGCCGCTCCCACGGATTCCTCGACCCCAACAACCGTTGTCGATCGCCTCGAGATCGCCCGCACCCCAGGCGCGGATCGCTCCAACAGCCTGGCCATGATCACCGACTTCGTGCCCGGAACCTACATCACTCACGACCAGCTGCACGTGCGCGGAGGACATCAGACCAGTTGGCTGGTCGACGGCGTGCCCGTGCCCAACACCAACATCGCTTCCAACCTAGGACCACAGTTCGATCCCAAAGACATCGACTATCTCGAAGTCAGCCGCGGCGGATATGGCGCTGAGTTCGGCGACCGAACCTACGGCGTCTTCAACGTGGTGCCGCGCACCGGATTCGAGCGCAATCGCCAGGCCGAACTAGTCTTGAGTGCCGGTAATTTCTATCAGACGAACGACGAGTTCAGCCTGGGCAGTCACACCGAACGCTTTGCCTACTACGCGAGTGTGAACGGCAACCGCAGCAATCTCGGGATTCAAACCCCCGTCCCGCAAGTTGTGCACGATGCCGCCAACGGCTATGGCGGTTTCGGCACGCTCATTTTCAATGTCGATTCTTCCGATCAACTTCGCCTGGTAACTTCCGCTCGCCGCGACTACTATCAGATCCCCTACGATCCCTTTCCCAACGACATTGAGAATGGACTAGTGAATGGCCAGTTGACTGGGCAATATCCGAGCCTCAACCTGCGCGATGGCGATCATGAAGCCGACGCTCTGGCAAATTTCTCCTGGGTGCACACTTTCAATTCGCGAATGCTCCTGACAGTGTCGCCCTTCTATCACTACAACCGCGCGAATTATGACAGCGCGCTCACCGATCCCGTGGTCACGACTCAGCATCGCGGCTCTACCTACGCCGGCGGTCAGGCGAGCTTCAGCGCGAATACGGCGAAAAATGATTTACAGGTGGGCCTCTATAGTTTTTATCAGCAAAACAACGAACTTCTCGGAGCGATCTTCAACGATGGCAGCAACTCGCCCTTCACGGAAACCGAACGTCCGTCGGGCAGCCTTACCGCCCTTTTCGTCGATGACAAATTCAAACCGTTCTCGTGGTTGACGCTCTCTGCCGGCCTTCGCCCCACCTACTTTTCCGGTGGCCTCTCGGAAAACTCCATCAGCCCGCGCTTCGGCGTCGCACTCAATGTGCCGCGCCTCAACTGGACCTTCCGCGCCTCCTACGGCCATTACTATCAGGCGCCTCCGCTGGTCACCGCGTCTGGTCCGCTGCTGCAGTTCGCAAACAACAATAATTTGGCATTCATCGCCCTCCACGGCGAGCGCGACGAAGAAGAACAGTTCGGTGTGAACATTCCGTGGCGCGGATGGATCCTGGACGCCGACATGTTTCGCACGAATACTTCAAATTTTTTCGACCACAACAATATCGGCGAGTCCAATCTTTTTTTCCCTCTGACGATTCAAAACGCCATCGTGCGTGGATGGGAGCTGACCTTGCGCTCGCCCCGGATCGCCCATCGCGGACAGATTCATCTTGCCTATTCCAACCAGGTTGCGTGGGCGGGTGGATTCATCAACGGCGGTCTGACTGATTTTTCCTATCTTCCCTGGGGACCGCTGGATCACGATCAGCGCAACACGCTCAACGTCGGCGGCGATCTGACCTTGCCGTGGCGCGCCTACGCCTCCACGAACGTGTACTACGGCTCTGGCTTTACGAATGCTTTTCCGGACCAGCCGTATCCGGGAAATAATTTGCCTCAGCACACCACCTTCGACGTAACCCTGGGCAAGGATTTCGGAGACAACTTCTCTGCTTCGGTGAACGCGATGAATCTAGCCAACCGTCGCGTCGAACTCGACAACAGCGTCACCTTCGGCGGCTTCCACTGGAACAATCCCCGCGAAGTCTACGTCGAACTCCGCTACCGCTTTCACTACTAAAAAACAAATCACGTAGTGACAGCCGCCTCGGCTGTCCGGCCAGCGGAGTCCGAATTCTTTCATTCTCTCCCCAGCTTTTCCCTGACTATGTCTTCCACATCCCCAATTTTCTCTCCCAGCAGATTCAGTTTCCGCGCCAACCCCTGAATCTCAGCCTCCGCTCTCCGGTTGACGTCATAATCCAGTTCGCCGCGCAGACGATCCTTCGTATCCTGCCGGTTTTGACTCATCATGATGACCGGAGCTTGCACCGCCGCGAGCATCGACAGAAACAGATTGAGCAAAATAAACGGATACGGATCCCACCCCTTCTTGCCCAGCATGGAATCGATGGTCATGTACACCGCGAGCCCGAAGCCGAACGACAGGATAAACGTCCACGACCCGCCGAAGCCGGCCACCCGATCGGCAATTCGCTCTCCGAACGTTGCCTCCTTATCAATCATTTCATTGGGATGTCGATTCGCCCGCAGTCGCACCAGTTGCTGTGAGCTATGAAACTGCCGGCCCAGCACGCGCAGCATATCCATCCCGGCGAGCGGCTTGCGCTGTAACAGCACGGCAATGTCTTCCTGATCCACTTCGATGCACACCGCTTCGTCGATCGCGACTGCCTCAGTCTGATGCGGAGTCTGCTCCAGCATCGAGGCGAAGCCGAAGAACTCCCCATGCGAGGGTTCATCGACCACAACTTCCTGCTGCTCCTGGTCGACCGTCGAAACTCGCACTCTTCCCGACACCACGACGTACGCCTGACCGTTGGTGTCGCCGATCTTGTAAATTCGCTGCCGTGGAGCGAAAGTTTTTACCTGTACTTGTCCAGCCAACACTGCGGTCTCTTCCTCATCGAGCAACGCAAAAAGCGGAACGTGTTTCAATACCTCAGGGTCGCATGCCATGGAATTCCTCGCCTCGTAAAATGTAGACCGCGTCCGGTCACGCGGACGATTTTACAGGGCGGAGTGCAAACATTGCGGCAGGCGTAGCATCATGGTCTCACTCCGGGTTAAAGTTGTATTACGTGAAAAACCATACTGCTCGTTCGCGCTCGCTTCTTCTGATCGCTCTCCTCGCGACCTGCGCACTTCTGCTCTTTTCTTGTTCTTGTCACAGCTCGAAACCGCCAAATGTCGCCAAGCGTTACCCTTTCACTGGCCGGGTGATCTCAGTTGACCCTCGCGAAGGAGTAGCAGTGATCGATGGTGACAACGTCCCAGGTTTTATGGATGCCATGGCGATGAGTTACAAGATCAAGCCGCCGGCAATTTTGAGCCGGCTCTCTCCGGGCGACTCGATTGCAGCCGAATTAGTCGACACTGAGCCGGACGATGACAACGCCCGTTCCGATTACTGGCTGGAAAATGTCAAAGTCACCGCTCACAGCAACCGTTCGCCCGCAGCCCCGCCAACCTCGCAGCACATGCCACACCCCGGCGAAGACGTTCCCGATTTCGTACTCACCAATCAGAGCGGCAAGCATGTTTCTCTGAAGCAGTATCGTGGGAACATTCTCCTCGTCACTTTTATTTACACTCGGTGCCCTTTTCCCGACTTCTGCCCGCGAGTCTCCAGCAACTTCGCGGAACTGTATAAGCAATTAGGCACGGACCCTGCGCTGTACGGCGCTCATCTGTTGAGTATCACCTTCGATCCCGGGCATGACACGCCGAAGGTTCTTCGGGATTACGGCTACTCGGTGGCGCACACGCACGAGCCCGCGCTCTTCACGCGCTGGGAATTTGCAGTTGCCGCCGCCGGGGACTTGCCGAAAATTGCCGATTTCTTTGCGTTAACCATCAAACCGGAAGGCGGAATGATCACGCACACCTTGAGTACGGCCGTCATCGGTCCCGACGGCAAAATCGTAAACTGGTATCACGGCAGCGATTGGCAGCCGTCTGATTTAATAAAAGACGCGGCCGGCGCGCTGCCTGGAAAAAGTTGACGCTGGAAAGAAATACGCGAGAGGGTCTTTCTCAGCGTCCTCCGCGTTCACTCTGGCGGCCTCTGCGATTAAAAGCTTTTTCCCTGCTGCAAGAATACTCTGAGCCGCAGAGCGCGCTTGTAAGACTGTCTCTACGAAAGAGGGACTCATGAAATATCTGCTGCTGATTCTCGCCGTCTTGGGAGTGATCGTTTCTTCGCTCGCCCTCCGCGAACATTACCGCCTGTATGGCGACGCCCCCTGCAGCATCAATGAGCACTGGGATTGTGGCGTAGTCAACCATAGCCGCTACGCCATGCTCGCCGGAATTCCGGTTGCCGCGATCGGCATCGCCGGATATATTCTGATGGGCGCTCTGGCGTGGCTACGCTCCTACCGCCTGCTGTTCGTTCCCACTTTTGCTGGACTCGCCTTCTCCCTGCACCTCGCCAACATCGAAGCGCATGTGCTCGGCGTCTGGTGTGTCTACTGCGTTATTTCGCTGGGGATCATTTCCATAATGTCGCTCCTAACGCTTGCGACCGTGCTCGCCCAATTCCTCCGCAAGCCCTCGCCCGCATAACCGAGTGATTTATGTGGGGACAGCCGCCCTCGGCTGTCCGCGGAACAAAGCTCCGAACTTTTGATTTCAGCGTTCGCACACTTACTTTCTTCTTCTTCTCTTGGTTGCTCCGATCGTGCGATTAATGTCGGTGGAAAACTCAATGAAGAAATTCAGCAGCGCGCCATATCCAGCCTGCCCCAGCATGGCGCGGCTGCCCTCGGCGAATCCATTGCGCGGATGCGGCTTCCACGCAGTCGAAAGCAGTCCCCCGCCAAACGATCCCCCATATAACGCCCACTGCGGACGCAACTGCTCCTCCGTTTCGTTGTACGTAAGAAAGTTGCGTAGAATCGCATGCCGCGTCCGCGGCCAGAAACCGCTGCAACGGCATTGATCGTACCGCGGTTCATATTTCAACGCCGCATTCCCCATGTACGCCAGCGTATTCGCGGTGATGAACTGCCCTTCGCGGGACGCAAACCGCTCCGCATATCCGCCCCATCCATCGTCCCACTGCGATGGCGCTCCCCGCGCCTGATCGATTCCCGCGGCGAACATGCGCTTCATATACGCCCCCGGAGTCGTGAGCGTCTGTTCCAGATAAATTTCGCGCCGCTGTTTCATATCCACTGGAATAATGGTTTGGCCTTGTTCCACATAAACTCCCGTCAGCCAGCCGCTCTCCCAATCGCGAGCCTTCAGCAGCGCAGCCTTCCCTAGCTTTTTCGTAGCGACCGCAGCCTGCACCGTCTTTTCAGCCGCCACCTGCGCCGGATTCGGATTTTCCTCCTTCTTCTCTTCTTTAGGAGCTTGATCAGGTCGAGGCTGTTCTTGGGTAGTTGGTTCCGGTTGGGAATTTCCTGACGGAGGAGTTGGCGTTTGCTTGGGCTCATCCTGCGCCAAAGCGCCTGCGGATGCCATTGCCAGAGAAGTGAGCAACAGAACGATTCGGCAGGGTCCGCTCCACCCGTAACGTGCCGTCCCCAAGAGCCGTCACCCTTCCGCGCTTTCGCGGCCTTCTGTCCACAATTATCACAGACTTTTGCGTGCTCGACACCGACCCCGTAAACACCCTTCGACGCAAGCAGTGAGCAGTGGCGTTGCCGAACAAGTGGGAAAACATTGGCTCACAAGCGTATCTTAGAGCAGCATCATGCCTGGTGGTGACGCATCGTGAGCGGACGTTACACATTTCTTTCCATCGTGCTTCAGGCCCTGACCGCCGTTCCGCTTTTCACGCAAGCCGTTCAGCAACCAGACTCGCAAGAATCAGAGATTCAGCGGCGCGCCGAGGGACTCATGGAGCGATCCCGCAAACTCTCCGACATTCGCGCGCCAAAAGCCCCCGCCTTCCAGCTAAAAGCAACCTTTTCTTTTATTGGAAAGGATCTCGAGGCAGCGCACGGAACTTATACAGAGACGTGGATCTCGAATTCCCAATGGCGCCGCGAGACGGTCGTGAATGATATTCACCGCGTTGAAGTTGGCACCGCAAACAGAATTTGGCGACTCGACAACTCCAAGGACTTCCCCGAAGTCGCCACCCGACTTCCCGACCTCATCAACGTTTTTCCGCAAGCCTCCACGACGTTTCAGTTCGAGTCCATTACCGATACCACGGACAGCAGACCTGCGGAACAATGCGCGACAACCAAACCGGGATCGCAACGAGAGAAGTACAGGTTTTGTTTTGATCAGAAAAGCGGAGCGCTGCTCGCCAAACTTTCACCCGACATTCGGCCCAAGAACATGACGGACTATTCCTGCTTCTATGGAATATTTCGCAAATTTGGCGATTTCTGGTTTCCACGCGAAATGGCCTGCCTCGAAGACAAGCATCGCGTGCTCGAAGCCAAAGTCGAGGACCTCTCTCCCGAGCCGTCCCCCGACGCATCTTTGTTCAAGCCGCCACCGGGCGCGAGCGAACTGGGCCGATGTTTGGGAACGTCAGTACCTCCGGCTCGTACTTTCTCGCCAGAACCGGGTTTTCCCACGGGATCGCACAACACAGGCTCTTCCGTTCTCCTGTCGTTAGTCGTCGACACCCAGGGAACACCGCGAAACATCAAGGTCAATCAATCGGCAGGCAAGGATCTGGATGATAGTGCTCTGTCCGCAGTCGGGCGCTGGCGCTTCAAGCCTGCGACGTGCGATGGAGTACCGATGCCGTTCGAGATCAACGTGAGACTTGAGTTCAGGCTATACCAGTAGCAATCCCGACGGTGCCCTCGGGTCGTTTCCACTACGCTCAACCTCTCTCGAACGCGTGCTTCTTCTCCAGCTCTTCCACAGCTTCACGCCGAGTGTTCTCGAATCGCGCCGCTTGCCCCAGAAGACCTTGCGTCGCCTCCGCCCATTCCCCGTCGATACGCAGCAACCCCTTCGCCGCCACCAGTCGCTCCGCAATTTCCACCAAATGAGCCGGAGTTGTCTGCAGATACTGCGCCTCCGCCGGATCGCTAATCCAAACCCGAGTGCCCCCTCCGACCCCGGGTGCCCCATTTCTCGCTTCCTTTGCGAGAAGTGGGGACTTTTCCAACGTCGTCTGCCAGTACACCTTGCGCTCGATAAACTCCGCCATCGCATCGTCCGTGGCTTTGCCAAACACCCACTGCTGACGTTTGAAGTCATAGTGGCGGCTGGAAAATGGCACCGGCAGCAATTTCCCCGATTTCACGAATTCGATCTGCCGCCGGTCCACTTCCTTGCGCAGCGCGTTGATCACCGGAGCTTCCGCGTCCTTCGGTTCCAGCGACGGCATTACTTCACGCACCGTCTGCGAAAGATTCACCGCGACCGGAGCATGCAACCCCTCAGAACCTTCGAGCCGAATGTCCCCATGCAGCACCCAGAAATCCGCACCCGATGTCGACTGATGAAACGGCCAATCCAGCCGGATCGTCAACGGCAAACCTTTCAGCGTCACCCAAATTTTTTTGTCGGCGCTCGTCGCTGCTCTATCGCCCGCGCCTTCCTGCACCTTCGCCATAGGCCTCGAATCCTTAATTTTCCTCAGCGCCCTCTGCGGTTCAAGCTTTTTCCGATCTGCCCTAAATTTTACTGGCTCACCCTAATTCCCATCCAGCGTCGAACGCACCTTCAGCGCCAGATCGACTTTGGTAAAAGGCTTCTGCAGCAACTGCACGCCGGGCTCCAGCACCTTGTGCTGCACCACCATATCGTCGGTGTAACCGGTCATGTACACGATCCTGGTCTGCGGACGCTTGCTCAGAATCTTTTCCGCCAGCTGACGTCCACTCATTCCCGGCATGATGACATCGGTCAACAACAAATCAATCGGCGCGGTGAAACTCTCCGCTCGCTCAATCGCCTGTTCGGCGCTCGACGCCTCCAGCACTTTGTAGCCGTACCCTTCCAGAAATATGCGCGTCAAGTCGCGCAGATCCGGTTCATCTTCCGCCACCAGAATCGTCTCCGTTCCTCTGCCCGCCTTGGCACTTAAGGCCGCCTCTGCGCGCTTACTGGTATTCCCTTCCGCTGCCGGAAAATAAACCCGAAACGTCGCTCCCTTTCCCACATCGCTCTTCACTTGGATGCTGCCGCCGCTCTGCTTCACAATTCCGTATACCGTCGCCAACCCAAGCCCCGTCCCCTTGCCCATCGGCTTGGTGGTGAAAAAAGGTTCGAAGATGTGGGGAAGCGTTCTCGCATCCATTCCATGTCCCGAATCAGCCACCGTCAGCATGACGTACCGCCCGGCGGCCAGTTCGAGATCGCGTGCCATCCCGGGGTTGACTTGCAGGTTTGAAGTTTCCATCCTCAGCTGGCCCCCTTGCGGCATGGCGTCTCTCGCGTTAATGGCCAGGTTCATCAGCACTTGTTCCATCTGTCCCGGGTCTACCTTTACCGGCAGCAGTGACGGATGCAGGCTTGCAATCAGTTCAATGTCCTCGCCGATCACGCGCGACAACATTTTCTGCACATCGGCCACGGCTTCATTCATGTCGACGACTTTCGGTTGCAGCATCTGCTTCCGGCTGAAAGCCAGCAATTGCTGCGTAAGCGACGCAGCCCGATCCGCAGCCCTTCGGATCTGTTGCAACCCGTTGCGCGCGCGTTCATCTTCCGCCGACGCTGCCAGCAGCAATTCGCCGTGCCCCATAATCACGCTTAGAATATTGTTGAAGTCATGGGCCACTCCACCCGCCAGCCGCCCAATCGCCTCCAGTTGCTGCGCGTTTCTGAGTTGCTCTTCCAGATGCACTCGGTCGGTTACGTCGCGCGTGATGCCCCATGTCCGTACCCAGTGTCCATCGACCACCACCCCGCTCATGGTGTTGCGAAAGATCTTCTTCTGTCCGTGGGAGTCCATCTCATACGACTCCTGGTCCGTTGTCTTGTAGCCGTTCCGAATGAAGTTCTCCATGAACTGCCGGGTGCCGGGATCATTCAAAATCAAAAAGTCGGAGAGCGGCTTGCCCATCAATTCTTGCGCCGAAACCCGGCCATACATTTTCGCCAGCGCATCGTTGCATTCCGCCAGATAGCCATTTTTCTTGCCCAGCGCCAGTTGCTCACCCATCGGCAAATCGCACGGAACCGGCGGGTTATACTCCATGCGAAAAATTCCCTCCGAGCTTTGCGCCACGAAAGTCCGGTAGCGCTCCTCGCTCTCGCGCAGCGCGTCTTCGGCTTTGCGCCGCGCTTCGTCGGCCTTCAGCCGCTCCGAAATGTCCCTCTGAATCCCCCAGGTCCGCAATAATTTCCCGCGCTCCACAATCCCGAACATGCTGATCAAAAAAACCTTCGGGTTGCGCTGGACGTCCTTCTCATGCGATTCCCGCTCCAGCAGCCGAAATCCGTTTCGAATGTACGCGCGAATCAACTCCAGCGTTCGCGGATCATCGGGCGGAATCAATTCCGTCAGACGTTTTCCCAGAAGCTCCGCCGGCGAATTCAACCCATACATGCGCGCCATCGCCTCATTGCATTCGGCCATAAAGGAATGATGAATAAGGAGCTGAGTCAGCTCCTCTTCGGGCAGCCCAATGGACAGCGGCGTATCCAGGTCCTGCCGGAAAATTCCTTCCGAGCTTTGCGCGACGAACATCCGGTAGTTTTCTTCGCTGCGCCGCAACGCTGCGTCGGCCCGCTTCCGATCGGTGATGTCGATCAGCATGCCGCGAGTCAGTCGCCGTCCGGTTTGAGGGTCGCGGACGATTACAGCCTCGTCGCGAAGCCATACCTCCCCGCCATCCTGCCTCCTCATGCGATATTCGATCTGGAACGGACGGTTTTCTTCCCAATGATCTTCCAGCAGCGCCACCGCGTGATCCTCGGGATTCAAGTGATTCCACCAGAACAACGGGTCCGTCAAGCAATCCTCGGGACGATAGCCGAGGATCGTACTTACCTGCGGACTTAGATAAAGCAAACGTCCCTTGGCGCCCGCCTCCGCCACGTAAGAGATCGCTGGCACCTGCTCCACCAGTTGCCGATATTTGGACTCGGCTTCCAGCAGCGCTGCCGTCGCTCGTCTTCCTTCATCCTGCGAGCGAATTGCCGTGATTCCAAAAGAAAGGTTGTTGGCCATTTCCGTCAGGAGTTCCACTTCCGATCTTTCAAACGAACCTGCCTGCCCCGAATAAATGGCCAACACGCCGAACGCCGAGCCTGCGACCCGCAACGGCCACGCAATCACCGCCGCATATCCGCGCTGCAGTGCGGCTTCGCGCCATAACGCGAACGTCGGATCATTCGCCGTATCCGCTACCACGCAAACCACGTTCTCGCGGATGGCCGCCCCCACCGGCCCTTGGCCCGCCGGAGTATCCGACCACTTCATCTCGATCCTCTCCAGGTATCCATCGCCATATCCCGCCTGCGCCATGGGCCGCACAGTTTTTTCGGCGTCCTGTTCCGCATAGCCGATGAATGCCATCCGATATCCCCCCACCTCCACGATGATGTCGCAGATCTGCTGCAGCAACTCTTGCTCGCTCCCCGCCTGCGCCAATGCACGATTGCAGCCACTCAAGGCACGCAATGCGCGGTTCAGCCGCCGCAGTTCTTTGGTGATGGCGTTCTCGCTGCCGCCATCGGAGGGAATGTCAGAAGAGAATTGCCCTGATAAGGAAACTGAAGGGATGGAGGAAGAAGAAGAGGAGGAAGATGGTGAAGATGATGAGAAATCGGACGAATGCCGCAGCCCGGAGGTTGTGGAAGCCGGTTCGGCTGCCGCCGACTCATCAAGCTGAGACTTTTCCTGCATCATGGAAACCTGGGACTGCGCTCCAATATTCTTGCCGTGGATTGCAGTAGTGTACAGGTTCCGTCCGTAACCCCGGCCCGAAAACTACGCTTGGTTCTGACGCCGCGTCTTCTTGGCCGACTCATGTGGGCACGGGCGACTCGCCCGTGCGGCCTACCCCGCCTTCTTCCGCATCTTCACCCCCATGCGCAACAATTTCCGCACTGTGCCTGTGGGTAGCTGCTTCATCTGATCGTGCAGCTCCGTCACCGCTTCGAAGAATCCTGCCATCGCCTCCAACCGCTCCCGCGTGTAATCCGCTCCCGGCTCTTTCGGATCCAAATCGGCCAGGCAACGGCGCAACATTTCCCGCGTGGGATCAATCTCCCGCCGCTTCCTTTGTTCGATCACCAGCCGGAACATCTCCCACACGTCCTTCATCGATTCGTAATGTTCGCGCCGGTCGCCCAGTACATGCACCGCCCGCACAATTCCCCAGGTCTCCAATTCGCGGATTGACGTGCTCACGTTCGACCGCGCCACGCTCAACGTCTCCGCAATCTCCTCCGCCGGCAGCGCCTTGGGCGATAAATACAGCAGCGCATGAATCTGTGCCACCGTACGGTTGATCCCCCACCGCGTTCCCATCTCTCCCCAGTGAAGGATGTACTGCTTCTGCACTCCAGTAAGTTCGGCCATATCTTTTATTTCAGTACAAACTGAATATACCAGTTCTGCCTCTCAACGCATGTCTCAGGATTGCTGGAATTAGACGAACAGAAGCGCAGGGTGCCCCACCCTTCTCGCGTTCTCTGCGAGAGGGTGGGGACTTTGACTTCCTGGCGCGGATGACGAAAGGTGAGAAGAGATAAGATCGTGTGGGCCGGAGACGAGTTCACGTAGCGACAGCCGCTTCGGCTTTCAGACAAACCCGAATCCAACGGGTGAAGCCCCCATAAAATCTACCCGCCCGAATTCTGGTCCAGGCGGGCCATCGCCACCCGAGCCCCGCTACTTGCAGGTAATGCTCGGATTATCCTTCGCCATTTCCAGGCAAGCGTTATGCTGTTTCGCGCGGCGCGCGGCATCAGCCCCGCTGATGGGCGGAGCCTCGCATACAATTGCCGGGACCGGCATCCTAAACTGGAGTAGGGAGAGGCTATGAAAAAACGCAGACTTGGAAACAGCGATCTGGAAGTGTCGGCGATCGGGCTTGGCTGCATGGGAATGAGCTTTGGCTACGGACCGGCTGGAGACAGGCGGGAGATGATCTCGGTCATCCGAGGAGCGGTGGAACGAGGCGTCACCTTCTTCGATACCGCGGAAGTCTACGGGCCGTTCACCAATGAAGAACTCGTGGGCGAAGCCCTCGCTCCCTACCGCACGCAAGTGGTGATCGCCACCAAGTTTGGGTTCAAAATTGATCCGAACACCGGGAAACAAGCCGGGCTGGACAGCCGTCCCGAGCACATCAAGGAGGTCGCCGAGGCCTCGCTGAAGCGCCTCAAGACTGATGTCATCGATTTGTTCTATCAGCACCGCGTCGATCCCGACGTACCCATGGAAGATGTCGCGGGAGCCGTCAAAGAACTGATTCAGCAAGGCAAAGTGAAGCACTTCGGCCTTTCTGAGGCAGCGACGCAGACGATCCGTCGCGCACACGCAGTTCAGCCCGTTACCGCCCTGCAGAGCGAATACTCGCTGTGGTGGAGAGAACCTGAAGAGGAAGTCATACCGACCCTCGAAGAACTTGGGATCGGATTCGTTCCATTCAGCCCTCTTGGTAAGGGGTTTCTTACTGGGAAGATCAACCAAGATACGCAGTTCGACAAGAACGATTTTCGCAACATCGTGCCTCGCTTCACGCCGGAGAATCGAAAAGCGAATCAGGCTTTGGTGGACGTCCTGGGGAAATTTGCACAACAGAAGACGGCCACAGCCGCGCAGATCGCACTCGCCTGGCTGCTTGCACAGAAGCCCTGGATCGTGCCAATCCCGGGGACGACGAAGCTGCACCGTCTTGAAGAGAACATCGGAGCCGCTGCGATTGAACTTACGGCGGATGATCTCCGGCAGATCGACAACGTCGCTGCAAAGATCCCCGTGCAAGGGGCCCGGTATCCGGAGAACCTGCAGAAATTGGTCAACCGATAGACGGACACCATGCGAGTTGTTTGCCAGCTTGCCTACAACGGAGAAGGAGGGCCAGAATTGGCGTACCGCTTCGAACGGTTTGAGAAATGAGCGCCATCATGTTAGAGCTCGCCAAATGGGACGGCTTCTACGTTATCGTCGGGTCGGCTGCCGGGGCTTTGATCGGACTGCAGTTCGTTGTCCTGACACTGATTGCCGAGCGACCGCCGGCAGGGGCGGCGCAGGCCACCGCTGCCTTCGGCAACCCGACGATCGTTCATTTCGGCGCCGTTTTGTTTTTGTCTGCGCTTCTGCACGCTCCATGGCAGGCGATCACGATCGCTGCAGCTCTTTGGGGACTTTTGGGCTTCGGCGGAGTCGCATACGCGGTGATCGTTGTCCGGCGTATGCGTAAGCAAACCGCGTACAAGCCCCAACTCGAGGACTGGCTGTTTCATGTTGTGCTGCCTTTGGTCGCCTACACAGCACTCGCGCTATCGTCATTCGCGGCTTCCTCCCACGCGCGGGAGGCTCTGTTTGGTGTTGGAGGCGCGGCCCTGTTGCTTCTCTTCATCGGCATCCACAACGCCTACGACAACGTCGCATACGTTGTCCTCGTGAATGTGACGAAACAATGACGGCGTCGAGAGGAGAGGAGAGCGAATGGCTAAGCAAAATACACATCGCCATCCAGGAAAAGAAGAACGGCATGCTCGTCGACTGGATGGAGCACGTCAACACGTCAACGATGAGCAATACCGAAAGGTTTAGCCCAACAAAGAGGAGTGCGCATGCCAACCCGGAACGATGCTCTAAATGATCGCCTTTCGCGATCTCGCGAACTTAACATCACTGTGACCGGCAGAAAGTCAGGGCGTGCCATCTCAATCCCAGTCTGGTTCGTTTTGGATGCCGGCAAACTCTATCTCCTGCCGGTGCAGGGCTCGGATTCACAGTGGTACAAGAACGTTCTGAAGAACCCATCGATTCGGATCGAAGCAGCCGGCGCAGAAGCTGAAGTTCAGGCCGTTCCCGTCAAGGGCGC
>Ga0193751_1000679_pt1 | contig 24944 bp, 26 predicted proteins | sample L1c2metaG_FD_143050 | JGI IMG/M metagenome (GOLD analysis project Ga0193751, IMG submission 143050) | Soil microbial communities from a riparian zone of the East river system, Colorado, United States - L1c2 | ecosystem: Environmental > Terrestrial > Soil > Riparian zone | place: USA: East River... | reverse complement strand
CTCATTGGCGAGGTCGATCGCGGCGTCGACCGTTCGCGCAACATCGCCCTTCGGAACAGGCAACCCGATATTCTCGAGGACGCGCTTGGTGTCGTCCTTGTCCTGAGCGATCTCGACGCCAATCGCACTGGTAGAATCAGTGAGCGTCGCCTGAATCCGGTGGAGATTTCTTCCGAGTCCGAGCTGAACGAGCGAATAGTTGTTGAGGCGGCGGACGGGAATGCCGCGACGGCGCGCTTCCTCGACAATGGCGCCTGTTGATGGCCCCAGTCGCGAAGACTCGTGGAGAGAAAGAAGCTCGTCAGTGATTGCAGCGACGTCGATTTTTTCCCCGGAAATGCAGCCGCGCACGATCTTGACCGCGTCGCGCATTGCCTGAAGGCCGACCTGTTCTTCCTCGTAGGCGATGATGAGCCACCACACGCCCTCGTCGCCCGAAGGAACCACTCGACCGAATGAGACATCGTTTCCAATCAGCGTCTGAAGCTCCAACGCCACGTGCTCGAGCACGTGCGGAAAATGCGTGCCTTCAACGAGTCGCTCGATGAATCCACCGAAGTGTCCGCGCGTGCACTTGTGCGACTCGAGCGACGGAATTGCGCTCGTCAGACGCTCGGCGAATCCGGGAACATCGATCGAAGTGACTTTTTCCAGCGCTCCCTGATGAACGTCGCCGGCAATCACGGGCGACAGACGCCAATAATTGGGACCGCGCAGAGCGCGGATGCGCGCTACGCGCAGCTCCTCTGGATCGAAGCTGACTTGTTCCGTGGAGCTTGTCCGTGCAGCGGTGGTTGTCACTCGCTGCTCATTCCTCGGCCATGAACGGATACTTGTAGTCGACCGGCGGCGAGAAAGTCTCCTTGATGTTTCGCGCGCTCACCCAACGCACGAGGTTCAAGATCGAGCCTGCCTTGTCGTTCGTGCCGGAGCCACGCGCACCGCCGAACGGCTGCTGTCCGACTACTGCGCCCGTGGGCTTGTCGTTGATGTAGAAATTGCCAGCGGCGTTTCTGAGAGCGAGCGATGCAGTTCTTACTGCTGCGCGATCGCGCGCGAAGATCGCGCCCGTGAGCGCGTAGGGCGACGTCTGATCGACGATCGCGAGAGTCTCTTCCCATTTCGCGTCGGGGTAGACGTGCGCGGTAACCACCGGCCCGAAGATCTCCTCGCAGAGAAGCTTGTACGATGGGTCGCGAGTTTCGACTAGAGTTGGCTCGACGAAATAACCTTGGTCGCCTTTGACGCCGCCGCCGGCGATGATCTTTGCGTTGTCGCGACCATGCGCGACGTACTCGCCGATTTTCTCGAACGCGCGCTTGTCGATCACCGCGCCCATGAAGTTCCGGAAATCCATCGGGTCGCCCATCCGGATTTCCTTCATGATTGCAACGGTTCGATCGCGCACTTCGGGCCAGATCGATTCAGGAACGTAGATGCGGCTTGCCGCCGAGCATTTCTGTCCCTGGTACTCGAATCCGCCTCTGGCGATTGCGACTGACAAAGCGACAGGATCGGCCGAGGCATGCGCGACGATAAAATCCTTTCCGCCCGTTTCGCCGACGATGCGCGGATATGACCGGTACTTCGACATGCTCGCGCCGATCGTCCTCCACATGTTGTTGAAGACGCCGGTGCTCCCGGTGAAGTGCACTCCCGCGAGATCGTGGTGGCCGAGCAGCCTGTCGGAAATCGTTGCCGCATCTCCGGGAATGAAGTTGATCACGCCCGGAGGAAGACCCGCTTCCTCGAGGAGCTTCATGATGTAGTACGCGCTCAGCATCGCGCTCGAAGCAGGCTTCCATATCACGGTGTTTCCCATCAGCGCGGGCGCGGTGGGAAGATTTCCAGCGATGGACGTAAAGTTGAACGGCGTGACCGCGTAGACGAATCCCTCGAGTGGACGATAGTCGAGCTGGTTCCACATCGAGTGATCGCTCAGCGGCTGCTGATCGTAGAGCTGTTGCGCGAAGGCGGGATTGAATCGCCAGAAGTCGATCAGCTCGCAGGCGGCGTCGATCTCTGCCTGGAACGCGGTCTTCGACTGGCCGAGCATCGTTGCTGCGTTGAGTGTCGCTCGCCAAGTGGTCGTCAGAAGCTCTGCCGCTTTGAGAAAAACGGCGGCGCGATCCTCCCATGCCCAGCTCGCCCAATCTCGCGAAGCTGCACGTGATGCTTCGATGGCCTGATCGATTTCAGTAACGCCGGCGCGGTGCCAGTCGGCGAGAACGTGGCGGTGATCGTGAGGCATCACCGTTTCCGCCTTCTGCCCGGTTCGGATTTCCTTTCCGCCGATGATCAGGGGGATCTCGATTCGCTCGTCTGCCATTTTTTTCAGACGAGCCTTCAATTCGGTGCGCTCCGCGTTGCCGGGAGCGTAGCTCTTTACTGGCTCATTGTGCGGCAAAGGAACTCGGCGATTTCCGTTGAAGCCGGCGACCGGAGTTGGCTGAGTCGGAGTCGACGGAGCGAATGCCGCTGAGTCGTCAGGCTCGGGAGTTTTTATGACGGGCGCTGCGGCAGGGCGGAGCGTTGAGGCGGCCATGCTTTATTTCCTTGAAGGCGGGACGCTTGATGTAGTCTTCAAAGATACCGGGCCCACCCCCACACCGTGTACCCACCACCTGCAACCGCTTCCCGTAACGTGCATTCCGCTAGCCGCTACTAGCCTCAACGCTACGTTCTCTCAGCTACCTTCCGCTCCCTGCTACCCGTTATTCGGCCACGCTAACTAAATAACAGAGTTGATTGTGATTCGTTTGGGCCCGTGTGCGTGCATCTTGCTCATCGTTGCATGCTCAGCTGACGCGGTGCATTGGAGCGACGTCAGCTACTCTGCGCCGACGCTGCCAGCGCACGTCGCGCTTGGGACGGTCTCGCCGTCACCTCTTGCTTGCCCTGTCTCGGTTCGCGCCGTGCGCACAGGAAAAGAGATGCTCGCTGTCTGGTGGTCGGCTCGGCGCGACAGCAGCGGTGTGCTATTCGTCGCGCGGTCCCACGATGGTGGACGAAGCTGGGTGACACCGGTCGTTGTGGATTCAACCGACCAAAGCGTCCGCGGCTGCGGGCGCCCCGCTCCTGCAATCGCTGTCGATTCTGCGAGTGGCTACGTACACGTCGCGTATTTCGGCGAGGGTGCCTCGGGGAAGGGAATCTTCTTCGCGCACTCGATGGACAGTGGCCGGACTTTCCATTCGCCCGTGCCGATCGTATTCGGAGACAATCCCGCATTCGTTGCCGTTGCAGCAAAGGGCGATCGTGTCGCTGTCGCCTACGACGATCCCAACAGCACTCAACCGAGTGTAGGCATCGCGCTCTCCACGACGATGGGTCACATCTTCAAGCCCGGTACACCGGTGTCGAATCCGAGCGAGCTCGCGAAGCAGCCGACTGTCGAGCTTCGCCGCGACACTGTTCGGATCTGGTGGAACGACTACTCTGCTAATCCCGCTGTCAGCGCCACCAGGATGGCGTACCGACAAGGCATTTGGCGATAGTTAGCGAATGCGTACTTCTTCCTGGACACGGCTGTCGTTGATCGGTGCAGCGACTTCAGTGTTTGTATACTCGTCCGCGGCACTCGGCCAGACCTTTCGAAATCCAATTTCATTTGGTGTCGTCGCGGGCGCATCGATTCCTGTCGGAGACTTCGCGGACTTCGCTGAGACTGGCTGGCACGCAGGCGGACTGCTGCAGTGGGACACGCCGGCTTTCCCGATTGGAATCCGCGCCGACGCCGTCTACCACAAGTTCGGCGAGAAGGACGAGAACGGTGGCTCCCCCAGTATGATCGTCGGCACGGTCAATGGCGTCTGGAGTTTTCCGATGACGCAGCCATACAATGTGCGGCCGTACCTGATCGGCGGCGCGGGGATCTACAACTCGCGGTGCCGTCCCGGTGCTGCGGATGGCTGCGACTCAGAGACGGATTTTGGCTTGAATGGCGGGGGTGGAATCAAAGTTCCGCTAAGCGGATTCACCACCGTCATCGAAGCACGATACCACATCATATTCGACAGCAACGGAACCGTTTCCAACTCGACATTCATTCCGATTTCCGTCGGGATACTCTTCTGAACGACTACCTAACCGAGAACTACTAAGCTGGGAGCGTGCAGCCAACTACGCCGGCAGCTTGGAGCTGCAGACCGAGCGACAGTTGGTCTTGAATGAAAGGAAAACCAAAACAATCTGTCGCTAGGTAGGTCGCTCCAAGCTCACGGCGTTGTTAGCTCCGGGCTCCCAGCTTGGTTGTTTTCAGTTCACGTAGTTGTAGTTGACTCGCGCACGTTTCCTGCTCCTGTCACACGCATGTCCAAGCTCCTGGGAGCACACACGATCAACAACGGCGGGATACACATGGCCGTGAAGCGCGCCGCAAACGCCGGAATGACCGCTATGCAGCTCTTCACGACCATCCCGAAGTATTACGGCGACAAGCAATCCATCAAACCCGAGCGAGTGGCGCGGTTCAAGGAGGCGCTCGCACAATCGAAGATCAAACCCGAAGCAGTGGTGGTCCACGCAGCGTATGTATTGAGCGTTGCCACACCCGATGATGAGAAGTGGGCACGAGCAAGCGGCGGACTCACCAAGGAGATGGAACGATCGAGCGCACTCGGCGTGGGCTCAGTGTGTTTTCATCCGGGATCCGCGGGGACGAGCGAGCGTTCCGCGTCGGCGAAGCGAATTGCGAAGGCGATCGTGATTGCGCTCGAGACGATTGATTCTTCCACCAGGCTTCTCATCGAGAACACCGCGGGCGCAGGGCGGACGATGGGTAAAACTGCGGATGAAATTGCCGAGATTTTATCCGACATTCCGCGTGAGTTGCGCCCGCGCACAGGGTACGGCCTCGACACATGTCACCTCTTTTGCTCGGGGTACGACATCACCAAGTCGAAGGCCGACCTTGCAGCGGTGATCGACGAGTTCGAGGAGAAAACCGGAGAGGCACCATCGTTCTTCCATCTCAACGACAGCGATGGTGAGCTGGGATCCAACAGGGACAGGCATGTACTCATTGGCGACGGCAAGATCGGCGAAGATCCGTTTCACTGGCTGCTGAGCGACAAGCGCACGAATGGCGTTCCGCTAATCCTGGAAACTCCGCAAAAGAACTACGACATCGCCGACGATGACGACTCGCCCGACCTGTATGATGTGCGGATGATGGAGCTTCTTCTCTCGTAAAAGTTGGTTTTTTCCCTCTTGCGCACGAGGATTGCTGCTCTATCTTGCGGCCAGACGCGCATCAGCGTCGCCCACGTTTGCCCCGTTCAAATCACCAGGAGAAGCGATGGCAACAAAGAAGAAGAGCTCCGCGAAAAAGAAGTCAGCTGGAAAGAAGCGCACCGCGAAAAAGTCTTCGGCAAAGAAGTCGGGCAAGAAGAAATCAGGAACCAAGCGCGTGCCAAGCGCCGCATTCATGAAGCCGATGACACCGAGCGCGCAGCTGGCTCCAGTGGTCGGAAGCTCTCCTCTCCCTCGTACCGAAGTCACGAAGAAACTGTGGGCCTACATTCGTCGTAAGGGGCTACAGGATTCGAAGAACCGTCGCATGATCAACGCCGATGACAATCTCCGTCCCGTGTTCGGCGGAACCAAACAGGTCTCCATGTTCGAGATGACACGACTCGTCAACAAGCACCTCAAGTAGAACTTGGCAGTCGCGTCGACAAAGGGGCGCGCCCAAAAAGCGCGCCCTTTTTCACAGCGCAGCGCACTGCGTCGTTTCTGGGAGAACTTCAAAGCGCTCGCCAGCGCGCTCGTATTTTTCATTTTTCTACGGGCATTCTTCCTCGAGGCATACCGGATTCCATCGGGCAGCATGATTCCCACGCTCCTCGTGGGAGACTGGCTTTTCGTCAACAAGCTGGTGTACGGCCCTCATGTTCCCTTCACCAACTACAATCTTCCGGGGATCACCGATCCGAAGCGCGGCGACGTCGTCGTGTTCAAGTCTCCGACGCAGATCGATCAGTTGAACGATCCGAATCCTACGCTGGTGAAGCGGTTGGTCGGCGCGCCCGGCGATACGCTGTTCATGCGAAAGGGGCAGCTGTACGTGAACGGGATCGCGCAGCGACAGGGATTTCCTGCGCCTGCGGCGGGTACGGATGGAGCGATGGACTCGATCGATCCGTTGTTCGACTGGCAGAAGCCGCTGGGGCTCAAGACATCGCGATTCGGTGCCGCTCCTGAACAGCCGTCACACGACAACTGGGGGCCGTTCATCGTGCCGCCCGGAAAATACTTCATGATGGGCGACAGCAGATACAACTCGAAGGACAGTCGCTACTGGAGCTTTGTTCCAAGGGAGAACATCAGAGGGAAGCCGATGTTCGTGTACTACTCGTACAATGCCGACGACAGCGATCGGCCGCTTCCCTTTGTCACTGATATCCGGTGGAGCCGCATCGGGCACTGGATACGCTGATCACTCGGATACGAGCGCGACAACCTTCGTAAGAGTGGAGTCGAACGTCACCGCACGGTGATGACTGTCCACGATGTAATCCGGATCCATCACGATGTAACGCGAGCCGACGCGCAGGACATGGACTTTGCGCGCCTGCGTGCCTTCGTTGACAACTTTCCCGTAAGCAATCGCGGCGCGCCGGCAGAGCGTGGGATTGCTGACTGGCCGCACCTGGAGTGCAGGGACGCGGGGAACGTTGTACACCGCGAGGAAGCGCGCCGCAATCTTGTCTTTCCGATGCATGAGTGATCGGAAGAGCTGTTGATTGTAACGGCTTCCCGCAACCGGTCGTGCACAACCCGTTCGCTGTGCGACGGTGATGCAACGAGACCGAGTGCCAAAAGCGGTGTGGCGGCGAGCATCGCGGCCAAACGGAGTCTGCTGTGCATTGTATTAATCGACGATTCTCGAGGTTTGGAGTAACCGCCCGAGATAACAGAGAACCGAAAAGCTTGCCGCAGAGTCGCAGAGGCGCAGAGAAGGCTCGTTATCGCGCGATAACGAGCCTTCTCTGCGCCTCTGCGACTCTGCGGCAGCTTTTCAGTTCTCTGCCATCTCCCTCGCTCCGTCTATTACATTGAACCTCTTAATGCCGGACTTCATCGCACGCCAGAACAGCGAGCGACTGAGACAGAGACTCTCATCCGGATTCACATTCCGGGAACCGCCCGCTTTCAGCAAGCTCGCCAGATCCATTGTCGAAATGGCTTTGGTTACCGGCGTCGTCGTGAGACTCTACCGCGCGCTGGTGCTTGTAAACGTCGGGAACTCGAGCGCTATCACTATCGGCGTGATGTTCCTGCTCGGCGCATCGTTCGTTCTGTTGATGGCGGCGGTGCACCTCAGCCGGTTTCCGCTCAAGCAATGGACGTGGCGCGCACCTGCCTTCGCCGCGCTCGAATCAGCGTTCGAAAGCCTCGTAAGTCTCGCGCTGATACTCGCGCACCGGGAGCCGCTGGGCACGGGCGGCGCAACGATCGGTGACTGGCCGGCAATCGCCGGCAATATCCTGCTCAGGCACGTGATCGTCATCTCCGTCTTCTCACTGCTGCTGGCGCTGACAGTCAAGCTCGTGAGATACCGGATCATGAAGCACGAACATGCTGCGTGGAGCGCCGGCACGGTTCGCGCGGGAATCCCGGGTGAAGCGATGCTCGAGAGACGGCAGACCCGACAGACACCCGTGCCACCACCACCCGATCGCCGCGGGCGGTAGCCCGCGCACCACGATCGCTTATTATTCGAAGCAGCCACCACAACACGGAAGGATTCGAATGTACGATGAGAGAATTGTCACGCCGATGCGGCAGGAGCTCACGCGGCTCGGCGTTGAAGAGATGCGGACGCCGGACGAAGTGGACGCGAATCTCAAGGATGCAAAGGGAACGACGCTCGTCGTCGTGAATTCGGTATGCGGGTGCGCCGCGCGAAACGCCCGCCCTGCAGTTGCACGCGCGCTTCAACACTCGGTAAAGCCGGCGAAGCTCACAACGGTTTTTGCGGGACAGGATGCACCAGCGGTGCAGCGCGCCCGCAGCTACTTCATCGGCTACCCGCCATCATCTCCGCAGATTGCTTTGTTAAAGGATGGCCGGCTGGTATTCATGCTCGAGCGCCACAACATCGAGGGCCGCACCGCGAATGAGATTGCAGATGATCTCGTCGGTGCGTTCGACAAGTACTGCGAGACGCCGTCGGCAGCCGAGGCGCTGACTTAAGGGGAAGCGACCACGAAGCACACGAAGAGCACGAAGAGCATCGCGCGCCGACATCAGCTTCGATCGGCGCGCTTTTCTTTTAGGTTGAACTCACCTCGCCACTCGAGGACGTAGCCGTGCGAGCTGTTCCCCCTAAAATGCAGTTCTTCGTGCCCTTCGTGCTCTTCGTGGTCACTTCCTTGTCAGTGGGAATAGGAGATCCAGCGCGCCATCTCTTTCATGGTGGGCCGCTTGCCGTACATGAGCAGGCCGACTCGATAGATCCGCGCAGCGATCCACACCGCGACTACGCACGACAGCGCCAGCGCCACGAGTGACGAGGCGATATCCCACCACGGAACGCTTCCAATCGCCAGCCTCAACGGCATTATGATCGGCGCCGAAAATGGCAGAATCGACATCACGTGCGCCGTGCCGCCCGTCGGATTCATCAGGATGGGATTGATGAAGACAGCAGTAGCCACCAGCATGATCAGCAGCGGCTGCACCGCCTGCTGCGCTTCCTGCTCAGTGTTTACCGACGAGCCCACGGCTGCGTAAAGTGACGCGTAAAACGTGAATCCAAGAAGGAAAAAGAGAAGGAGAAGAATCCCGAATCCAATGGATATCTCGGGCATCTGGAACGGCGCTGTAGGGACGCCGAGCCGGGACATCAGCGGAGCACGGACCTTGAACATCACAACCGACGCCACGACCCAGATGATCTGCTGCGTCAGTCCAACAGCTCCGACGCCGAGCACCTTGCCGGCGAGCAACGTCTCGGATGGAACGCTGGAGACAACGACCTCGGCAACCCGTGTCGTTTTTTCCTCGAGGACTCCGCGTAGAACATTCTGGCCGTAGAGGACGATTGACATGTAAAGCAGAAACGCCACCACGCCGGCGAAGATGATACTCACCGTTCCGGACCCGCCGCGTCCCGCGTCGGAGATGCGCTGAGCGCTCAACTTCAGCGGCAGCAACGTCAGCGCCTTTATCTTGTCCGACCTGACCCCCGCCTCCTCCAGGCGCTCCCGGAGAATCGTCTCCTTCACCGTATTGCGTAGCGCCTCCATGTCGTTGAGGTTGGACGCATTCCGTCCGGCGTAGCGTAGCGAGTCGCCCTTCACCGTCTGCGCATCGAGGACGAGGTAACCGCTCGCCTGCTTGCTCATCACCTGGTGCGTCGCCGTGCTCTCAGCTTGCGACAGCTCGGCTGCTGCAACCACTCTCACAACGGGTGCTACGGATCCCGCCGGACGTTTGAAGTTCAGCGCATCGGCGATTCTCTGCCCGACTCCGGTGGTGGTTCCGTCGAGAATGATGGTGTTCGCGAATTCGGTGGACGCCTTCGACTTCTTCGCCATGTAAGCGGGAATCAGAATCAGCGACCCAAAGAACACCGGACCGAAAACGGTGGCCATGACAAACCACCGTGTGCGCACACGCTCGAGGTACTCGCGCTTGATGATCGTCCAGAGCTTAGCCATGTCCAGTCATTCCTATTTCGACTCCCTCCGCCCACGGCTCTTCGCCCGGCGCGCGTGTTCGAGCACCCACTCGCTCGAGGAAAATCTGATGGAGCGACGGCTGCACCAGCTCGAAACGCTGGATGCTTGCTCCTGTCGCAACTATGCGGTGCAACAGCTCCTGCGGATTGGCACCGTCGACGAGCTCGACCTCGAAGTAGCGATTGGAATCGTCAACCCGCTTGACCAGTTTCCGGTCAGCGAGAATAGCTCCGACGCCGTTGGATGATCCGCCATCGAGAGAAAGAGCGATGTTGCGGGATCCGTGTGAGTCCTTGATCGCCGCTATCGAGCCGTCGAGCACCTTCTCGCCGCGAGCGATGATGCACACCGCGTCGCAAATCCGCTCGGCGTTGTCCATGAGGTGAGTGCTGAATATCACAGTCTTCCCGCGGCGCTTGAGATCGACAATCGTGTCCTTCAACGCCTGCGCGTTGATCGGATCGAGTCCGCTGAATGGCTCGTCGAGAATCACGAGATCGGGATCGTGGAGCAGAGTCCCGATGAACTGAACCTTCTGCTGCATTCCGCGCGAAAGCTCATCGATCTTCGAGAGTCCCCAATCCTTTTCCGCGTTCCGGAGATCGAACCTTTCCATCCACTCCGTAATCCGCTGGTCGGCGACTGCACCGTTCACGCCCTTGAGCTCGGCCAGAAATCGCAGCACGCGCCGCACCTGCATCTTGCGATACAGGCCGCGCTCCTCCGGCAGGTATCCGATGCGATCGGTGATGCGGGAATCGTTGAACGGAACGCCAAGAATCCGGATCGTGCCCTGATCGGGCGCGATGATGTTCAGGATCATCCGGATTGTGGTCGTCTTTCCCGCGCCGTTGGGGCCGAGCAGCCCGTAGACGGAGCCTTTGGGAACGTGAAGCGTGAGGTTGTTTACGGCAACGTGCTCTGCGTATCGCTTGGAGACGTTCTCTATCTCGACAGTGTAATCAGCCATGTAGTCTCATCAATTGTTGCATCGTAGAATATAGGCGTGGAGCCGAGACTGCGTTTCGACCGCAACGAGCTTGCGGGGGCGTTCGGAGATATCGGCACCGACCTGCCGCTGGTAATCGGGATGATCCTCGCGGCGGGACTCCACAGCGCGAGCGTGCTGGTGATGTTCGGGCTGATGCAGTTCTTCACGGCGTTTACGTACCGGATGCCGATGCCGGTTCAGCCTCTCAAGGCAGTCGCTGTGATCGTGATCACTCAGCACATCGCGCCCGGCGTTCTGTACGGTGGAGGGCTCGCGATCGGGATCGCGATGCTGATCCTCACTCTCACCGGCGGGATCGATTGGCTCGCTCGCGTCGTTCCGCGCGCGGTCGTGCGCGGGCTTCAGCTCGGACTCGGCCTTCAGCTCGCAACGCTCGCACTCGGTAATTACGTCCAGCACGACGGCGCTCGCGGTTATGTACTGGCAGCCGTTGCGTTCGCGATCATCATCGCGCTGCTTGGCAATCGTCGCTTTCCGCCGGCGTTGTTCGCGATTGGTCTCGGCGTGATCTACGCGATTGCGTTCAAGCTCGACTCTTCGGCGATTGCGTCCAGCGTCGGCTTCACGCTTCCACAGTTTCAGCGTTTGTCGGTGAGTGATGTGATTTCGGGATTTGTGCTGCTGGCGATCCCGCAGATCCCACTCTCGCTTGGCAATTCCATTCTCGCCACGCGGCAGATTGCCGAGGATCTGTTCCCCGACAAAAAAATCACGGTGCGCAAGCTGGGTCTGACTTACGCGGCGATGAATCTCGTCAATCCATGGCTTGGTGGAGTGCCGACGTGTCACGGCTCGGGCGGACTGGTTGGTCATTACACGTTCGGCGCGCGCACCGGTGGATCACTGATTATTTACGGGTCGATCTTTCTGGTGATTGGCCTTTTCTTCGCGGCGGGTTTTCAGCAGGTGGTCGAAGTATTCCCTTTGCCGGTTCTCGGAGTGTTGCTGCTCTTCGAGGCATTGGCGCTGATGCGATTGATTCGAGCCGAAGCCGACAATTCTTTCGACTTCTATCTAGTGCTCGTCGTCGGACTCATCGCTGCCGGTGTGCCTTATGGTTACGCGATCGCACTCGTTATCGGGACCTTGCTCTATTACTTGTTGCCTCGCCCTGAGCCGGACGCGGTTTAGCTGAAGAGTTGTTTTGCGTATGCCACGCGAGGCGGCATCAGCCGAGCGTGGCAAGCGCAAAGACTCTAAGGGATCTCGATTATTCGGGTTGTGGTTACCGGCGGCCCGGCGCGGGGGGTGAGCTCCAGCTTCAGCCGATATTGTCCTCGCGGGATGAGCGACAGATCGAGCACCACCGAGCGAGTAGCGATCCCACCGAGAGCGGGCGTCTCGTGCCACGCGATGCTCATCGGCGTGCTTTTGCCGATACCGATCACCTCGGCGAGTTTTCTCAATCCCTTGTTGACCTTCGTCAGGGTGAGGCTCACCGGCAAGGCGCTGTCCGGGCGGGCGAGCCCGTACGTCTCCCAGTAAAGACCGAGCTTCTTCGAACGTTCGACCGTCGAGGGACCAAGTGCGAGAGGAAGAATCGCGGTGAGGTCCGTGCTCGGAGTGGTTGTCGCGTCGAAGAGAAGAATGTCCGAGACCGCAACAGTGCCGGGCGGCAGCGGAGCGAGCCAGACCGCGCGCCGAATACGGCCGCCGCGCTTCTTTTCGGGATTCCACGCCTCGAAGCTGAGCAATCGCGGCGTCGAGTTCATGGTAAACGTGTACCATCCGCGCGTGTCCACCGATTGCGATATCGTCGGTTGATCGTGCTCGCTTCGCTGCAGCACGAGGGCTGTGTGCTCTGCGGGGCCGGCGAGAGCGGTGTCAAACGTCAAATCATACGCTGCCACCACCTGCACTGAGTCGCCGCGCCGGAACAATGCAAGCTGCGCATCGAAGTCTCCAAACGTGACGGCGACTGCGGGAGAGTAGCGCTCCACCGAACGGCGCTCGCTGAAGTCCCATGTCGATTCGCCGATGTCGGTGATCGAATCCACATTCACGGATATTGGGAAGAAGTGGTAGTTCGGCGCAGCCTCGTGGCCCGACACCGGGCCGTCGTAAGGGTCGTAGTAGCTTCCCGGTGCTCGCGACCAATAGCGCGACCATCCGTACCGCACCACGAGCTCCCGCAGATCGTCGCCCCACTGCAACGAGTATCCGGCGCGAGTGCCGTCCATAATCCGGCCCATAACCTGGCGGGCGTAATGCTCTGTTTCCCTGTCGTTACCGGGAATGGCGAGGAACGGATCGGCGAGCCACCACAACCGCCGCGCGAGTGCCTCGTTCCTTCCGCATCCAACCTTGCCGAAACGCTTTCGCTGCGCGTCGTCGAGCAAGCTGGAGAGATCAGTCCACCTGCAACGCTCGTTGGTCGGCATGGCCGCCAGGGCGTCGTGGAACGCGCTATCGGCAGCGGCGTAATTGCGGAGCTCATGAAGGGCGAGACCTTTGAGTGCATCGCACCACCAGCGGGTTCCGGCGCACGACCGCGCGACTTGCACCGCGTCGCTGTCACGTCCTGCCTCGACGAGATAACGAATCCTCTGGCCCGCGATCCAGTCGTCGGCGGGCGAGCGTGCGGCGGCACTGTCGAGAGTGAGGAGGAGCTGGTCGCGTGCTTCGCGGATCGGTTTTGGCTCCTTCGGTGCGCGAGGGTCGTCGTCGTTCCACTGACAGAAGCGGCCGACACGGGCATCGCAATCATATCCACCGCCACCACTGAAGCGCACGGGAAGATTCATGTGGCGCACCCGCTCGAACCAGGTCTGCATTCGCACCGCGCGTTTTCTCGCGTCGATCGAATCGACGCGCGGCGAGCGAGCAGACTGGGCAAAAGCGGGCGCCGCAGCCGCGAGGGCAGCGACCACTCCGAAAACAATCGAGCGATTGGAAGAAATCAGGCGCGCCATGCTACGATCTCCCTCTCAACCTCTGAGCCTCTGGCTAGATCAGCCGGTGCTCCGCGCCATCGCGCTCTCGAGTGCGTTCCAGGCAAGAAGCGCGCACTTCACCCGCGCAGGAAACCTGGAAACGCCGCTCAGCGCACGCAGAGAGCCCAGCGTTTTCTCCACCGACTGGTCGTCGGCAGACGTTGTTCCCATCACCATGTCACGAAACGTCCCACGAAGCTGCTCGATCTCCTCGGCCGATTTTCCCTTCACCAGCTGAGTCATCATCGATGCCGAGGCTTGTGAGATTGAACAGCCGCGGCCGGAGAAACGAAGGTCGGAGACTTTGTCGCCGTCAAGGACGACGTGAAGCGCGACCTCATCGCCGCAAAGCGGATTCTTCATTGTCACCGATGTCGTGGCGCCCTCGAGCTCGCCCTTGTTCCTCGGCCGGCGATAGTGGTCGAGGATGAGCTCCTGGTAAAGGGCCGCGATTTCGGCAGATCGATCGGAGAGGGACATGAAGGCAAGATATACAACGGAAACAACAATTGCGGATTGCGGGCTAACGACCTGGATCGAAGATCGCCTCGATCTGCTTCCCGAAAAGGTGTGCGATCTGAAATGCCAGAGGAAGGCTGGGATCATAACGGCCCGTTTCGATTGCGTTCACCGTCTGACGGGAGACGCCCAGTCGCTCCGACAACTCGGCCTGGCTCCAGCCGCGCTCCGCTCGAAGTATGCGAAGCTGGTTCTTCACTGGTATCGGCGCCTCGCGAAAGCCTGACCGAAGAGCCAGAAAACCCAGAAGAAAGGCCAAACGTGACGGTAGCCCCAATCCGCTTCCTTGAGCGGCATCGCGAGCTGCATCAGCGCGAGCACCATGATCAGGACCATCGCCAGCGGATAGGCCCAGGCGAGAGCCTCGAGATGGATTCGACGCTCCATCTCGTCGGCTTGTCGCATGTCGTTGATGAAAGTCCAGAGAAAAATCATGAACGGAACGAGCGGCACCAACGCGACACCAACGCGCGCCCAGTCGGCTTGGGGCGGTCCCATGCTCTTGAGCACGAGGCGGGCGCCAAAGTAGGTGAGAATCCAAACGATGCTCCAGGCGAAAGCGGCGTATCCGCGTTTTCGCTCAGCCACGGTAATCGGGTCCACTGCTGCTCCTGAAAGGGCCGGAGGGGAGTGTAAAGCTATCTTGTCTAAATGTCAAGTATACTTTACACACAGCCATGGACGCTTAGCGCTAGAAGAATCGCTGAAGAGCGTCAGACGACGGCGTGGCCGAACACCTCTTTTGCCCTTATAACCCCGGCGACTAGCGCGTCGATGTCGCCCTCATCGTTGTAGACGTAGAACGAAGCGCGTGCTGTTGCCGGAAGGTCGAGCCTCCGCATCAGCGGCTGCGCGCAATGGTGGCCGGCTCGAATGCAGACGCCCTCACCGTCGAGAATGGTCGCGAGATCGTGCGGATGCACGTCGTCGAGCGTGAAGCTCAGCACCCCACTCCGCTCTGCAGCGGGCGGCCCATAGATGCGAATTCCGTCCAGACGCGAGAGAAGGAATTGTGCGCTGGCCATCAAAGCGCGCTCGTGTGCGAGCACGGTATCCATTCCAATGGAATCGAGATACTCCGCGGCTGCCGCCAATCCAACAGCGCCCGCGGCGTTCGGCGTGCCCGCCTCGAGCTTGTGAGGCAGCACGTTCCACGTGGTGCTCTGGTCGTAGACAAACTCGATCATGTCACCACCGGTCTGGTACGGCGGCATCCCCTCGAGAATTCCGCGTTTCCCGGCGAGCCCGCCGATTCCCATCGGGCCCAGCATCTTGTGTCCGCTGAACGCGTAGAAGTCCACGCCGAGGTCGTCGAATCGCACTGTGAGATGGGGCGCGCTCTGAGCGCCGTCGCAGACGGTGAGCGCGTCACTGTTCTCCTCGACTATCGACACTATCTCACGAACCGGGTTGACGGTGCCGAGTGCGTTCGAGACATGACTGAATGCGACGATGCGAGTGCGGTCCGACATCATCGAGCGAAGACAGTCCAGATCGACCTTCCCGTCGGCCGTCAGCTCACAGATGCGGAACGTCGCTCCGCGCTCGATGGCGAGCTGCTGCCAGGGGACGAAGTTGGCGTGGTGCTCGAGGGCGGTTACGACTATTTCGTCGTCTCGCCGGACATTCTCTCTTCCCCACGTCGACGCAACGAGATTGATGGACTCAGTCGTGCCTCGCGTGAAGATGAGACAATCGCTGTCGGCGACTCCGAGGAATTTCGCCACTCGGTCTCTCGCGCGTTGGTAGCAATCGGTCGCAGCAACGGACAGCGCATACGCCCCGCGGTGGGGATTGGCGTTGCTCGTCTCGTAGAATTCACGCATGGCATCGAGAACCACCGAGGGTTTCTGCGATGTCGCAGCGGAGTCGAGATAATGAAGATCAGGATTGGCGGCGAGGAGCGGGAAATCCTTTCGTCGATTGCCGAGGTTGCTCATGACTCCATCTCCTGCGCGGGGACCCACGCCTCGGAGACAGTGTGGCCGTCCCCGGCGCGCGAGCACGGCGGTCCGACGAGGATCATGCCGTTCTCGATCCGGACCGAATACACCGGCAGTGGCTCAGTGGCCGGACCCTGGCGCACCGCTCCAGAAGCGCAATCGAACCTGGCGCCGTGCCAGGCACATTGAATCGTCCCGTCGGCAAGCACGTCACCAAGCGAAATCGCGAACTCCTGATGCGTGCACGTATCGGAAACCGCGGTAATGCGGCCCGCATGTCTGATCAGACAGACCGGCTCACCCGTCGCTTTCACCACGCCGAACGCTCCTTCGTCGGGAACTTCATCGACTTTCGCGACCGCTTCGTAGGCGGAATCTTCCAATCGCAATCCGCAGTGGTGGTTGATTATCCCGACAAATTTACTTAGGATTCAATCTATTCAAGGAAGTGCTGTAACGCCAAGGAGTTAGGATGGGCTCAGCAATCGAGACACTGGTCAATAAAGAGTATGCTTACGGCTTCGTAACCGACGTCGAGACGGATACTATTGGCCGAGGTCTCAACGAAGATGTCATCCGCGTAATCTCGCAGAAAAAGAACGAGCCTGCATTCATGCTCGACTGGCGGCTCAAGGCGTATCGCCGCTGGCTCACGATGAAAGAGCCCCACTGGGCCAACATCCACTACGAGCCGATCGACTACCAGGACATCAGCTACTACTCTGCCCCAAAAAGCGTCAAGCCACTTCAGAGTCTCGACGATGTAGACCCAGAGCTGCTGAGCGCGTACAAGAAGCTCGGCATCTCTCTCAACGAGCAGAAAATGCTCGCTGGCGTCGCCGTGGATGCGATCTTCGATAGCGTCTCGGTGGGGACGACGATGAAGGAAGAGCTCGGAAAGTACGGGATCGTATTCTGCTCATTCGGCGAAGCTCTCCAGACGCATCCCGAGATTGTCGAGAAGTACCTCGGCACGGTCGTTCCGCACAGCGACAATTTTTTTGCCGCGTTGAACGCCGCAGTTTTCAGCGACGGATCGTTCTGCTATGTGCCGAAGGGCGTGAAGTGTCCGATGGAGCTGTCGACTTATTTCCGCATCAACAGCGCGAATACGGGACAGTTCGAGCGCACGCTGATCATCGCCGACGAAGGCGCATCGGTGAGCTATCTCGAGGGATGCACGGCGCCCAAGCGCGATACGAATCAGCTGCACGCAGCGGTGGTCGAGCTCATCGCGCTCGACAACGCGTCGGTGAAATACTCGACGGTGCAGAACTGGTACGCGGGCGACAAAGAGGGGAAAGGCGGGATCTTCAACTTCGTCACCAAGCGTGGGAAGTGCGTTGGTGTGAACTCGAAGATCTCCTGGACTCAGGTCGAGACCGGCTCGGCGATCACGTGGAAATATCCGAGCGTGATTCTTCAGGGCGACAACTCGACGGGCGAGTTCTACTCGGTGGCCGTGGTTAACAACCGGCAGCAGGCGGACACCGGCACCAAGATGATTCACATCGGGAAGAACACGAAGTCGACGATCGTTTCAAAGGGAATCTCGGCAGGCCACGGCAACAACAGCTACCGCGGGCAAGTGAAGGTTCTTCCGAGGGCGACTGGCGCGCGCAATTACACGCAGTGCGATTCGATGCTGATTGGGAACCAATGCGGGGCGCACACATTCCCGTACATCGAGGTGCAGAACAATACGGCGACGCTGGAGCATGAGGCATCGACGTCGAAGATCGGGGAGGATCAGATCTTCTACTGCAAATCACGTGGGCTGAGCGCCGAGCATGCGGTGTCGATGATCGTTTCCGGTTTTTGTCGGGAAGTGTTTCAGAATCTGCCGATGGAGTTCGCTGTTGAAGCGCAGCAACTGCTCGGAATTACTCTCGAAGGATCTGTCGGCTGAGCAGGCATCTCGACGACCGACGTGCTGACAGCTACTCGCCTGAGCTTTGTTAGCTGTCTGCTGAGCAAATAGCCAAGAAGCTCCGGCTATCAGCAGTTAGCACGTCATTGGGAACCAGGCACCAAACCAACAACCAAATATCAGTGCTCAAAATTAAGAATCTCCACGCATCAATAGCAGGAAAGGAAATCCTCAAAGGAATTGACCTCACCGTCAACGCTGGTGAGGTGCATGCTGTGATGGGCCCCAACGGATCGGGCAAGAGCACGCTCGCACAAGTGCTTGCCGGCCACCCCGCATATGAAGTCACCGACGGATCGGTGACTTACGACGGACGTGATTTGCTCGCGATGGATCCGGAAGTGCGCGCACAGGAAGGAATCTTCCTCGCATTCCAGTATCCAGTCGAGATTCCCGGCGTCACCAACGCTTACTTCCTTCGCTCGGCCTACAACGAAATCCGCAAGGCAAAAGGACTGGAAGAGCTCGACCCACTCGAGTTCCTCGACCTGATGGAAGAGAAAATGAAGCTCGTCGACATGGATCCGGCGATGCTCAATCGGTCGGTAAACACCGGCTTCTCGGGCGGCGAAAAGAAACGCAACGAGATTCTCCAGATGGCAGTGCTGGGGCCACGACTGGCAATACTCGACGAAACCGACTCGGGTCTCGACATCGACGCGCTCCGCATCGTGGCTGAGGGTGTCAACAAGCTTCGCAGTCCCGACAACGCGACGATTCTCGTCACGCACTACCAACGGTTGCTCAACCACATCGTTCCCGACGAAGTGCATGTTCTCGCTGCTGGACGAATCGTGCGGTCGGGAGGAAAGGAGCTGGCTCTGGCGCTCGAGGAAAAGGGCTATGAGCAGTTTGCCGCGGGAGCCGGTGCCGGAGCGGCTGCGTGACCGAAGTTCTCGCTGCCGCGGGACGATCCTCAATGCCGGCCAGTCCACCACCTCACGCGATTTCGCGCGACGCTTATCGCGCTGATTTCGAGCGGCTCAGAGCGTCGGAGCTGCGCACCGAGCCCGAATGGCTCGGTCGGTTCCGCGCCGAAGCAATGGAGAGCTTCGAGACACTCGGCTTTCCAACGATGAAAGACGAGGACTGGCATTTCACGAGTGTTGCGCCAATTGCAGACCGCGTTTTCCATCCGGCCGGTGTCGCTTCGATTTCCCCGGAGCAAGTATCGAAGCTTGGACTGCCAACACTCGGCGGAACGTCCCTCGTTTTCGTGAATGGGTACTTCTCGCCTGAGCTGTCGTCGCCGGGAAACGAGCGCGCTACCGCTGGCGTAACCGTTCAGAGTCTTGCGGCGGCGCTTCGCGATGCGCCCGATATCCAGTCTGCGATCGGCCTGGCCGCGACGAGCACGAGCAGCGCATTCACTGCCCTGAACGCCGCGTTCTTCCGGGACGGCGCGCTCATTCGCATCGCGGCCAACGCAACGGCCGCGCCGATCCATATCGTGTTCATCGCAGCCAACAGCGAGGGAAAAGTCTCGCATCCGCGCAACATCATCATCGCGGGCGAGCAGTCGCAGGCGACGATCGTCGAGAGCTACGTCGCGGCAGACGACGGCACGTACTTCACCAACGCGGTTACGGAAGTGATACTCGGCGACGGCGCGCGGGTAAGTCATTACAAGCTGCAGAGCGAAGGAACGAGCGCGTTCCATGTTGGAACGATTCAGGCGCGGCAGCCGCGGAGCAGCTACTACGAATCGTTCTCGTTCGCGACCGGGGCCGACCTTTCACGAACGAACGTCTACACCGTTCTCGAGGGAGATGCTGCGGAGTGTGTTCTCAACGGGCTTTATCTCGCCGACGGAACGCAACACATGGATCACCAGACCTACGTCGAGCATGTCGCGCCGAATTGTCCGAGTCACGAGCTGTACAAGGGAATACTCGACGGTCGGTCGCACGGCGTGTTCAACGGCAAGGTCTACGTCCATCCCGAGGCGCAGAAGACCGACGGCAAGCAGAGCAACAACAATCTTCTGCTGTCGGATCACGCTCGCGTCGACACAAAACCGCAGCTCGAGATATTCGCCGATGACGTGAAGTGTACGCATGGCGCAACAGTGGGGCGTCTCGACGAGACGGCGCTGTTCTATCTGCGGAGCAGAGGTCTCAGCAACACCGTCGCGCGAAAGCTTCTCACTTACGCATTCGCTGCCGATGTATTGGAGCGGTTGTCGCTTGCTCCCCTGAGAGATGCACTCGAAGCGAGAGTGCTGGAGCGCTTCACTGGATGAGATAGCAGAGAAGGCAGAGTTTCTCTGCCTTCTCTGTTATCTCGACAGGAAGTAGTAGCCCACGATCGCTACGAGAACCACGAATAAGATCAGCATCGGTAAAGGGCCTCGTTTCTCACCGGGCTCATGGCCCCCGAGTATTGGATTGGTGATCGTGGTGCGCTTGGTGAGAACGTCGTCGTACGATTTTGCTTCGGCACGGTCCACGACGGAAACTCCGAGAGGAAGGCGGGAGCGCCGGAACGTCAGCTCGGCTGTTCCGATCTCGATTCGATCGCCCTCTCTGAGCTGCCGCGGTGTGCTGACGTGCTCGCCATTCAAACGGGTCCCGGTCGCGCCGGATGTGTGGAGCACGTACTCTCCGCCTTCGGCTCTTACTTCGGCGTGCGACCTCGATACCGAAGGCTCGCGGAGAACGATTGTGCTGCTCGCATCGCGTCCTATTGTGAAGCCGGCATCGGTGAGGGGATAGGCCCTGCGCTCGAACTCATACACCAGATAAGCCGTCGCTTTTTCCTGCTCTGTTGCGTTCCTATCCATTGATTCTACTGTTACAAAGGTGGCATTAACCGCAAGATATGGCATCTTGATGCAGGAATCGAACCCCCCAGTGGAGGAGAACTAATGCCGACGAAGCTCGAGAAAACCCTGAAGCGCGAGATCGTGATCAACGGTGAGCCGCACATTGCGACGATTTCACCGGAAGGCGTCAAGGTGACGAAGAAGGGCTTCAGGAAGGGAAATGAGATCACCTGGGCGGCGATCTCCAGCGGTGATGCAAGTCTGCGTTCGGATCTCAGTGCGTCGGTCGACGCAAACGCGACTGAGCCCGGCGAGTAACGACCGGGTCAGGACATCGGCATCGTCATGGGCTGAGTGGGAGCGTCGGAGAGGTGCTCCTGGATGATCACCCACCGGCCCCCGCGATTCACGAACACTGCAGTCCACGCGCCACCGATGACATGCGGCATGTTGGTCGGCGTGAGATGGGGAATTCGATAGGTCGCGGTCATTACTGCCGCGCTGCGGGAGAGGACGTCGATGTGCATCGACGTCCATTCCCATTTCGGATTGCGCATGTTGCTGCCGACGTACTTCCAGAACGTCTGGATCTGTGCCTGGAGCGAATCGCGTGTAGTGGTCGCGCCGCCGCTGTTGGCAGAGATCACCGGGCCTTCTCTCGGGTACAGGCTCATCAGGCGGTTCACGACATCGGGTTTCGAGAGGTCGTAGGTGTTTATTACCAGGTGCCTCAGTGAGTCGGCGATCGCGGCACGTTCGGATGGTGTCGGTGTAGAATCACCGGAGCTGTTGCAGGCGGTGACGATGAAAGCGGCTGCTGCTGCAACAAGGAAGAGGGGTCGCATGGCCTTAAAGTACACTGCGGACTGCTGATTGATTGCGGACTTCGGACCTACTGCGGACTTCGGATCTGCTACAGAAAGGGCTGTCCAGTACGCGGGAAATGGCTGTCACTCGCCGTGGACAAACAGGGCGGTAGAAAGTCGGTTTCTAGAGGGAAAATGACATGGCTCACTGGTTGCACCAGTAGCCGGTAGCGTCGGTGGCCCGTACGCACGACTGTGCGGTTCGGGCATTCCGATCTGGAGTGGGAAGGAGGACCTTGTGCGCACAAATACCAGGTTTGCATTGATAGGGGCCGCCGGACTGATTGTCGCGGCGTGCAGCGGTAAGAAGACGTCGATGAGCGACGACCTCAAGAAGGATCTGGACATGGCGTCCACCTCCGATGGGCTCGCGCTGGCATCGCCCGCGGCGAAGGGAAGCCAGGTTGTGTCGGCGATCGAGCGGACGACTCCGCCCGCGCCGCGACAAGTTGCGCAGTCGCAACGCGTCGTGAAGCACAAGCCGGCTCCGAAAGCTCCGCCGGCGCCGGTCGAAGCGCAGAAAGCCGACGTGAGTCAGGACGTCACGCCGCAGCCGGTAGTAGTCGCGACGGTACCCGACGAGCCGCAGCCGGTTGAATCACCCCGGCCGCGTCCGGTGGAAATGCCGTCGGGATCCGGAACCAGCGTAGGACGTGGCGGTGGATCGAGCGTCGGCGCAGTCCTCGGTGGAATTCTCGGCGTCGTGCTGCGTGGTGGCATAGTCGTCGGAGACGACGAGTGCGATCCGCGCACGGACGGGCGTCGCGGACGGTCACCAGGTTCGATCAACCAGCGTCTGCCTGGGGGCATCGGTGGTTTCCCCGGAGGGCGTGGCACATTCCCGGGATCGGGAAGGGGTCGGTTCTAGAGTAACGCCTGAGCGCCGCGTGGAGAAAACTCTCCGCGCGGCGCTTTCGCATTTCAAGGCACCTTCTAATGAAGATTTCCACTTCTATCGCCCGCACCTCTCTCGTGGCCGTCTTGTCGCTCACGTTCGGTGCCTGCAACGACAAGAAGAGCAACGATGCTCTGGCACAGGATTCGTCCCTCACGAAGGATCTGGCGCTCGCCAATCGCGACACCGCCTCACAGCCGCAGCTCAAGGATGTCCCGGTTGAATCTGTTCCCGCTCCTGCCGCCGCTGTGCCTCAGACCGCGCCAAGAGCGCGGACGCGAGTAACGACGCCTCCATCGCGAACGATCGTTCGGACACCCGCACGTCAGGTTCGGACGGTCCCTGCCGAGCCGCAGATTGGGACCAGCGCCGTGACGTCGAGCGGAAATACAGTCACCGCCGAAGCGAAAGGATCGGAGCGCTCGCTCGGGACAGTGTCGGTCGGCTCCGAGATGTCGTTCTACTCCGGACAGAAAGTGTGCACGAACACCAACCAGGTCGGCGACAGATTCACGGCGCAGATCGCCCAGCCGGTGCAGGGCTCGAATGGTTCAGTGATCCCGGCCGGCGCGAGCGCGGTCGTCGAGATCACTTCGCTCAAGCGAAGCGAGCGGGCGAACGACAACATCGAGATCGGGCTGCGTGTTGCTTCCATCACCTTCAACGGAAAGACATATCCGGTCAATTCCGAGGTGAGCTACGCCCAGGTGGAGCGAGTGCGCGGAGAGTCGAACACCGCGGGCAACGCCGTGAAGGGTGCCGCGATCGGTGCGGTGCTTGGTCAGATTCTCGGACATCGGACCAAGTCGACGATCATCGGAGCGGCGGGCGGTGCTGCCGTCGGCGCAGCAGTTGGGGCGGCGAATGCGAAGGTTGACGGGTGCGTGCCGAGCGGGGGGCGCATCACGGTGCGGCTTACCCAGCCTCTGGTGGTGCAAGTCGGGAACTAGAGCAACAAAAAACGCCAACAACAGAACGAGACCTCGTTCTTTTGTCGTTGGCGCCCAAGAAAATTTTGCGCGCGGCGCCCCCGCTCTCTAGCTTAGTCGCTCCCGATTGCCCCAGGTCCCATGCGATCCAGAGTGCTCACGCCAGTCGTGCTTATCATCTGCTCCTGCTCGCCAGGAAATGATCGAGCACGCGCCGGCTCTACCTCGGATTCTGGTGCCGTCGTTACCGAGCTGAATCCGGCGGCCGACAGTACCTCAGACAAGCAGCGCCCGAAGGCTTCGGCAAAACCGAGCAGTGCACCCTTGCCGGCGTCGAACGCGGCGACGCCCACACCACCCATTGTGGAGCCCGCGCAAGCCGCGTCCGACTTTCGCTGCGGAATCAGGAACGCTCCCGTGCTCACCAGCCTCGGCATCGGAAATCTTCAGGTGGGCCGCACGATCGACGTCGTGAAGCGAACGTGCCGGGTGATTCGGGACAATCCGGAAATGAGCGAGGGAGGTCCGCAGAGAGTAGTCACAGTGATGATCGACAGCGATCGAATTCGGGTGACGGTGCTCAATGGTCTCGTCTGGCGCCTCGAGGTGACGAGCCCGCGCTTTGAGACCCGCGATGGCCTGCATGTCGGAACTTCTCTCTCCCGCCTGGTGGCAAGGGGCGGTGTAAAGCTGCTAGAAGGTGAGGACGGTCTTTACGCGACTCTGGCGTCGCACTGCGGGCTGAGCTTCCGGTTCTCCATCCCCTCACGTGAAACCCCAGGAAAACCCTGGACCGTGGCGCATGTCGTGCCGCGATACGGCGGGGCGGTAGCCGACCGGATCCTCGTCACCCGATGCGTCGGGTGATTACACCGCACGCGCATCACAATGAATGAATTCTGAAGAGTTGCGCGCGCTGCAGGCGCCGCTGAAAGAGCGTTATCGTGCCGATCCCTCGTCGGCACTCATCACACTTCGCGCTGAAGGAAAGCTCGGCGAGGGAATCACGTGTCGCGTAGAGACTGCCCGAAGTCTTGTCGAGGCGGGGCTTCATCCCGCGACCGGTGGAAGTGGTGCCGCTGTCTGCTCGGGTGACATGCTCCTCGAGGCACTGGCCGCCTGCACCGGTGTGACGCTTCGCGGTTGCGACTGCGCTCGGCATAGACGTTCGCGGCGGCAGCGTGAAAACCGAAGGGGATCTCGATTTCCGCGGGACGCTCGGCGTCGCTAAAGATGCGCCGGTAGGGTTTCGCGAGATTCGCGTAGAGTTCTCGCTCGATTCCGACGCGAGCGAGGAGCAGCTGAACAACCTGCTCCGTCTCACTGAACGCTATTGCGTTGTATATCAGACGCTCAGCAATCCGCCCCGACTATCTCTTGTGCGCTAGCGCGGTGCGGCATGTTTCTGGCGGCCGGGGGTAGCCATGGAACTGCTCGTGATACGACACGCTGGAGCTAGAGGCC